>Ga0208161_1000100_pt1 | contig 43163 bp, 28 predicted proteins | sample CB_VirMetaG_3_FD_184538 | JGI IMG/M metagenome (GOLD analysis project Ga0208161, IMG submission 184538) | Freshwater to marine saline gradient viral communities from Chesapeake Bay - CB_1508_1S Viral MetaG (SPAdes) (version 4) | ecosystem: Environmental > Aquatic > Marine > Coastal | place: USA... | reverse complement strand
TTTGTTCTTGAGGGATCACCCCATGCTCAAAGGCACCGAACTCGTTTCTAAAGTGGATGAGATGCAGGCACAAGAACCGCCTGCCAAAATGTCTGAAATCGTTCGGGCATGTGGTTATGAGAGCGACGGCAAACTGCACTACACTCAGTTTTATACTGAACTGCTGGATGCAAAGGGTCTTCTGAACAAACCTGAACCCACAGAAATCTCTGAGGAGTATCAGGAAACCTACGAAGACCTGTGTGAGAACTACGGTGACGATGCCGTGAATGCATTCCTGGAAATCTGGGAAGAGTGCGATCTTGAGCACTTTGAAGATGTATTCCAAGGGCGTTATGACTCCGAGTCAGACTTTGCAGAGCAACTTACCGTTGACTGCTATGGACTGAATGTTCCCTCGTTCGTGATTGTTGATTGGCAGGCAACCTGGGACCAGGGATTACGTTACGACTACGAGTTTGTAGACGGTTGCGTATTCTCTAGCACCTGGTAAGGTACGAGATCGCGTGCGAGATGTGTACGAGATGCACACGTATCTTATACACATCTCTACGAGATCATGTATACATCATAGTATACACTATCATTACGAGAATGTCAACACGTTGACATCATGTACGAGATAGCGTATACTATACAACATGGGAGTATGGTGGAATCGGTAGACACACCAGACTTAAAATCTGTTGGGCATAACGCCCGTGGGAGTTCAAGTCTCCCTACTCCTATTGGGTGGTTTGAGACAATCACCACCCATACACGCGAGAGAACGTTATATCATACACATAGGTACGTGGTGTTTATATAAAGGTAAGATGTAAGTGGAGATCATAAGGCAGGGAGTGGTGACCCTGCCTTTTTCTTTATGTGCAAGAATAGTGCTTCACCCCACTCACCCCTTCCCACACCATCTGTCGTGCTTATAGTATATCAACTCATACCCCTTCGGGGTATGCTAACGCATCTCTTTAAAGTATAATATAAAGCTTTATATTCTTATCTTCAAACCTAGCAAAGGTATTCTAGTCAAGATTACAAGATGTGTCAAGCCCCTGGCACATTAGAATACCTGATGGCACTGATAAGATGCCCTGATGTTACGGAATGTTGCAACCCCTTGCCCTGGTGCCCCTGGTGTGCCATACTGATCTCGTGGTTGGGACACTTCTCTACATTCCCCCGCCCACACAATTCTTGACATGAACCTCACCAAATCCTTCCCCCCTGCTGATGCTCTGATCGACATTCTGCAGGAGGTTGACTACAAAAAACTCTACCAAGATGTGCGGAGTTTTGTTCTCACTGTTGCCGCAATCGCCTATGTGGTTGCTACTATTCTCTGGGAGAAGATCCAAACCATGAAGTTCCAAACTCCTGAAATGTTCACCAAATACTTCTACCTGGGTGTGAACATGATCGGTGAACCTGGCGATGAAATCGTTGGGTTGAGTGTTGGCAACCGTTACATCGGTTTGTATAGCAACGGCATCGCCTGGGGTATGCTCAACGAGCAGGGTGCCCTGGACGCCTGAGCAACTGGCACAAGGGGGGTTGCGATACCCCCCACACCCATGCAAAACTACGTTTGTTCCTGAGACACACCCATGGACACTTACTTCTTTGAGATCGAAGACTCTGCTGATGAAGAGATCTTTGACATTATCCCCGAAGAGTTTGATCGCAGCAAGTTCATCGAGGGTGATGAAATTTACGCAAACTTCATCCAAATGCTCAACAGCAACTACACCCTGTGATGACACTCACGCACCTCAACTATCAGGAGATTGATGCCCTGATGGCAATTCTTGAGACTAGCGATTGGCATTACCTGACTGAACTTACAGAGGCAGACATTCCGCTTCTGTATGATAAACTCACCGAAATGAGGGATGAAGTCTGATGAACCGTTCTGAACTGCAAGATGCTCTCATTCAGATGATGCTGGATGACATGGACCTCAAGACAATGACCCAACTGTGTTATGACTACCTCGACGAGGGTTATGGACGCTATTCTGATGAAGAATTGATCACCGAGTGTGAAGAATACTACCCTGAACTGCTAGAAGAGTGACGATCTGACAACTGGCACACAGGGGGTTGACCCCACCCCCAATCCGTGCCATACTGATCACATCAGCGGGGGTGAAGCATCCCGCTCAAAACACTTCACTCAACCCTTTACCTTTTTTTCTGATTATGTTCAAGTTCCAATCCAGCGCCATCGAAAACATCAGCGAAGTGCAAAACGGTCAAGTGACTGTTACCTTCAACGGTGGGCGTGACTATACCTACAACGTGACCGATCCTTCTGGTTTCGTTGCCGATCTCAACCTGGTGATCGAAAACGAAGACTCCGTGGGTAAGTTCATCAATCTGGCAATCCGTGGTGATCAACTCACCCAGGTGCCTGCCACTGTGTGATAACCTGGGGGGCGATTGCCCCCCTTTTTAGTATGTTCCGCCCCCTGATCGCTCTGGTGCTGCTCTGCCTGCTCTGGGAACCGATCCGCCCCATCAGGGGTGTGACAGCACAGGCACTGTACACCGCAGGCGACCTGATCGCCCGCTGACCCTCTATACTGATCTCAGTTCGCAAGCAACCCGATGACCTTCACTTCCTGGAGCGCCGCCCCCAAGGGCACTGGCATCGACCACGCCGAATTTTTTACCAGCGAGGAGCACGCCGTTGACGTTGCCTTCGACTGGAGCATCGAACTAGGCGGCGCTCCCGTGGTGATCTACTGCAACGAGCAGGAGTGGATGGAGATCACCGCCTGATCTCCCTGGGGGTGCCCAGCACCCCCACCCCCATGCTATACTGAACACGTTCAACACCCGAACCGACCATGACCCAGCAGCAACTCCTCCAGAACGCCCGCAACGTGATCACGGGCATGACTGACGCCCAGCGCCAGTGCCTGAAGACCGCCGCCATGGCACAGGGGCGCACCGCCCAGCAGGTGAGCAAGGCAGGCACCATGCGCCTGGCGCTCTGGGTGAGCAAGGGCACCAGCGCCATCTGATCGCCCTGGGGGGGGGCACACCCTGCCCCCTTCCCATGCTATACTGAACACGTTCAACGCCTGAACCGATCATGACCTACGCCTTCACTGACGCCCCTCAGATCGACGAACTGCCCGAGTGCTGGACCTCAGAGGAGATCGACCTCTACCTGGAGACTGAGGAGCAGGCATCCGAAGACTATTATGCCCAGTATGAAGACGACGCTGCCCTGGAGTATTTCTCCCTGTGCTGCGCATACGGGGAGGAGTACTGAACCCTGCGGGGGGCACCACTGCCCCCCCTTCCCGTGCTATACTGAACACGTTCAACACCACACCACACCATGGCAACCGCAACCCGCACTCACCAAACCAACCTGCTGGATGTTACCTACAACGGTTGGACTAACTACAAAACCTGGAATGTTGTGCTCTGGATTGAGAATGATGAGAGCATCCAAGACTTCATCCAGCAGAATGACGTTTGCTGTTATGAGGAACTGCTGGAAGCGCTCTATGATCACGGCAGCACTCAAACCCCTGATGGCGTGATGTGGAACGATCCAGAGATCAACCGTGCAGAGATCAACGGCGACGTGTTCGATTTCTGAACCCTGCGGGGGCGCTCCTGCCCCCCTTTCCATGCTACACTGATCAAGTTCGCAACCAACCCCATGCGCTTCGAAGTTCGCTACCAGACTCCCTACAACCAGTGTGAGTGGCGCTCACAGTGGTTCACAACCAAGGAGGAGGCAGATCGGATGGTTGAGTTTTACCGCTCCTGCGGATCGCCCTCCCACATCGCCCCCTCATCGCTGGCGCAACTGGAGCGATGATCAAAGGAATGGCAGCGCCTTAAAGACTGCCACCCCACCTAATTGCAAACTCTACGATGACCCGCGACCTTGCGCTTTCTCTCCTCCGCTCTGGCAACAACGGCGCACAAATCTTGCAAATTCTTGACTCTCTTGTTCTGGGGGATAGTGTTGACGAATGTGATGAGTACAGCGCAGACCCTACACTTGATGCCATCGATTTCTGATCACACTGCGCCGACCCGCTAGGCGGCACAGCGGAGGGTTCCGACCCTCCCCTTTGCCCCCTGACCTGCTATACTGATCGAAGTTCACCACCCAACCCCATGGCAACCATCAAGACCCGCGACTTCACCGTTGTTGCTGGTTCCACCCCCGATGCAGCATCCTGCATGACCCACTGCACCTCCCTGGCAGGTGCCGTTCGCAGCGCCAAGGGGTTCCACCCCTCCTTCACCTCTATCGTGATCCGCCACAAGGGCGAAGTGGTCAAGGTGATCCGCTGACCCCCCTAATGGGCAGGTTGACCCCTGCCCCTGACCTGCTATACTGATCTCAGTTCGCACCTGAACCGATGACCGACCCCACCCCCCTGCAGACGATCCTCTCCCCCACCCGCTACCCGTTCGCGGTGGCGTTCGTGAAGGGCGGTAAGATCGCCCGCACCCTTGCCTATGCCACCACCCTGGAGGACTGCTACTTCCAGATGCAGGGATGGCGCAGCAGCACGGGCAGCGCCGACTACATCATGGCAGAGCAGCAGGAGCGCAGCGGCAAATCCTACTGGGTGGCGGTTTGATCCGCCAGGGGGGCACACCCGCCCCCCGTGCTACAATTCTCTCAACCGCAACCGACCGATGACCGTGACCCTGACCCCCATCTCTGCCAAGGCAAAGAACCGCCTGGCAAACCAGATGGCAGGCGACCCCGTGGTGGTGGTTGAGCAGCGCCAGGGCAACGACCTGTTCTGCGTGAGCAGCAACCGCACCTGGTGCGCCTGGATCAACTGCCTGACCGATCCGAACTGGGCAGTGCGCTTCTGATCTGCTACAATACCCAAGCAACCGACACCCCCCCCATGGCAATCTTCTCACAGTGCTCCGACCTCCAGACCCGCGAAACCATGTGGGTGACCCGTAAGACTGAGTATGCCCCCCAGGATCGCTTCGCTGGACAGATCAACCCTGCCGAAGGGTACTGGTGGGCAGCACGCTACGCCGAACACTACGCCGACGACGTGGCGACCTGGGAGGGTTGACCTCCTGCCCCCCGACCCTGTATAATTCCAAAGCAAACGCACCGCACCCCATGCTGGACGGAACCATCGCCACCGCCTTCGACGACCTGACCTCCTTCCAACTGGAGGAGTGGCTGTGGGAAGGCAACCCCACCGCCAAGGAGCAGCGGGCCATCCTGAAGGAACTGGCAACCCGCCAGCAGCGCCTGGAAGCAATCGCTGACCTGCTCTGGTGACCCCTACGGGGCACCTTGACGGGTGCCCCACCCACCCTGTATAATTCCAAAGCAAACCGCCACGGACCTGATGACCACCCTGACCCTGACCGTGACCCCTGCCATCGCTGATGAGATCTGCCACGCTCTGATCGACGCTGGTATCCGCTGGGGCGAACTGGAGACTGCTGCCCGCAACGGTGAGAACGGCATGGCACCCAGCGCCTGCCGCAGCATCCGTGAGAGCGCCTTCGCCATCCGCACCATGATCCGTGAGCAGATGGCAGAGCAGATCTGACCCCCCAGGGGGGGTTGGCAAACGACCCCCCATCCTGTATAATTCTGGAGCACACCGCAAGGGAACCATGCCTGAGACCTTCACCGAGCAACTGCTGCACATCGCTGACGACTGTGGGTGCGTCACCTATGATGACGCCCTGTATGCTGCCGACCTCCACGGCAGCATGAATGAGTTCCTGCAGGAGTACGGCACCGCTGACCGCTGGGGCATCGGCGGCATCGACGCTGGCGAACTGCTGACCTGGTTGGGGTACTGACCCCTACGGGGAGGGTTGACCCCTTCCCCCCGACCCTGTATAATTCCAGAGCAAACGCACCGCACCCGATGCTCACCTCCATCATCCGCACCGCGATCCGCACCCGCCTGATCAACGACGGCCCGATGACCTGCAGCGACCTGGTTCGCGCCATGGGCATGGACCCCCGCCGCCATAAGGGCACCATCCACGCCGTGATGGTTGACCTTGAGAAGGCAGGCATCCTGGATGCCACCCGCAGCGACAACGGCAAGCGCGACCTCTGGTTCATCGTGCCCACCGCGATCCGCAAGCGTGATCGCCTTGCCGCCGCCCTGGCGATCTGATCTGCTGGGGGTGGGTTGACCATCCACCCCCGACCCTGTATAATTCTGGAGTACACCGCACCGCACCTGATGACCACCACCACCATCGACGGCATCCAGTTCACCATCACCCGCCTGCCCGTTGCCCATGGCACCCGTGCTAACCGCTGGGCAAATCAGATCAAGGGCGGCAGCACCCGCGTTCGCACTCACGGCGGCGCTGCTGGCTCACGCGGCACCCGCATGAGCACCACCAACAGCGCCCTGGGCGACGTGAAGTGACAGTGAGGGGGGCGGCACAGCCCCCCTATTCGTTCGTGCCGCAGGGCAGTATTATTGTATAACGGTATCGTGATGGCGGCGGGCGCGTGGCTTAAAACCGATGGATCCCCTAATCTATAAAGTGTTACCCAAATGAGACTTATAATACTCTCAGACTAAAAAAATTCCCCCCATAAAAATTCTCTCACAGGTCGCACATAAATCCGAAATATACTATATAAAGAAAAAATCACAATAAGAGTGGGATGAAAAAGAATTTTGAAAACAATTGCCAGCGCCTGCAAGTAGATCCAGTAAGCGGCGAGTACTATATTACAATTCCTGAGTGGATCGTGAATGACTTCTCATGGTACGAAGATACTGAAATAGAGTTAAAAATAGATGGAAATGAAATAATTCTGGCAGAAAGCGCAGATTGACATTACATACATAATGATGTATGATACTGAAGTAAAATTATTCCTATTATGGCTAAAGGATTTACCGTAAAAGCAAAAACCCCAATTTCATCAAGCGCCCCAGAACAAGAATTCGATTACGACAAAGCACGCGAAATTATCCGTGGAAAATCAATTGTTTTCTGTTTACCTGGAAGAGGAGTTTCTTACACATTCTTGAAGAATTTCGTGCAGATGTGCTTCGATCTTGTGCAGAATGGGGCAAGCATTCAAATCTCTCAAGATTATAGTTCGATGGTTAATTTTGCCCGTTGCAAATGCTTAGGGGCAAATGTTCTTAGAGGACCAGACCAACTTCCTTGGGACGGAAAACTTAAATATGATTGGCAATTATGGATTGACTCTGATATTGTATTCAACACCGAAAAATTCTATCAGTTAATTCTGATGGACAAAGATATTGCTGCTGGTTGGTATTGCACCGAAGATGGTATGACTACTTCAGTTGCACACTGGTTGGATGAAGAAGATTTCCGTGGTAATGGTGGTGTCATGAACCACGAAACTCTCGAAACAATCTCAAAGCGCCGCAAACCATTTACTGTTGATTATACTGGTTTTGGTTGGTTGCTTATTAAGCACGGAGTATTTGAGCACACTGAAATGAAGTATCCTTGGTTTGCTCCTAAGATGCAAGTTTTTGAATCTGGAGAGGTTCAAGATATGTGTGGAGAAGATGTCAGTTTCTGTTTGGATGCAAAAGATGCTGGCTTTGAAATTTGGTGCGATCCACGGGTACGAGTTGGTCACGAAAAAACAAGAGTTATTTGATGTCTAACAAACCTGACGAAAAGTACAATGTTCTCTGTAGAGGACGTAAAATCTACTCTAATTTAACAGAGGAAGAGTACTTTCAAATCATGGAGGATCTGTCCTTCCAATTTTATAAGACAGGTTCTCCAAGTCCATCTGAAATTGAAACTGAAATTATAGGAGATTAAACATGGCAGTTAAGGCAAAAGGCGGTCTGAATAAGCGTACAACTTATATCCCAGGTCCTCCGAAGAAAACTCGGCAAGGTGATGGTGATGGTACTAAGTATGCTGCTACGTCTCGCAATAAGGCTCGTAAGAAGTATAGAGGTCAAGGAAAAGGCTGATAATGATCCAATTAAACCCTACAATCCCAGTTATTACCCCCAAAGGTAGTGGTTGGGCATTTTTTTTAATCGATAGATCTCAAGAACATGACCTAGAGTGGGTCGTTTTTCTCGATGATGGAGGTATTTGTTGGACTTTTCGCAATAAAGACATAAGAATTCAAGAAAATCACACCTTTTCTCGTAAAAACATCGCCAATTTTAGCGAATAAATAATTTTTTTGGTGTATTTTTGCATTGGAACACTTTTCTATGGGCAATCACCTCTTATTAGAGGTGTATGATGTTAATCATGACCTGATAAATGACGCAGAATCACTTCAAAAAGTCATGATTAATGGAATTAATCGGGCAAAAATGACTATTTTGAACGTTTTTTCACACTGTTTCCTACCTCAAGGGTGTACAATTGTGATTTCTTTGGCAGAAAGTCATGTCTCGTGCCATACTTGGCCAGAAAATGGGTGCTTAGCAATAGACGTTTATACTTGTGGAGAAGGAAATCCAAAATTAATCGCATTAGAGTTGCTAAAATACCTAAATTCGGATAATTATAAGTTAAGATATCTCTATCGTTAAATAGTTTTAAGGGAGATAGCAACCTCCTTCCAAAAAAAGTTCTGTTTTTTATAAAACAGGAGCTAAAATGTCAAACTTACCCGTTGATAGAGATCAAAACTACATGTATAACATGTGGGGGACCACAAAATTAGTAACTGATTACTCAATTTCCGAAAACAAGAAAAAAGTAATTCAGGAAATCATGCATGATGAAATTGAAAAAAATAAATTTAAATTATCAGAAAAAAATCATAAAATCATAAGAAATGATAATGATTATGATGATTGGGAGTATGGAACAGAACCAATTTACGGAAGTCCATGGTCATAGTATAAATAAAAAAAAGTATATAACTTGATACGTTAATGGCAATAACGAGAATATCAAAAGGATTTAAAGACATTAGTTTGTCATTTGATATGCATCCAGTCACTAAAGATATTCTCGTTTTGAAAAATGAATCTGCAATTAAAAAGTCTATAAAAAATATTATTCAGACTATTCCATCTGAAAGATTTTTTAATCCTTTATTTGGTTCTCAAGTAAAACCTACTTTATTTGAATTTGTAGATTTTGGAACTGCTTCTATTATTCAAAGTTACGTTGATATTGCTATATCTAATTTTGAACCTCGGGTAGAAAATGTAGAGGTTGAAGTGACTCCATATCCTGATTTAAATTCATTTGAAATAAACGTATATTTTAGTATTATTGGCGAAAACACCCCAAAACAAACATTCACCTATATCTTAGAGGCAATCAGATAAAATGCCTTTTACTAAATTTGCTAATTTAGATTTCGATCAAATTAAAACATCAATAAAGGATTACCTTAGAGAAAATTCTAATTTTACGGATTTTGACTTTGAGGGATCTAATTTTTCTGTTTTAATAGATATTTTAGCATATAACACTTATATAACAGCATTTAATGCTAATATGATTGTTAATGAATCTTTTTTAGATTCTGCAACTATAAGAGAAAATGTAGTTTCTCTCGCAAGAAATATAGGTTATATTCCTAGATCTAGAAGATGTGCAAGAGCAATTGTATCTTTTGATGTTGATTTAGGATCTCCAGTCACAGCACCAACTCAACTTATATTAAAATCTGGTTTAGTATGTGTTGCTCCAACAAATGATACTTCGTATATATTTTCAATACCGTCAAATATAATAACCACAGTCGATCAAGATTCTGCAATAGCTTCTTTTGAAAATGTAGAAATATATCAAGGAAATTTAATAACACAACAATTTTCAGATATTTCCTCATTTGATTATAAATTTATTTTAAATAATTCCAATATTGATACCAGTACTGTTGTTGTAAAAGTAAATGGTATTGAATATTCTGTCGTCGATAATATTAGTGAGCTTGATAGCACTTCAGAAATTTATTTAATACAAGAAATAGAAGACAATACATATCAAGTTATATTTGGTGATGGTATATTAGGTAAAAAATTAGATCCTGGATCGACTGTTACTATTAGTTATATTATTACTGATGGTAAGGATGGTAACGGTCCATCATTATTTTCATTTTCTGGGATTTTAACTAATAATTTAGATCAGATTCAAACTCCAGTAAGTCCAATTGCAATCACAACAGTTTCTAATGCTACTAGCGGTAGAGATTTAGAAACTATAGATTCAATTAAGTATTTTGCACCAAGATTATATTCTTCACAGTACCGTGCCGTTACTTCAGTTGATTATGAAGCATTAGTCAAGTATGTTTATCCAGAAGCAGAAGCAGTAACTGTTATTGGTGGAGAAACCATGGAACCTCCACAATATGGAAATGTTTTTATAAGTATTAAACCCAGAGATTCATTCAGGTTATCGGACTTTACAAAGACACAAATACTTAAGAATATAAAAAAATATTCCGTAATTGGCATAAACCATCATATAATGGATCTTAAAGTTCTTTACGTTGAAATTGATAGTTCAGTATATTATAATTCAAATAAAATTTCAAATCCTTCTGAATTAAAAGAAAAAATATTAACCTCATTAGAATCTTATTCAAAATCTATAAATTCTTCTAAGTATTCTGGTAGATTTAGATATAGTAAAGTTGTACAAATAATTGATAATGTTGATGCAAACATAACATCAAATATTACTAAGGTTAAAATGAAACGTAATTTAAATTGCGTTTTAAATAATTTTGCACAGTATGAGTTATGTTTCGGGAATCAATTCCATAAAGAAATTGGAAAATATAATATTAAAAGCACGGGGTTTACTGTCTTAGGGGAAGTTGGAACATGCTTCTTAGTAGATGTTGCATCAACAAGTGATATTGGAGAATTAACTATAGTTAAACCTTTAGAAGATTTAAAAACATATCAGGTTGTTAAAAAATCTATCGGAACTGTTAACTATAAAACTGGGGAAATATTAATCAACACTATTAATATAACTTCTACCGTTTTAAATAATGGAATAATAGAAGTTCAGGCATACCCAGAGTCTAATGATATAATCGCACTAAATGATTTGTATGTTATTTTTGATGTTAACACCAGTGCAAGTAACATAAATATGCTAAGAGATACTATTGTTTCTGGTGAGCAAATTTCAGGAATTGATTTCCCAGTAACTTCAAGTTATTCAAACGGTAAAATAACGAGGTAATATGATATCGACAAATTTTGAGAAAAGAATAAAAATAAATCAAATTATTGATAATCAAATACCAGAATTTATTTTAGAAGAAAGTCCAAAATTCTTGGAATTTTTGCGTCAATACTACATCTCCCAAGAATTTGAAGGGGGACCAATTGATATTATAGAAAATATAGATCAATATTTAAATTTAGATTATTTAAATGAAAAACTAATTAACCAAACCATTTATCTTACTGAAGATATAACTGCAAATTCTAAGTCAATATCAGTTTCTTCAACAAGAGGATTTCCTTCAAAATATGGTCTACTTAAGATTGGGGATGAAATAATTACATATGAAGAGATTCAAAATAATACATTTTTAAACTGTTCTCGCGGATTTTCTGGAGCAACTTCTTTTACGGATAATTCGGAAGATTTAATCTTTTCTTCTACTGAAGCAAGTTCTCATTTATCTGGGTCAATTATTACAAATTTAAGTTCTTTATTTTTAAAAGAATTTTATACAAAATTAAAATATCTTTTTGCTCCTGGATTTGAAAATTTTGAATTTACACCAGATCTTAATATTTCCAATTTTATTTCTAATATAAAATCTTTTTATAGAACAAAAGGAACTGATGAATCGATAAAGATATTATTTAAGATTTTATTTAATGAGGATGCAAAAATCATAAATCTTGAGGATTATTTATTAAAACCTTCTGATGCAGAGTATTTGCGTAGAAATATAGTTATTTGCGACTTAATTACTGATGGAGCAAATCCTTTCAAGTTAGTTGGGCAACAAATAAAAAGTAATGACAATACCTTTTCTGGACCAGTATCTAAGGTAGATATATCAACAAAAAATAATAAAACTGTTTATAAAATTCACTTATTTTATGGGTATGGTGATGATGATATAGTTGAAGGTAATTTCAAAATTACACCTAAAACTAAAGTAACTGACTTTGTTAGTTCTGGATCTTCTACAATTACAGTTGATTCTACAATAGGATTTGAAGATTCTGGAGAATTTGTATGTGATGGTCAGCAAATAACATATCAAAGTAAAAGTGTTAATCAATTCTATGGATGTAGTGGAATTTCAAGGTCTATAAACTCTGGAAAAGATTTATATTTTAAAGATTATATTGTTTATGGATACGAAAATGGAGATATTACAAAAAAAGTAGAATTTACTGTTATTTCATCTTTATATGATGTAGAAAATATAGAAAAATTCAACCTTTTAAAGGCTGGTGATCTAATTGAAATGGGAGAATTTGGTAGCAATATTAGTTCAGATGTTGAAAATAAAACTATAAAAGAGTATGCTTTTAATTCTTTGATTTATAATATAAGATCTAGTTATGATGTTCAGTCATTTTCTTTAGGATCTCCAGCAATAAATCTTTATGAAAATCCAGATGATACTTCATTAAAGGTAAATGATTTTGTTGACATTTTATTAAAAGACACTGAAATGGTAGTGTTGCAAAATGTTGTTGTTAATTCTATTGACCAAAATCAAGTAGTTTTAGATACTCCAATAGAAGGTATTTTACCATATCAAAAAATAGCAATAAGAAGAAAGTATCAATACGCATCAAGTTCTATTGTTCCACTAAAGTATCCTAACATATTATCAAATGTTCAAAATACTTACATTTATGATAATACCATGTATATTGCTTCAAACTCTTTACCGTCTAGACAAATTAATCTAGATGTTAAGGAGTCTTCAAAGCAGATTAAAAATTCTCTGGATTCTGAAGAATTTTTTGATGGCGTTTTAGGGGGAAAATATACTGTATTATCATTTGATAATGATGTTCCATTTTTAACTGGTGATGTTGTAAAATATTTTTATACAACAGAATCTCCGATAAATGGTCTGCAAAATAATTCCGAATTTTATGTTGAAGTTTTACCACAAAAAAATAAAATAAGATTATATTCTGCTATTTCTTTTTTACCAGTAAAAGACTTTTTAAGGTTTGACAAAAATACTGATTTGGGTGAGCATAAATTCGTCCTTATTCAACACGCATCTCAAATTTTAAATCCTTCAAATTCATTAAAATCCATTCCTCTGGATAACTCTATTAATCCTGTGTCTGAAAAAAATGTAGAAACAGAACCGGGAATTATAGGATCTTTTATTGATGGTGTTGACATTATTAACTATAAATCTACCGATAAAGTTTATTATGGACCATTAGAAAACGTTGACGTTTCTAATTCTGGATTTAATTATGATGTTATTAATCCACCTTCTGTTTCGGTCACTGCCCCAAATACTGGGATTGGATCGACCGCAAAAGTTAATTTAATAGTAAGCGGTAATTTTGTTGATGTATTAGTTGATCCTCAGCAATATGGTATTGAAAGAATTATTTCTATTTCCGCTAAAGGTGGAAATGGAAAAAATGCTGTTTTTGATCCTATAGTAAAGAAACAATATAGAGAAATATCATTTAATGCTCAGTCTTTAGAGTTTGGCGGATCTGTCAATTATCAAAATGATTCTTTTATATTTAAAGAACCTCATGGCTTAGATGAGCATCAAAAAATAGTTTATAATTCTAACGGAAATTTGGGAATAGGTATAGGATCTTTTGGGGGATCTAATTTAGATAGTGGAGAATATTTGGTGAATGGTGGAATTTATTATGCCAAAATTCTAAACTCCACAAGTATTAGTCTATTCTCTACATTTTCTGATGCTACTTCTGGAGTCAATACTGTTGGATTAACAACAGCAAATACTTATGGAATTCATAAATTTAGATTATATGATCCTATTAAAGTATTATCTTATGTTAGAGTTGTTAATCCTGGGGAAGGGTATACATATAAAGTTTTAAATGTCAACCCATCTGGAATATCGACACAAACAAATATTATAACTTTTAAAGATCATAATTTTAATGATGGGGATTTAATTAATTATTCATATGAAAATGAGGGTATTGTTGGTCTGACAACTTCTGATAAGTATTATGTTTTAAAAATTAATGAAAATCAATTTCAACTCTCTTATGGTGGAGCAATAGATGAAAATGAAAGTCAAATTACCAGAATAGATTATATAAAAAGAAAACCAGTAAATATTAATTATGTTGGAAATGGATATCATACATTTTCATACCCCAAAATAACAGTAGAAGTTGCTGCAGAATATGCGGGAATTTCTTCAGATATTAAATTAACACCAATAGTAAGAGGAAGTGTTACTGGAGCATATTTGTATGATGGAGGATCTGACTATGGGTCTACCGCACTTAATTTGAATATTAAACCTCTAATAACGATAAACAGAGGATTTGGTGCTCAATTAAAACCATTAATTATTGGTGGAAAAGTATTATCAGTTCAAGTTCAAAACAAAGGTTCTAACTATGACAAATCTATAGATTTGGAAGTAGTTGGAAAAGGAATAGGGTGTAAATTGAGGGCTAACGTAGTAGATGGTTTGATTGATTCTGTAGTAGTGTTAAATTCGGGTATTGGATATGATGAATCTACTACTATTAATATATCTACTCCAGGTCAAGGAGCAGTTTTAGTTCCTACTATAAGATCATTAGTAGTTAATGATTATTATCGTTATCCTGGAGAATTTTACCTAGAAAATAAAGAAAAAACAGGTTTAACATACGGTGTAAATGGATATTTTTCTGCTAGAGAAGGTGTTTCTTTTAAAGATCCAAATCCAAACACTTTACACTCTAGAATAATTGGTTGGGCAAAAGATGGTAATCCAATATATGGCCCATTTGGGTATGAAGATCCATCTAATTTTTCATCATCTATTGTTAGATTAATTAGTGGATATACTTTAGATCCTTCTAAAGTATATAATAGACCTAATTTAGATGAATTACCTCCAGGATTTTTTGTTGATGACTATCAATACACTGATTCTGGTGATTTAGATGAGTATAACGGAAGATTTTCAAAAACACCAGAATTTCCAAATGGAATATATGCTTATTTTTGCAGTACAAAATTGGATGTTACTACTGCAGCACAAACTGAAATAGTTCCAGAATTTCCATATATTATTGGAAATTATTATAAATCAAAACCAAATGATAACTTTATACTGGATCAAAACGATGATTTAGATTCTAATAAGTTCCTGAGAAATACTGCTCCATATAGGGTCAATAGAAGATATTCTGGAAATTATTTTCTACCTAAAAATTATGGTATAAAGCAAAGATGTGAAATCAAATCTGTCCAAACTGGGGCAGTAGAAAATTTAGAAGTTCAAAATTCCGGTCAAGGATACAGTGTTGGAGATAGTATTATTTTTGATAATACTAGTACTAACGGTTCTGGTGCTTCAGCAATAATTTCTAGTGTTTTTAACGATGCTAAAATAGTCGATATAAACACATCATATTTAATTTATGAAAATGCTGTGTTTACTTGGCATAATCCTTCTTCTATAGAAGTCACTATTCTACCATCACATAATTTTTCCGACCAAGATAATATTGAAATTAGTGGTTTAAGCACATCTTCCATAAGAAATTTGAATGGAAATCATAAGATAAATGTAGATGTATCTTCTGCAGTTTTACTTAGAGATTTAGATTCCGCATCTTCTGTTGGCGTATCTACTGACATTTATTTGGATAGACCATTACCTAATATTAGTATTGGTAGTAGCATTTCTATAGGAGAAGAGAAGTTTAATATTTTAAATATATTTGAAAATAATATTTTAAGGTGTCAAAGAAATCAAACAGGAATATCCCATACGGCATTTTCTACGGTAGTTGAAATACCATGCAAATTTAAAATAAATTTAAATTCCAAAAACTTCACTTCTGAAAATAAATCTATCGTTTATTTTAATCCACAAATTTCTATTGGAGTTGGAACTGCCGATGGATTAGAAACTTTATTTACTCAATATTACGCAGATTCTTCCAAAAAGGTTTCTATACCAACAAGAAGTATATACTTACCAAACCATCCTTTTGAAACAAATGATTTAATTCACTTGTCAGTTAGTCCCACATCAGGAAGTGCATCTCTTAATGTTTCCAATTCTTCTGATTCATCTGAATTTACTATTCCACCAGATGTGAATGAAGGTCAAGAATTATATGTAATTAAAAAATCAAAAGATTTTATTGGTATTGTAACTGAAGTTGGATTGACTACTACTACTTCTGGGTTATATTTTGTATCTAATGGTTCAAATAGATATGATTATAAATTTGAAAGAAGTCAATCTATTATAACAGGAACTTGTTCAAAAATAACAACAAAAATAACAACTGATTCTCCACATAGACTACAAAATGGAGATACTATTAATTTAGAAATTACTCCACAATTAAATTCTGGAGGAATAACTACCTCATCACCATTAAAAGTGAAGTATAACCAAAATTTCGATATTATGTTATTTGATGCTGTAGGATTTAGTTCTGCGGGAATAAGTACAACAAAAAACACGATTACTATATTAGACCATACTTTTTATAATGGACAAAAAGTTTTTTATAATACAGAAAATTATGTAACTGGTGGTATATCGACGGGTATTTATTTTGTAAATAAAGTTGATCGAAATACTATCAAATTGTGCGAATCTTATGACGATTCCGTGTCTTTCCCAGCACAAGAAATGAGTATCTCCGATGTTGGTGGACCTGAACAAGAACTATCTAAAGTTAATCCACAGTTAATAGTAATAAAAAATAATAATTTATCGTTTGATCTTTCAGATTCTTCATTAACTGGATATAATTTGGGAATTTTTTATGATAAACAATTTAACAAAAATTTTGTTTCTACTGGATCATCTTCATTATTTAACGTAAATAATGGAGGTACTGTAGGAGTTGATGGTTATCTTACAATTAATTATGATAATTCTATACCAGCATTATATTATTCATTAACTAAAGATGGGTATCCAATTTTTTCAAATGAATCTGTAACAGATTATCAAATAATATTTACAGAGAGTTTGTATAACTCATCAAAATATGTTATTTCTGGAGCTTCAAGCACTTCATTTTATGTTAGTTTAAAGAATATACCAGAGTCTTTAACATATACTTCCAGTCAAACTGTTGATATGAGATATCATACAGACTCTAAAAATGCTATTGGTCCTATAAACTCAATAAAAGTATTGAATGGTGGAACAGGATATTTACAATTACCTAGAATATTGGGTGTTGATACTTCATATTCTGGAAATTATGCTGGAAGTAATGCAATTATTTCAGTACAATCCGAATCTATAGGAAAGTTTAGATCTATTGAAATATTAAATGATGGATTCGATTATCCATCGGACAACACATTAAGACCTGTTGCAAATTTAAATAAATTATTATTATTGTCAGATAATGAAGAAATAACTGATATTAGAGTTTCTTACGGTGGTAAAAATTACTTATCCTTACCAAATTATGTTATAATTAATACTTTATCAAGAAAAGTAGTTGATTTGGGAATAATTAGAATATCTTTAAATGGAAGTTCTATCGGATCAGTGAACATAATCTCAAGACCGAAAAATTTATCTTCTGCTGTTCATAGACTATACACAACTAATAATAGTAATGGTGTTACAATTACAGGCATAACGACAGTAATAAATGGTATTGTACATGCTAGTGTTAGAACTCCTCCAATTTATGGTTTTACTGTTGAACCGTTTGTTACTGGAGACTATATTTTTGTTGAAGGTGTTCAAAAAGGACCATCTGAAGATGAATTTGGTAATGTTACTTTCCCTGGAGATGGATTTAATTCTTCAGACCACGGATATAGATTTTTCAGAGTTGTTGAATTTATTAATGATCCAGGAAATGCGGTATTAAAATATGACATATCTCCATATACTTTCAATCCAGGTATACCTGTTTTAAGTCAAACAACATATAGTACGGCAATAAATGAAAATAATTATCCGGTATTTGAAATAACACAAACTAAGAGTCTTTTTGAAGAAGGAGAAAAATTATATCTCAATAACGTTCCAAGTGATATTGAAGTTAAAACAGTATTATATAATTCAATTACTGTTTCAAATACTTTAGATAATATTAAACGTTTTGATATTATAAGAGGGACATCTTCTAATTCTGAAGCAATTCTATCTGATGTTTTTGATTATTCTGCTAGATTTAATTATTCTTCCACAGGAAGAACCATAATTGGATGGGAAAATGATATTGGAAAGTTAAATTATGATACTCAATCTTTACCAGATAATGATTATTATCAAAATTTATCATATTCTATAAAAAGTAATGTGGAATATGACAAATATGCAGAACCGCTTAATAAATTAGTCCACCCAATAGGAACTAAAAACTTTGGAGAAATAGGATTTACTTCTACATCTAAAACTTCAATTGCTAGCACATCATCAACTTTAACAACTGTTTTGAATTTAGACAATCAAGAAAGGGTTGATATTATAAAAAATTATGATTTAGCATTAGATTATGAACCTTTTTCTGGTTCTTCTTCAAACATTAGACTATTAAATAAAAAACTAAGCAATTATATTGAGTGTAGATCAAATAGAGTTTTACAAATAGATGATATTAGTAATAGTTTTTCTAGTTCAGAATTTAATAAAGATACCTTTTTGGAAGCAGTTGATTATGATATTTCTCAATTCTATGCAAAATTCACTGTTCAAGTTTACAACATAACAGAAGATGAGCAAGATGAAAAATCTTATCAAATATCGGATTTAGTAATATTGAATGATTTTAAAAATACTTATACTTTAAATAAATCAAATATTTACACTAATTTTGAACTTGGATATTTTGAAGGTGATCTTAATAATGTTGGAAATCCTTATTTAAAATTTAATCCCACAGATCCATATAACACTAGCTATGATCTAAAAATTTACGCGGATTATTTTACTTTACCTAATGTCACTGGATTTGGAATTACAGATTATGGTTTTCTTAGATTGTTTAGTGAAGCAAGAACGATAAAAAATGAAGTTGGATTTACTACGTCAGTTTTTAGAGCTTTATCTAGCGAATATCATACAATACATTCGTCTTCTTTAATTATTAACACTGATGATTATTCTTTAAATTATTATGAAGTTGTTGGAACATATACTGGAAATAATACTCATTTATCAGAATTTTATTTTGATTCTTCACAGTATCTTGGTGGATTTTCTGCTGGATATATAGGAACTTTTGGATTGACAGAGGACTCTGGTATTTTAAGTTTAAATTTTACAAACTCTACAAATAATAATGTTGTTATAAAAACAAAAACTTGTGCAATTGGAAATACTTCTTTAGGAATAGGAACTTATAGATTTTTAGTTGAAGACCAAATAGAAGGGTCGGAAAAAACTGTTAGAATTGAAAGTGAATATTTAAATATAACGGGTATAACTACAATTAAAACTTTTGATAGCTCTGTAGAATCTTCTTTAAAGTCATTAATAAGAGTTTCTATCGGATCAACCGTATCAATTTATCAAACTTTGGTTATTAGCGACCAAGTAACTACTAAATTACAAAGCGATCCTTTTATTACAGTTGGAACTTCCGTAGGATTAGGAACTTTTTCTACTCAAAATGATGGGTCTCTTGTAAATATTTTGTTCCATCCAGATCCCGATTTCAGTTCTAGTGAACTTTTAGTTCAATCAGTTCATAATATTTTTTATTCGGAAAATGATGAGTTTAATATTCCCGAAATTTTATCATATGGTCCATCCAGAGAAAGAATATACATCAATAAATATGGATCTATTAATAATTATGGAAAAGATAGATTAGATTTTGATTTAAATTGGAATAGACTCCCTATATTTGAAAAGAAATTTAATCCTAAAAATACAAATCAATTTAATTTTTCTACCGGAACGTTTACTATAAGAAATCACTTTTTTGAAGATAATGAAGAATTAATATATTCTCCTGGATCAACTTTGGTAGGTGTTGCCGCAAGTTCAATAGGAATAAGTACCACAGTTGTTGGTGGAACTACTTTTATTGGAGATTCTATAGTTGGATTTGAAACAATAACTGGAATAGCTTCGACCGAAGGAATAATATTTACAGATCCTAATGTATTTTATGGAGTAAACATACCTGATGATTCAAAAATTATCAGTATAGGGCAAACTTATAGTTATTTTGTTGGAAGTGTATCTACCAATTCTAATATTATTACCGGAATAGCAAATACCACAATATTGGAACTTGGATCCGGAATATTTTCTATAGATGGTAATGTCCAATATGGAACAATAACTTCTATAGGCATTAATTCTATAACATCTTCAGAAATTATTCCAGATTCGAATGATACAGTTTATTATTCAGATAATTTAAATTATTCAGTAACTTTTAATAACGTTTCAACTGCTACTACTTTTAGAGAGTCATATCAAGTTGGAATTGTAACCGATTTATGTCCATCTATAGTTTATGCTAAAAAAATAGATGAGAATAATTTTACAATAACTGGAACTAAAAGTGGAATAGCATTTACTTTTACAAACTATGGATCGGGAAATGTTCATAAGTTTGAAATGAAGAAAAAACTTGAAAAAACTATTTTAACTGTTAATGGTGTTCTTCAATCTCCATTAACATATACCCCACTATCAAAAACTTTAAGTGGAAACCTTAATGGAGTTGTTAGCACTGGCACATCATTTATTTCTTTATCTGGAATATCATCAATTCAACCAATTGATATTCTTAAAATTGATGACGAGTATATGACTGTTATTGGTGTTGGTTTGGGAACAACGCAAACTGGACCAATTAATGGTATCGGAACTTTTCCCCTATGTAGAGTTAATAGAGGTGCTCTTGGTTCTTATGAGAGTGAGCATACTGATGGAGCTAATGTAAGAATCTATAGAGGTTCATATAATATTGTTGGTAACAAAATATGGTTCTCAGAAGCACCAGATGGAAAAGGAAATAATGCTTTGTTTGCAGATAATTATCTCCCATTACCAAAATCTACTTTTAATGGAAGAGTTTATTTGAAAAAAGATTATAGTATTAATAGAATTTATGATGATATATCTTTACAATTTAGTGGTATTGGTAGAACATTTACACTTTATACTGAGGGGAACCTAATTTCTGATGCCCAACCCGGAAACAGTATTCTTTTAATTAATGATATTTTCCAAACACCAGATGTCAATAACAACACTGGAAATAATTATGAACTTTTAACTAATGATGGAATTTCCAGCGTAAGATTTAAAGGAATAACTTTACCAAACACATCAGAATCATTTACGGTTGACTATGATGTAAATCAAAATGATTTACCAAAAGGTGGAGTACTGGTTTCATTAGCATATACTGGTGGATACGGTTATGCTCCTCTTTTTGGTGTTCCTTCCGATGTTTTAGATGTTAAGGTTGGATCTGGAGGTTCTATTAGTCATATTGGATTTACAACTTCAATTATAGTTGGTTTAGCAGCAACTGGAGTTATTGGGGTATCTACAGACATAATATCTGGAATTAATACTAATAGTATTAAAGTAAATCAAAAAGTTATGAACATCTTGAACAAATATGTCGATGATGTAAGTTTAATTCCACAACATGTCAATTTAAAAGTACCAAATGAAACAAATATCTTGCAATTTGATACTTTGGTAACTGAAATACTTACTGACTCCATAGTTATATCAAAACTAACTACTAATACAGAATCACTAACAACGTCATTTGGATTTGATTTTGGTGACGAGTTTAGAGGATCTGGATATTATAGTTCAGTTTCTGTTGCTGTTACTGATGGTTCTCATGTTGGGTCTGCAGCAACTATTATTGCTTATGTTGGATCTGGAGGATCAATAACAGAATTTAATATTGTTAATGGTGGTAGTGGGTATTCTAATCCATCAGTATCAATTTCAGATCCTACGTATCAAAATTTACCAGTAACTGGAATTTATAGACCTTCTATTGGAAGCACTTCCGAAACTGGAATAGGTCTTTCAATAACTATAGAAGTTTCACCATCAGAAAGAGTAAGTGGTATAGAATCTAGATCATATTACGTTAGTGATTTCAAAATTACCAAACCAGGATATAATTTTGAACTTGGAGATGTTTTAACTGTTTCTGGTTTAACAACAGCTAGTGGTCTTTCGAGTCCAGTAGAACCAATAGTGTTTACAGTTACAGAAATTAAATTTGATACATTTTCTTCATGGCAAGTTGGAGAATTTGATTTTGTTGATAGTATAAAATCATTACAAAATGGAGTAAGAACAAGATTTCCTTTAGTAAAAGATAATGTGTTATTAAGTTTTGAACGTAGTAAAACTGATCCAGCAGCTTCAATAATAGATTTTTCAACAATATTACTCATTTTTGTTAATGGAGTTATGCAAGAACCTGGAGTTTCTTACACTTACAGTGGAGGAACTACTATAAAGTTTAATGAACCTCCCAAATATGAAGATAATATCTCTATATTCTTTTATAGGGGAACTGCAGGAGTGGACAGTGTAGAATTATCAGTTTATCCAAAAATTAAACCAGGGGATACTGTACAAATTAAGAAAAATAATTCATTACCATTATCAGTAGATCAAGATCCAAGAGTAATATCATATATTACATCTTCCGACACTTTTGAAACTGGAATTTATTTTGGTCAAGGAATTGATGACACTAATTTAAAACCTATAAACATAATTCCACAAAAAACAGATATTGTAACAAATCAAATAACACAATTTAAAGACAGAGACAGTTTAGAATCTTTAGTGTTCCCAACTGCAAATATAATAAAAACAGTAAATTCTTCAGATACTGAAATATTTGTAGATAATGCAGAGTTTTTTAATTATGAAGAAGATAATTCAGCATCAATAATTTCTTCATTTGATGCCTTTATCATAGATCCAGTTACTCAAGTTTCTGCAGCGTTGACAGCAACTGTTTCTTCTGATTCTACTATTTCCGATATTAATATTTCTGATGGTGGTAGTGGATATGTTGGAATTGGAAATAGTATACTATTGAAAATGAATTCAACTCCAGGAATTAGTACAGAAGCAATTATATATGCCACAGTTTCTTCTGCAGGAACAATTACATCACCATTTGATATAATTAATCCGGGATATGGTTATACAACTGATAATATTCCTCAAATTATTGCTCCCATACCACCATTTGGTCATGAAGAAATAAAAAATGTTCGATTTGTTGAAGGTTTTTCTGGAATAATTACTGGAATTACTACTTGTGATGGAATTGGAACTAATTTAGCGATTAAATTTTTTACTGAATATAACCAAAATTCCGATATTGATACTTTAAAGGTTGGATATCCAATTTATGTTTTCGATACGCATGTTGGTAATGGGGTTACATCTATAAATTCGGATGGATCTAGTGTTATTTCCATAGGAACGACCTATTGTGATAACATTTACGAAATTCACAGTATTGTAGATTTAAATTTAAGAGGTGAATTAATATGTAATGTTTTAGATGATTTAAATTATTCGGGAATTAATACTTCTGGATCTGAAATTAAAGGAAGATTTTCTTGGGGAAGATTTAGCAACTTGAATAGATCTTCAACACCATTATCAATACAACTGGATGGATATACTGCTTCTTCTGGTTTAACAACTTATCCAACAATACAAAGGCGTGGATATGGGTTAAGAGAACTTGGTGCATTATTAAAAGTATTTTTGGCAGAATAGATTTATAAATATAGGTAAAATGGTGTAAAATAATAAATGGCAGCAATAGTCACTGACCAATTTAGAGTATTGAACTCAAAAAATTTTTTGGATTCTATTAGAGATCCAAATAATTCTTATTACATATTTTTAGGATTAGTAAATCCATCAGAAAATGGATTTGGTAGAGTTTCCAATTGGGATAATTCTATCCCAACCCCAGAAGATAGTTTTAATTATTTGGAGCATGTTAAAGATACTATTTTATTTGGTAAAAGAATAACTTCTGATAACGTAAGAAGACTAATAAGAAAAGTTTCATGGGAAAAAAACACAATATATGAAATGTACAGACATGATTATTCTGTACAAAATCCTTCACCGAAAACAAACTCATATAGGTTGTATGATTCAGATTACTACGTAGTTAATAAAGATTACAGAGTATATGTATGCATAGATAATGGTTCTTCTTCTTTAAATAGATTAGGAAATCCTTCACAGGATGAACCTTCTTTTATAGACTTAGAGCCATCTAGAGCTGGTGAAAGCGGCGATGGATATATTTGGAAATATATGTTTACAGTATCTCCGAGTGATATAATTAAATTTGATTCTATTGAATATATACCAGTTCCTCCAGATTGGGAAATATCAACTGATCCAGATGTAAAAGCAATTCGAACTAGTGGAGATTCTTTAATAAATGATAACCAAATAAAAAAAGTTTATATAGAAAATCCCGGTACAGGATATAACTCAACAACAGAAGTTTTAGATATAGTAGGTGATGGTGAAGGTGCCAAAGTAATTGTTGATGTAGTTGGTGGTAGAATATCTGATGTTCTAGTTTCAAATGGAGGAAAAAATTATACTTATGGTAGAGTTGATTTATCTCCAATAAATCAAGGGGCAACATCTTTTGCTCACTTAATACCGATAATTCCTCCATCTAGAGGTCATGGATTTGATGTTTATAAGGAATTGGGGTGCGAAAGAATTCTTGCATACGCCAGATTTGATGATTCCACAAAAGATTTTCCAACAGATATAAAATTTGCTCAGATAGGAATTATTAAAAACCCAACCACTATAGGAAGTGCAACTTCAATTTTTACTAATAGTACATTTTCTAACTTATATTCATTAAAATTAAATGAAAATAGTGTTTCCTTACCGGAAGTAGCAGTTCCTGGAGAAACGATTTACCAATCCATAAGTGGTGTAGGAACTGCAGTTGGTTATATTGCCTCTTACGACGATGAAACAAAGGTATTAAAATATTTTACAGATAGATCTTTGTATTACAATACTTTATCTTATGATCAAAAAGACTCTAAAACAGTTTTTACTCAAGGAACTCCTATAGAATTTTCACCTTCTGGTAGTTTAGTAACTACTTCTTCCGGGTTTAGTGCTTCAATAGACTCGACTTTTCAAGGAAGTGTTTTAATTTTAGCAAATAATAATTCTATTAATTTAAATTCAACGTTTGTTAATGGAATTTCACAACCACAAATAAATAGAAGATCAGGGGATGTATTGTATATTGATAGCAGACCCGTAGTCAATAGAAATCCAAAGCAAAAAGAAGACATTAAAATCGTACTGGAATTTTAACTTAAAATGGCAAAAACAAACCTAAACGTATCACCATATTTTGATGATTTTGATGCATCTAAAAACTTTTACAAAGTTTTGTTTAAACCTGGTTATCCAGTTCAAGCAAGGGAGTTGACTACTTTACAATCAATATTACAAGAACAAATTTCTTCACTTGGTAAGAGTATTTTTAAAGATGGATCTGTTGTTGTTCCTGGAGAAGTTTCTTACGATCCAAATTATTATGCAGTTAAAATAAATCCAATTCACTTGGGTCTAGATGTAGAATTTTATTATAAAGAATTAATTGGAAAAAAATTAATTGGAGACATTTCTCAAGTTACCGCAGTAGTTCAAAATGTTATATCAAGAAATGAATCACTAGAGAATGTGACAACTTTATATGTAAAGTATTTAAATTCCAATTCAAATAATGAGGATTTTAGTTTTATTGATGGGGAAACTTTAACTACTTTAGATAACGTTGTTTATGGAAATACCACTATATCTTCTGGTAATACAATTGCATCATTAGTTGATACAAATTCAACTGCTATAGGTTCTGCAGTTTCAATTTCTCCGGGAATTTATTTTATTCGTGGATTATTTGTTACTGTTGATCAAGATACAATTATATTAGATCAGTATGGAAATACTCCATCATATAGAGTTGGTCTGTCTATAAGTGAAGAATTTATAACTTCGTTTGACGAATCTTCACTTTATGACAACGCAAAAGGATTTACAAATTATTCGGCTCCAGGAGCAGATAGATTTAGACTAAAAACTAATCTGTCCAAACAACTTTTAACTGATTATAGAGACACTAATTTTATAGAGATATTAAGAATTACTAATGGTAGTGTTAAAAAAATAAAAGAAACCACAGATTACTCACTAATAAAAGAGTATCTAGCAAAAAGAACATATGAGCAATCTGGAAATTTTTCTTTAACTCCATTTTCGGTTACAGTTGAAGATTCTTTAAATAATTTAACAGATCAAAAAGGTATTTTTAAGCAAAATGAAATAACAGAACAAGGGAACACTCCTAATGAAGAGTTAATTTGTGTTAAAGTTTCTTCAGGAAAGGCATATGTAAATGGAAACGACATAGAAAAATCTTCAACTTCCATATTAGATGCTAGAAAAACCAGAGTTGTGGATTCTGTTCCTGTTTCTCCAGTTTTGTTTGAAATGGGAAATTTAATAGTTCTCAATAATGTTTCTGGGTCTCCAGCTATTGGATTAAATAATAATTATCAAATTAAATTTTTTAATAATAGAAAGTCTAGTAATACTTCAGGTGCAGGAACAACCATAGGAAAAGCCAGGGTATATTCTTTCAGTTTAAGCGATAATTTATATGAAAATAATTCAAGTAAGTGGAATCTATTTGTATATGATTTGCAAACATATACAAACATAACTGTTAATACAAATGTTTCCGAAGAAGTAACAATATCCTCCTTTGTTAGGGGATTAAGTAGTGGTGCTTCTGGGTATGTTGCAGAAAATCCAAATAATGGAAATAGTATATTTTTATATCAAACTTCCGGTTCTTTTTTAAAAAATGAGCAGATTATCTTTGATAACAATAAAAATTTAGTAAGAGCAGTAGAAGATATTAAAATTTATGGTCCAAAAGACATAAAGTCAGTTTATCAATCTTCAACAGATGTTTCTTTAAGTGGATTGTCTACAGATTTTTCCGCAGATGCATTTTTACAAAAAAATATTCCCTTAAATTTTTCAGTATCTGATACTATAACTATTCAACCGGAGGTATCCGGAATTAGTACAATTAGTTCTCCAGGAAAAACTTTTATTGGAATAAAACCAGATTCTATTATTAGATACCAAAGACCAGGATTTTCTACGGAAACTTACAATAGAGTTGTATCGGTAAGTGATGATGGTCTTAGTATGAATGTAGTTGGTGTTACTTCAGTTTCTAATGTTTGTGATGGCGGTCTTCCTACATCATCTGAAGTAACTACACAATTTTATTTGGGAGAATCAATTATTAAGAATAATAATAAGTCAAGTTTATATATAAATTTGCCAAATAAAAATGTTTCTTCTGTAAATTTATCTTCATCATCAATAACAGTTACAAAACAAATATCAGAAAAAAGTACCTCAAGTCTTGGAACTCTTTCACTGTCCGTTTCTAGTGATTTTGATATAAGTAGTGGATATTTTGAGCCATTTTCTCCAGGAAGATATTCAATTTTTTATGGAGATGGAACTATAGAAAATCTATCTTCCGATAAAGTTGAAATTATTAATAATGGACAAAATATAATATTTTCTGGACTTAAAAAGTCTCAATCTGGAAATGTTTCAGTTATTTGCACAATAACAAAAAATTCTATTAGAAATAAAACAAAGATTTATAAAAGAAGCCAACAGTTATTAGTTTCTAAAACTTCTTTAGGAATTTCAAATGGAATTAGTGGATTGACAACTAGTCGCTATTATGGAACTAGAATTGAAGATGATGAAATATGTTTAAATGTTCCTGATGTATCTAAAATTTTAGGGATATATGAATCTTCGAATTCAAATCCTCCAATTTTAGATAAATTAATTTTTCCATCAGAATCAGTGTCTGGTGCGATTGTAGGAGAAAAAATATATGGGTCTTCAAGTGAAGCAGTTGGACAAATAGTAAATATACAATCAACTAATGTTTATTTTGTGTATTTAAATTCCAATAAATTTCAATCCGATGACATAGTAAATTTTGAAGAATCAAAATTATCGATTTCAGTACAATCTATTGTCCCCGGGGTTTATATAAATCGAACAAATGATTTTACTTTAGATAAAGGTCAAAAAGATCAATTTTATGATTATTCAAAAATAGTTAGAAATTTTGGATCAAATTCTCCCGCAAAAAAATTATTGATTATCTTTGATTATTATGATGTTTCGGAATCAGATTCTGGTGATTTATATACTGCAAATAGTTACAATTCATCCAATTTTAAAAATGATGTTCCAGTATTAAAAAACTCTTATAGATGCTCAGATTTATTGGACTTTAGACCTAGAGTATCTAAATTTGTATCAGAGTCTCTTTCCCCGTTTGATTTCTCTTCTAGAAATTTTTCAACATCACAATCAAACATTCAAATAGTTGCATCTCCAAATGAGTCTTCAACAATTTCTTATTCATATTATGTGCCAAGAATAGATAAATTAATTTTAAATAAAAATGGCAATTTCCAATTAATTACAGGATCATCATCATCAAATCCACAAGAACCATTTTCTTTAGATGATGCTATGGATATTGCCAAAATTGAAATTCCAGCATACGTTTATGATGTAAATGATATTAAAGTTTCTTTGATTGAAAATAAGAGATATACGATGAAAGATATTGGAACCCTGGAAAATAGGATTAAAAATCTTGAAAATTTTGCTTCATTAAGTTTGTTAGAATTAGATATTAAATCTTTACAAATTATCGATAATCAAGGTTTAGGATTAGCAAAATATAAGTGTGGTTTTTTTGCAGATAGTTTTATAAATTCTAATTTAGTAGACTATAAAAATCCAGATACAAAAGTTTCAATAGATTCCGAAAATGGTGAAATGACGACTGACGTTTCTATTAATTCTTTCAAATCTCAAATATTACCAGGTTCAAATATAAATTTAGAAAATTCAGACTATTCTCAAGATTTAGATTTACTCGATTCAAATACAAAAAAAACAGGTGATTTAGTCACTTTAAATTATTCCGAAATTGAATGGGGTGATATATCACAACCATTTGCAACTACATCAGAAAATATTAATCCACATGGGTTAAGTGATTATAATGGTACAGTTAGACTTCGCCCATCAACAGATTCGTGGATTAAAACAATAAATTATAGCAAAGGAAAAGTTATAAGAACTCAGAGCGAATGGAAAAATGGTTATTTAAATAATCTATTTTTAAGCGGTGAATTTGGCAATAGGATGAGATCTAGAAATGTAGAATTTCTCGGATCAAACTTATTTCCATTATCAAAGTATACTTCATATTTTGATGGATCATCTTCAATTGATATAATTCCAAAATTACTAAAAATATCTATGATATCTGGTATTTTCAGTATCGGAGAAACAATAGATGGATATAATGGTAATGTAAAGGTATTTTCCGCCAGATTATGTACACCAAATCATAAATATGGACCATATAATTCACCATCAGAAACGTATTCAATTAATCCATATCAAATTACAGAAATACTTTCAGATTATTCGCAATCAACATCCGTTTTAAACATAGACACTTATTCATTATCAGATAATTCTGATGGTAGATTTTATGGATATGTTTCATATAATATGGTTTTAGTCGGAAGATCTAGTGGCGCACAATGTACTGTAGATTTGCAAAATTTAGTCTCTGATAATTATGGTGATTTAATTGGATCACTTTTCGTTAGAAATCCTTTCTCATCTTTATTACCATCAACTACTTTTAGTGTTGGAGACAAGACATTTAAGTTAGAAACAACTTCGAGTTCATCATTAACATCGGCAATACCATTAAATTCTAATTCATGCGAATCTGTACTTTATCTGACAGAAAATTCAAATTTTTCCAATAATAGTATTATTAGAAGACCTGTTCTTAATAAATCTTCTTCTTTAGTATCAAAAAGTTACTTATCACAAACATTTAAGGTTGACAATTCTGGAGGATTTTTAACTTCAATAGATTTATTTTTCTACCAAAAAGATAATAGTGAAAAAGTTACTATCGAAATAGGGGAAGTTGATCTTGGTGGAACTCCAACTAATAAGTTATTGCAAGATTTTGCTAGGGTACAGTTATTACCTTCTCAAATCAATACTTCTAATGATGGTGAAAGTGCAACTAATATTAAATTATCCTCACCACTTTACTTAGAACCAAATAAACAGTATTGTATACGAATTTATTGCCCATCCTCATCATCATATTCAGTTTGGACTGCATTATCAAATGAGCCTACAGTAGAAACTCAAAATTATCCGAATTCCCAGCAAATAATATATTCAAATCAATTTATTGGAGGAAATTTATACAAACCACAAAATGGAGCAATTCCTTCACCCTCTTTAACACAAGATTTGAAATTTAAATTATATAAAGCACAATTTGTTTCTGCAGGAACCGTATTCTTTACCAATCCAATTCTTTCTAATACTTCATCATCAGAGTTTTATGATACAAATAACGAAAAATTGGTATCAAATCCAATCACTGCCTTACCTCAAAAATATGTTGTAGGTATTTCCACCTCATATTTAAATGATTTCTATTCTTTTGGTAAAAAGATACAATTCTCGAATGGAAACTATGGATTTATTGAAAAATCTGCAGGAAAAATATCTGGAATAACAACAACAAACGTTGGAATAGGGTATTCGGATGGAGTTTATTATGGTGTTCCATTATATACTGTATCTGGATTTGGTCCTAGCGAATATGGTGCTACTGCAGATTTATCTTTTGCTAGTGGAAAACTTAGTGAAGTTGTTATTGTTAATTCTGGAAGTGGATATGCTAAAGGAGACTTATTAGGGATTGCAACAGGGTACAACCCAGAAGGATATGGTGCATTAATATCTGTTTCCAACTTAAACGGAATTGATACTTTATTACTAACAAATGTACCAGGAAAAACTATTCAATTGGGAGATGGATTATCTTATTTTGATGAAAATAATAATCAAGTTTCTTTAGCAGGAACTTTTATTTCAGTAAATCCAAGAATTTTAAATGATTTATATTCTGGAACCACATTTAAAGTTGATCATTACAATCATGGTATGCACGATTCCAATAATTATATTACAATTAGTGGAGTTTTCCCAGACACATCTCCAGAGGAATTAGTTTCTGATATAACGTCATCATCTAATACAATTTCTGTTGCCAGCACATCAACATTTAATACTTTTGATGGTTCTGCTGTTGTTGGATTTAATACAGGATATGTTTTAATTAATAATGAAATTATTGCATATAGCTCAGTTAATGCGAATGATCTACAAATTTCTGCGAGAGGTGTTAATGGATCTATAATTAGAAATCATTTTGCTGGGGATATGGTTTACAAATATGAATGTAATAATGTCTCTTTGAATAAGATTAATACTACTCATTCTAAACCAAATTCGGAATATTTAAAATCTCTTGAGACTTCAGATAGTTATTATTTGAAATTTTCTAGAGAAGATTATTCAAATTCTACTTTTGTTGAAGAAAAAACTTTTGGGGGATCGAACTGTAAAATAACACAAAATTATCAATATAACTCAATCATACCTAAATTTAATATTTTGACTCCTCCAGGAACTTCTTTAAATAGTTCAATAAGAACTATTTCTGGAACTAGCGTATCGGGAACAGAGATTTCTTTCGAAGATCAAGGTCTTCTTCCTTTATCTCTAAATTCTAAGAACGATTTTGATTCCCCAAGATTAATTGCGTCTAGAATTAATGAAGTTAATAATATTACAGCAACTACTAGATTAAAATCCATGATTATTTCTTTATCATTAAGAACTAGAGATCCGAATGTTTCTCCTGTAATAGACGTTGTTGAAGGATCAACTATTGCTTTAATTAGAAACAAATTAAATAAACCTATTTTAAATTACGTTTCGGATAGTAGATCTAATTTATTAATAAATGATCCCCATGCATCTGTTTATATTTCCAATCAAATAAATTTAGTAAAACCAGCATCATCGTTAAAAGTTATAACTAATTGTTATACTTCTTCGTCTAATGATTTTAGAGTATTGTATAAATTAATACGAGCAGATTCTAGTGAAGTTGATCAATCTTATGAATTTTTCCCAGGTTATAGCAATTTAACTGATATAAATGGTGATGGTATTGGAGATACCGTTATAGATACATCTTTTAATGATGGAACTTCAGACTTTTTTGTCGGATCTACTCCAGAAGGTGAATATTCCGAATATGAATTTACTGCAGATAATCTTGGTCAATTTGTTGGATTTGTTATTAAGATAGTTATGAGTGGAACAAATGAAGCAAGACCTTTAAAATTCAAAGATATTAGGGCAATTGCATTAGCATGATGATACCAATAGAAGGACATAAAAATTTATATCGAGATGAAAAAACTGGAGCAATATTGAATACAGACAATATTGAATATAATAACTATATTAGAATGAGAGATGAAAAATTAAAACAAAAAAATGAGATTGATAATTTAAAAAAAGAATTATCAGAAATAAAGACTTTACTTAAGGAGTTATTAAATGGATCCTGATAAAATTGAATTAGAAAATTTGTCTAAAAATTTTGAATATTTTAAAGCATCTACAGAAATAGATGGTATTGATGATATTGAACAATTAAAAAATATTGCAAAGTCATATTTTAAATTATATTTAAAACAACAAGAAGTTTTATCTTCTTTAGATTTTATTTCTACAAATGAAACATAAATACTTCATATATTACTTATAATATTAAAATAAATGGCCTCAATATATGTAAGTAATCTCATTATTAATTCTGGATCTTCTTTCTCTCAAGATTTTTTTCTAGAGGATAGTGCAACTAATTCTGCACTCGATTTAAGTTCATCAAATGTTGATTCGCAAATGAGAAAATGGTCTGGAAGCACTGGTGTTACTACGTTTACAACATCAATAGTTAATTCAGAAACTGGGCAAGTTAGACTTAGTTTAGGATCCAGCATAACTTCAGCGTTGAAACCTGGAAGATATGTGTATGATGTATTACTTACTACTAGTGATTCAACAACAAGAGTTGTTGAGGGTATGGTTTTAGTTAGAGAAGGAGTTACCAGGTAATTAATATGGCTAAACCAGCATCAAGGCAACAATTAATAGATTATTGTCTAAGAAAACTTGGAGCTCCTATTTTAGAAATAAACGTAGATGATGATCAAATTGATGATGCCGTAGATGATGCCTTACAGTATTTTCATGAAAGGCATTTTGATGGTGTTGAGAGAATGTATTTAAAATATCAATTAACGCAGGAAGATATTGATAGAGGTTCTGCAAATGCAAAGGCACCAACAGGACCTGGAATAGTAACATCTACATCATCATCCAATATAAATGGTGTTTCAAAAACTTTTAATTTCTACGAGTCTTCAAATTATATACAAGTTCCAGACTCGGTAGTAGGGGTAGAAAAAATATTTAAGTTTAATGCTAGCACAATATCATCTGGAATGTTTAGTATTAAATATCAACTATTTTTAAATGATTTATATTATTTTAATTCTATAGATCTTCTTCAGTATTCTATGGTAAAGGGATATCTTGAAGATATTGATTTTTTACTTACCACAGATAAGCAAATTAGATTTAATAAAAGGCAAAATAGATTATATTTAGATTTTAACTGGGAAGGAACTAATGCTAACGATTTTCTTGTTATAGATTGTTACAGAATATTAGATCCAAATGATTTTACTAAAGTATATAACGATAGTTTCCTTAAAAAGTACTTAACTGCTTTGATTAAACGCCAGTGGGGACAAAATCTAATCAAATTTAGGGGTGTTAAACTTCCTGGTGGAATAGAATTAAACGGTAGAGAAATATATGAAGATGCTGAAAAAGAGTTAGCAGATATTCAAGAAAGAATGACTTCAGAATATGAACTTCCTCCACTAGACTTGATAGGATGATATGGCATTAAATCCGTTTTTTCTACAAGGTTCCCCAGGAGAACAAAGATTAGTACAAGAATTAATAAACGAGCACCTAAAAATATATGGTGTTGAAGTTCTTTACATACCCAGAAAATTTGTTAGAAAAGATACTATTTTTAGAGAAGTTACATCATCAAGATTTGATGATAATTTTTCGATAGAAGCATATGTTAATAATTTCGAAGGTTATGGTGGTTCTGGTGATATTCTAACTAAATTTGGAATGAGTTTGAGAGATGAATTAACATTAATAATTTCAAAAGAAAGATTTGAAGATTTTATTTCTCCGTTTTTAGAGGGAATGGATGAGAATGAAATAGTTTTAACAACAAGACCTAGAGAAGGAGATATCATTTATTTCCCTCTTGGTCAAAGACTATTTGAAGTTAAATTTGTTGAGCATGAGCAACCATTTTATCAATTAGGAAAAACTTATATTTACGAATTAAAATGTGAATTGTTTGAATATGAAGATGAAATTGGAGGGTTTTCTGATATTAGTACTGTTGTTGATGAAATAGATGGTACTTTACAGCAACAAGGATATATCACATCTTTACAATTATTCTCATTTGGGCAGACTGCAACGGCAACCGCTGGAATTTCAAGTGGGTATGTTAGAAGAGTATTTTTAAATAATGATGGGAACGGATATACTGGTATTCCTACTGTAGGATTTACTGCAGCACCAGTTGGTGGGATAGATGCTTCTGGGGTAGCAATCACAACATGTAAAGGTGGAATATGCTCAATAAAAGAAATATTATTAATTAATCCAGGATCTGGGTACACTTCTACACCGGAAGTAATAATATATTCGAATGGTAGTGGTGTTGGTGCTGCTGCAACAGCAGAAATAGTTCAAGGTTCTTATGGCGTAGGAGTTGTTGGTATTGTTACTTATGGTGAGGGTTATGTAAGACCTCCTTTAGTAACTTTCAGTGGTCCATCTGTTGGCGCTGGTGTTACTGCTACAGGAATTTCTGTGGTTGGATCTTCTGGATCTATAACTCAAGTATTGATCCGCGATGCTGGTATTGGTTATACAGATGCTCCATCAATAACAATTGCTCCTCCGCCATTATCAACTGGAATAGGAACATATTCATTTAATGAAATTATAAGAGGATCAGAATCCGGAACAACATCTAGAGTTAAATCTTGGGATAAAGATACAAATATCTTAACGGTTGGTGTAATTGACGGATCGTTTATTCCAGGAGAAACGATAGTTGGAACAGCATCTTCTGCCAGATATACATTACAATTAACTTCTGGAACTGAATTTGCTGATAAATATGAACAAAATGATGAAATAGAAGAGGAAGCTGATCTAATTCTAGATTTCACAGAGTCAAATCCATTCGGTAATTACTAATGTTAGGAACTTATTACTATCACGAAATTATAAGAAAAACAATAGTTTCATTTGGAACTTTGTTTAATCAAATGTATATAAAGCACAAAGATGCCGATGGAGATACTTATAGTGAAATAAGAGTTCCTATCTCTTATGGTCCTTCTCAGAAATTTTTGGCACGAATAGAACAGCAGGCAAATTTAAATAAACCAGTTCAGATTACATTACCTAGAATGTCGTTTGAAATGAATTCAATACAATATGATCCATCTAGAAAATCAGGAGTAACTCAAACTTTTAAAGCTTCTGATGGTAATAATTTAAAAAAAGTTTATTTGCCAGTACCATATAATATTGGTTTTGAATTAAATATTTTAAGTAAATTGAATGATGATGCTTTGCAGATTATAGAGCAAATTTTACCTTACTTTCAACCATCATTTAATTTAAGTGTAGATTTAGTAGACTCCATAGGGGAAAAAAGAGATATTCCAGTTGTTTTAGATAATATTTCTTTTCAAGATGACTATGAAGGTGATTTCTCTTCAAGAAGAGCTCTGATTTACACATTACAATTTACGGCAAAAACATATATGTTTGGTCCTGTTGCATCTACAACTGATGGATTAATCCGTAAAGTTCAGGTTGACACTCATACAAATATGGATATATCTTCAGCGAAAAGAGAAATGAGATACACTGTTCAACCAGATCCAATAAATGCAGAACCCGATGATGATTTTGGATTTGATGGTTCTTGGGAATATTTTGATGATAGTAAAACATATAGCCCCACTCAACAAACTGATATTTAAATGATATGAAAAATAATTACGATAAATTAGATCAAGCACTAAACATTAGTAGTGAAATTGTTGAAAGTGACCTAAAAAATTGTGATGTTGAGATCGTTAAAACTGAAGAAAATGACATAAAAAAAGATTATGAGTACACAAGGGCAAATTTGTATTCTTTAATTGAGAAGGGGCAAGAAGCAATTAATGGGATTATGGAACTTGCCGGTGAGGGTGGAAGTCCAAGAGCATATGAAGTTGCTGGACAACTTATTAAAAACGTTGCTGATACTACAGATAAATTGATAGACTTGCAGAAAAAATTAAAGGATGTTGAGGAAGAAACAACAAGAACTACTAACAACGTAACAAATAATGCCTTATTTGTTGGTTCTACTGCGGAATTATCTAAACTATTAAAGCAAGGTTTTCTAAATAATAAAGAGTAAAGAAAATTTATCTGTGGGTAAGATAAAACCAGTTAAAACTGTTGAGGAGATTGCCAAAAAGCATCGTCTTGAGGTTTCTTTTGTACAGAAACAGTTAGATATGGGAGAACCCATAGAGCACGAACATACAAAAGATCATGAACTTGCTAGAGAAATAGCACTTCAACATTTGGACGAAATACCAGATTACTACACAAGACTTAAAAAAATGGAAGCATCTGCAAAAAAAGAACATCAGAAATTTAAAGATGTTACTGAAGGAAAAGGTCTTTGGGCAAATATTCATGCCCGCAGAAAGGCAGGTAAACCCCCCAAAAAACCAGGAGAAAAAGGATATCCAAAAACACTTGATATTGAAGAGGGTTTAAAACAAGCACGTAAGAATGTAGGTGCTAGTAAGTGTTGGCCTGGTAAAGTCGCTAAAGGAACAAAAATGAAGAATGGGCGCGAAGTTCCAAATTGTGTTCCAGAGCAAGTTGAAATGGTAAGGTATTGCCCAAAATGCCAAAAAGAAGAAACTAGAAGTGCTTGCAAATACGGTCCAAAATATTGGGATATGTTCTCAACACCAGTTGCTTTAGCATCAAATTCTTATGATCCAAATGCTCCCCATCCAGCAAACGAAGAGAAGGATCATGAGCATTCTATGGCACGCTCAGAAATTTCAACGATTATTTCTGCAGCAAATAGATTGAAGAAAAAAATGAAGGGAGAAGGAAATATTGAAGCATGGGTTCAATCTAAAATTACAAAGGCGGCAGATTATCTAGATAGTGCTGCAGATTATGTAGATAGTGGTGAAATGAAGGCAGAAAGTGTTTCTAATGAACCAAAATTAAAACCAAAATCTGGACTTGGTGGTGGAAAACCAGCATATCCAAAAGGTAAAGAACCAAGAGCAACTGGAGCAAAACTTCCAGATATTCGCAAAGAGTCTGTATCTATTGAAGATGCAAATGGAAATACGTTTGCTAATGTTGTGGATATAATTGGTCCAGATCATATGAAACCAATTATTGATGGTAATGGAGTTTGGAAAGGAATTAAACAGCAGTCTGTTTCTGAAGGAAAATCATTCCAGTATTTTATGGAAAGGGTTGAAAAGTCAAAGATGAAGTGCAACTCCCCAAAGTCTGATCCCGTGGGCGACTCGCTCACGGGTAAGTCTCATGTTGTTAAGGCATGTTCTGGTGGCAAAGAAAAAATTATTCGCTTTGGTCAAAGAGGAGTCAAAGGATCTCCAAAGAAAAAAGGAGAGTCCGAAGAGTATGCAAGTCGTCGCAATAGATTTAAGACCAGACACGCAAAAAATATTGCACGAGGACCAATGTCCGCTGCATATTGGGCAAACAAAGTTAAGTGGTGATAAAAATGAAAAGTTTTCAAGAATTTTTAAAAGAAAGTATCACCATTAATGGTGATTTTAATGGAACTCTAAATGTAGGGGGTTCACAACCAGAACAAGCAAGTGAGTCATTCTTTGCCGATGTAGTTTGGGAAGGTAAACTTTATCGTTTAGAAGTAGAAGGTCAAATGATGAGTAAGAGTGAACTTGCAGAAGAACTTTTAAAAGAATATCCTGGGGCAATTATTCATAACATTTATCCGGGAAAAGAACCCTCAAAAATTAAAAGTGCTCAAAGATATAGACCAGAAAGATTAAGTTGGGAGTGATTAATGGCTCAGTGGAATAAAACTAATCAAGATTATCTAAACCAAGAAAGATCTCTCTTTGAAGTTTTCATGAGAGCGGATAGATTTGGAAATATTTGTGATTGCAATTCTTCTTCATCATCTTCAGGAATTTCTGGATCCGGTAGTTTTTCTACAGATTTATTTGGAAGAGTAAAAGTTTCCAATCCAGTAACGTTGTTTGACTCTTCTCATGTTTACTATCAAAATTCAGATTTTGATGACGTTGTGGTTGGTTCTGGTTCTACAGTAGGATTTATTACAGCACAAAGTTCCGCAACTCTTGGGATTGGAACTACTGCTAATTGTAGATTGGTTCGTCAAAGTAAGAGAGCATTTTCATATCAACCAGGAAAATCTCTTCAGGTATTGCAAACATTTGTTCTAAATCCACCAAAAGAGAATTTAGTTCAAAGAGTTGGATACGGATCATCTACAAATGGTATATTTTTAGAACAGATTGGTTCTCAAATTAATATCATCAAAAGAACTTCAGTATCTGGAACTTTAACAACAATCACTGTTCCCCAATCTGAATGGAATGTAGACCGATTAGACGGAACTGGAATTAGTACAGACAATCCTAGTGGTGTTTCGTTAGATTTAACAAAAGCACAAATTCTTTTCTCTGAGTATGAGTGGTTAGGTGTTGGTTCCGTAAGAGTTGGATTTGCTATTGATGGTAATTTTATTACCGCACATCAATTTAATCATGCAAATCGTACTGATAGTGTCTATATGACATCCGCAACTCTTCCTATTCGTTATGAAATTGAGAATATTGGAATTACAACTTCATCTTCATTAATGAAGCAGATTTGCGCTAATGTATTATCTAATGGTGGGTATGAGAGAAAGAAAGCAGAAAATGTTGCAAGAAGAACTGAGGGTACAGAAGTTGGTACTTCATTTGAACCTTTAGTATCCATCAGATTAAAACCAGGAAGAGAATTTGCAATAGTAATTCCACAGCAAATTCTAGCATTTCCACTTAACAATAATGCATCATATGAGGTAGCATTAATTAAAAATGGAACTCTAACTGGTGCTGCATTTACATCAATCCCAAATTCAGAGACAGAAAACGTAGAATATGATATTACTGCATCCACTATGACTGGTGGTGATATTGTAAATCTAAGATACGTTTATGGTTCAAATCAGGCAGGTGGAATAATCACAGCAGACCAAGGATATAACTGGGATCTACAGTTGGGAGTAACTCAAGCAGGTGTGAGTGATATATACACAGTTGCCGCAAGATCTCTTAGTGGTTCTGCAGATATTACTGGGGCGATTGGTTTTTACGATTTAACATAAAATTATGACCATTCAGGATATTCAATTAAAACAAAGTGATGCTTATCTTTCTAATCCAAATTTAAAGAGAGCAAATACATCATTTTCGTGGACTCAAGAACAAATAGTAGAGTTTTTTAAGTGCAAGGAAGATCCTGTTTATTTTGCAAGAAATTATATCAAGATTGTTTCTCTTGATCATGGTCTTGTGCCATTTGAAATGTATCCATTTCAAGAGAAGTTAATTAGAAACTTCCATAGTAATAGATTTAATATTTGCAAAATGCCCCGTCAGACGGGTAAATCTACTACTTGTGTTTCATACCTACTACATTATGCGGTTTTTAACGATAATGTAAATATTGCAATTCTGGCAAACAAAGCATCAACTGCCAGAGACCTCCTGCAGCGCCTACAACTAGCATATGAAAACTTACCTAAGTGGATGCAGCAAGGCGTTCTACAGTGGAACAGAGGTAGTTTAGAACTAGAGAATGGATCTAAGATAATAGCTGCCTCTACAAGCGCCTCTGCGGTTCGTGGAGGTTCCTATAATATTATCTTCTTAGACGAATTTGCGTTCATTCCAAATCATATTGCGGACGATTTCTTTGCATCAACATATCCAACAATTTCATCTGGTCAAAGTACAAAGGTAATTATTGTTTCTACCCCACGCGGTATGAACCATTTTTATCGCAAGTGGCATGATGCGGAAAGGGGTAAAAACGAATATGTTCCAACTGAAGTTCACTGGTCGGAAGTTCCCGGAAGAGATGAGAAGTGGAAGGCATCAACAATTGCAAATACTTCTGAGCAGCAATTTAAAGTTGAGTTTGAATGTGAATTTTTAGGATCTGTAGATACACTCATTAATCCAGCAAAATTAAGAAATTTAGTTTATGATGATCCAATAAAAAGAAATAAAGGATTGGATATTTATGAGGATCCAATATCAGAGCATAATTATATGATTACTGTTGACGTTGCTCGCGGTATAGGAAATGATTATTCGGCATTTGTTATTGTGGACATAACTTCATTTCCTTATAAAGTAGTTGCAAAATATAGAAATAATGAAATAAAACCTATGCTTTTTCCAAGCGTTATAGAACCAGTTGCAAAAGCATATAATCATGCTTGGATTTTAGTAGAAATTAATGATATTGGTGATCAGATAGCAAATATCTTACATTATGATTTGGAGTATGATAACATATTAATGTGTTCTCAGAGAGGAAGAGCTGGGCAAATTGTTGGTACTGGATTTAGTGGCAAAAAATCATATCTTGGTATTCGAATGACTGCCGCAGTTAAAAAGTTAGGATGTTCTAACTTAAGAACTTTGATAGAAGATGATAAATTACTAACAAATGATTATGATATCATTAGTGAGATGACTACTTTTATTCAAAGAAGTAGCACTTTCATGGCAGAGGAAGGTTGTAACGATGATTTAATGATGTGTCTCGTAATTTTTTCATGGTTGGTGGCACAACCATATTTTAAGGAGATGACAAATGATGATATTCGTAAAAGAATTTATGAGGAGCAAGAAGAGCAGATAGAAGCAGATATGTCTCCTTTTGGTTTTATATCAACAGGATTGGAAGATAGTTCAGCATTTGTAGATAATAATGGCGATACTTGGCATTTAGATGAGTATGGTGATAGAAGTTATATGTGGGATTACATGTAAATGGATTTAGATGATCAAGTAGATTTAGAACACTTATTATTTTTAGAAAGAAAATGTAGATCTTGTGGTGATATAAAAAATTTACTAGATGATTTTTACATTTCATATAGAGATAGAGGTTCTCTACCATCATCATATTCATATGAATGTAAAGAATGTACGATAAAAAGAATAAAAAAATCCAGAAAAAATGTGCGTAAAAAGAAAATTTCCTTTAATGAAAATGAATATCCAGATTGGTAATGTTCGTGGGTTATTTCCCCATCAGAAATAGTCTTTTTAATAAATAATTTTAGAATATTTCTGGAATAGGAGACAAGAAGATGCCTTTAAATTTAGCATCTCCTGGAGTTATTGTAAGAGAGGTTGATGTAACTGTTGGAAGAGTCGATCCAACTTCAAACTCCGTAGCAGCAATTGTAGCACCTTTTGAAAAAGGACCAGTTGAAAGTGCAGTTTTAGTTCAAAATGAGCAAGAACTATTAGCAAATTTTGGGCAACCAAGAAATACAGCAACTCATTATGAGACCTGGTTTACAGCTTCTTCATACTTAGCTTATGGTGGCAATCTGCTGGTATTAAGATCAGATGGAACTAGTTTATCTAATGCAAATATGGGAACATCTGGTGTTTCAACCAGTATAAAAATCAAGAGTTATGATGATTATGTAAACAAAGGTTATGATGAAACTCCAATATCAAACGTAGTAGTTGCAGCAAGAAATCCAGGTTCATGGGGAAATGGATTAAAAGTTGCGATTATTGACGGAAAAGCAGATCAAATTTTAAGTGGAATTGATACAACTGGAGTAGTTGTTGGTCATGGCGTAACTCATTCGATCAATGGCACTGTAAGTGCTGGAACTGGATCAACTTCAGTTTTAGATGGTTTTGTTAAGGGTATTGTTACTGGAATTGGTGCTAGCACTATTGATGTAAAAGTTCTCAGTTATGTAACAGCATCTGGAACAGAAACCAACGTTGATTACGAACCTGAAGGAGTTTATAGATTTAAATCCACAGGAACAGTTATTATCCATGAAAATGGATCTGGTGTTGGAATAGCAACAACTGCGTTTGCTTCTTCTCCAGACTGGTATGATGCTCAAAGCATCACTCTGGATAATGGATCTATTGCATGGAATACTTTAGCACCAAGACCAGGAACTTCAAGATTTGCAACCTCTAGAGGAAGTAGATTTGATGAACTTCATGTTGTTGTTATTGATGGGAATGGAGATTTAACAGCAAATGCAGGTACTGTTTTAGAGAAGCACGTATCACTATCCAAGGCAAAAAATGCTGTTTATGCTGCAGGTAGTTCTTCTTACTGGTCAAAATATATTGCAGAAGGATCATCACTAATCTTTGGTGGAACACAACCAGTTGGTGTTGTAACTTGTGGATTTACTACATCATCAACATTCTCTTTAGGTGCAACTAAAGATTGGAATACTAACACCGAAAATGGAACTGTATTTAAGTGCTTAGGATCACAAACATACAGTTTAAGTGGAGGAAAAAATTATGATGGTGGCACTAGTTTAGATGAGAACGAATCTTTAACATCATCGCTTTCAGATTTATCCAGCGGATATGATCTTTTAACAAATACTGAGCAGTATGATGTAGATTTTATCTTAATGGGATCTG
>Ga0208161_1000099_pt1 | contig 43331 bp, 48 predicted proteins | sample CB_VirMetaG_3_FD_184538 | JGI IMG/M metagenome (GOLD analysis project Ga0208161, IMG submission 184538) | Freshwater to marine saline gradient viral communities from Chesapeake Bay - CB_1508_1S Viral MetaG (SPAdes) (version 4) | ecosystem: Environmental > Aquatic > Marine > Coastal | place: USA... | reverse complement strand
TTTAGAAAATAATCGCAGCATAGATATTCGTGATTTACCGTCAATACTTAACAGCGCTGCAAAAATAGCTGAAGTAGGCAAGAATTTACAGTCTGGCGCTTTAGGTGTTGAACAGCTTTTAGTTGCTCTGGAAGAAGCTGATTTTGATGAGTAGCGATAGTTTTAATTTCTTGGGCGCTGAGGATTTGTTACTTGGCGCTTGTAGATTTCTCCCGCCGACGTGCCCCTTTTACGCCTTCCAGTATTTCCTCCTTATAGGGATTTTCAGATCGACTGCGCCGCAAGGGATCTCAGCGACTCAATTTCTGACTTTTTCAGACAAGCTTTAGTGGTAGACTGGATTCTTCCTTTAGCGGTCTAAAACGATTGCATTATGTCGAAGTTTCAAAAAATGACCACCACGATTTCTGAAGCCGCATACAAAAACATGTTTGTACATAGAAAAAAACATTCACTTTCTTTATTTGATGTTGCGTTATTTGGTTATTTATGCTTTCTTTCTCGCACCAGAATTTTTATTAAAAAGACTACTGCGCAATTAGCAGAAGATATTTCTGAGCCATACAGTAAAGTTGCAAAAAGCATTCAGATGCTACATAGAATTGATTTTTTGCGCAGAGTCAAATACAAAGACGACAAGGGAATTATGATTGCGCCCGACTTAATTAACAATGGCAACGATAGAGCTAAAGCATTCAAATTTAGGTTATGGCGCGAATCAAAAAGCTTCATTCAAGAATAATTTGCATTCACATTCATTCATAATTTACATTCATAATCGCATTCATTTTGGCATTCATTTTTGCATTCAACTTATTTATTCGCATTCACATTCATAATCGCATTCATATTTGTATTCACGCATTTATCTATTTATTCACTTATTTGCTCGCCGACTTATTTGTATTTTCACTCGCCCCGCATTTCCCTGCAAAGCAGTGGCGCAAGATTCGCGATAGCGCAAGATTAAACTATCGGCAAGATTTGCCAGGGCGCGAGATTAAATTATCGGCAAGATTAAATTAGTTTGATTTTTAATTTACCTACAGATTTTAACAATAAAGATATTTGGCAAAGTACTAGCGATAAAAATATTTAGCAAATTGTTATTTGTATTGATATTTAACCAAACGTTATTTGTATTAATATTTAGCGAAGTGTTATTTGTAAACTAGCAAAGTGAAAGATATTTTAATAATTAGCAAAGTGTTGACAATAAAGATAATTAGCAGAATGTTATTTGTATTGATATTTAGCTAAGTGTTAGTTGTAAATTAAAGAATCACTAACAATAAAGATAATTAGCAAAGTGTTAGCTGTATTGATAATTAGCGAAGTGTTAACAGTGAAGATAATTAGCGAAGTGTTATTTGTAAGATAGCAAATGCTGTTTAATAGTTTGCATTTAGCTAAATGATAAGTTGATGCAAACTGTCATCACGCTAGCGTTTCATAAGATATTCTGATCAGCCGATAAGTTGAAACTAACGGGTTACGGGTTACAATTGACGCAAGCGAACCGCTTGGTGTTCGCACTATCCAAACAGAAAATGTCCAGCTTCGATTTCAGCCAGTTTGAAGAAATCTCCCGCGAGATTTCTGAGTCTAATAAAAAATCCAGAACGACTAAAAATTCTACTGTTGCGAGAGATTTAGCATTTGAAAAATTAGAGTCTGACACACAGGCTATTTTCAATATAACTGGGCTGGGTTATAAGCAATGCCACAGTAAGGTAACACATCCCGATAAAATCGGGAAAGCTAGTGCGGATTTCTTGAAGCAATCCGTGCCAAATGTTGGTTCCAAGGCTGGCTACGATGCCGAAAAAATCCAGGCTAACTTTTATTTCCGCTGCTGCATCATTTCCTTATGCGCGCAAAATAAGGGCAGAATTTCTGTTGCCGACGTTGCGTGTTTGTGGCAAGGATTTCAACTTGGCTATTACGCTGACGCACATAATAAAAGCACGGCTTCCATCGCCGGTAAGCTACAATTTGACCTTGTGCGAGAAGTCGTTGTAAAAGGCGAATATTTGGAAATTCCCGGTATTAAAATCGACGAAAATGGTGCTAAGTACTGCAGGCTGGCAAATAATATGATTAGCAAGATTAAGTCAGATTTGCTAAATTCTGCAAAATCTGGAGCAAAATCTAAAGTTTGACCTTAAGATCAGCCCGGCTATTTGCCGGGCTTTTATTTCACCCTATTAGAGAAACATTATGCCAACCTATTTCCACGTCAAAATTCTTGCAAGTTTTACCGTTATTTTCCTTGCAGGAAGTATCACAATTTTAGAAATCCAGGCCAGCAAACTTGAAGCTAAATGTGTTGAAAATGGTCGATCAAAGGTGGAGTGCAAATTGGTATTTAGGGGCCGATAAATTCACGGGGGGTAACATTAAATGTTGCCCCGGCCCCCCCTACTCCCTCCCCCTCAATTTTTTTTTCCTATTCAGCAGACTACTTACAAAATACCCCAAAATTATCTTTTCTATTCCAGTAGTAAATACAAACTAAACACAGTTGACAAGTTTTGCGCGAGTGCTACACTTGCAATACATTCATTCCTTCCATGCCATCCCAGAATCGCATTAAAACAGCAAGAGGCCCTCTTTTCAAGTGGTTTGGGTCAAAGTGGCAAAACTCCAGATACTATCCTGCTCCACATGCTTCAAAGATTATTGAGCCTTTTGCCGGTGGCGCCGGTTATAGTCTTCGTTTTAGCCATTGTGACGTAAAACTTGCAGAGACTGACCCTCATATCTCCGAACTTTGGGCATGGCTAATCAATGACGCAACCGAAGAACTTGTAATGGAGATTCCGGTTGATATTCCTGTTGGGTTTGATATTCGCATAATTCCCATGGCAAAGGGGCAGCAACTGCTTTTGAAGAATTGGCAGCGAACGAACAACGTGGGCGATTGCTGGACGATCTCGCCTTGGGGGAATATGCCCGGTCAGTGGACGGAGAATGCCCGTACAAGGGTTTCCAGGGACGTTTCCTGCGTGAAGCACTGGGAGGTGCGTGAGGACGGTTTTGAGCTGCTTGAGTCGGCGCTGAGGGAGGACCGAGAGATCACCTGGTTCATCGACCCCGTTTACATGTTTAATTACAAATATAGAATGAAAACAGAATTTGACTACGAAAGGCTGTCGAATGCCGTGTTCAAACTAAAAGGACAAGTAATTGTGTGCGAAGCAGTATGCCCCAAAACGAATGCAGTGCCGGACTATCTGCCGTTTAAGTTTTTCAGAAACTCTGTTACTTCAAGAAGATCACAAGGAAACAACACTCATAGCAAAGAGCTGATGTATTACAAAAACGCAGACTAGCCCCCCGTCATCTTTTCACAAAACGCCCCAGCCCAATTTTTTTAGAAACGTATTCCAGTAGACTGCTTTACATGCCCGTCTTCTAGCGCTACAGTCAAATTGTCAGTTTTTCGTCGCATCATGTCACAGCTTGTCGCCGCTGCTAAAACTGTTGCCCCTGCCATTCTTAATGCTCTCAAACTTGACTTGAAAAATGTTACACGTCTTGAGCTTGATTTTAATGCCGATAATCTTGCCTTTTGCCGCATTGAGTTCTACCCTACGCCTGAGCAACTTGAAAACGTCACAGAAGCTCTTGAAACGCAGATGAAGTGTTATGCGCTTGCAGAGCTAGACTGCTCTCAGTAGTCTCATGAACAATGAGCGGGTGTCTAGTCGGGCTTCCCAGGAGTCCACGTAGACTGGGGCATCGCCGGTTTTAAGACCCATGAGCACACAGCCCGGCCAGTACAACATCCCCTCAGTGCAACGTCGCGCTGATTTTGATCTAGGTTTGCAGTTCCTGGATAGCACTGGCGCTCCGATTAATCTAACTGGCTGGACTGTTTACGCGCAAGTTTGGGATCGTAAACGCACAGTAAAATATGCAGATTTCAACGTTACATACATAGACAGAGCGCAGGGCTCAACAAGTATTGCGTTAACAGACGTGCAAACCGCAACTCTTCCAGACGAAGTTTATTACGACGTGCTGTTGCAAAATCCTGCCGGGCTGCGTAATTACTACCTAGAAGGCATTGCGTACGTCTCTGAGGGCTACACAGAGCCATGAGCAAAGCCACTGTTTCTATAACAGAAGAACGGTGCTCTGTTGTTGTAACAGAAAACGGCAAGGCGACAACAATTGTAACCCCGCCGACAGCTGTCACTGTTGTCATATCTACCGCTGGCCCGAGTGCGTCGCCAGTGGCCGGAGTTACGGACATCGCCGAGACTGCACAAGTAATCTCCTCCGACTACATTCTCGCCGCCGGCAAAAACGGAGTATCGGTCGGCTCCGTGGAGGTGGCCGAGGGCTACACTGTGACTGTCCCAGCCGGCGCAGTTTGGCTCATTGCTGATTAACACGCATGGCATTCGGCAAAATCAAAATTGACAGCATCCAAACCAGCACGCAGGAAGTGCTGGTGGATGATCTTATTGCTGGTAACAATAGCCAAGGAACTGTTACCAGCGTTGATCTTGATGCTCCTCTTGGCTTTGAGTCATCTGGTGGGCCGGTAACGACCTCGGGCTCTATCACGCTGAGCTATGCCGTCGGATACCAGGGATTTACGACTGCTGAGTCATTAAAGCTCGCTGGCATTACTGCCGGAGCTGATGTAACCAATAGCACCACGGTCCAAGCAGCTGGTGCGTTGATGGACTCTGAGGTGGAAAACCTCGCTGCTGTTAAGTCATTCAACCCCACCGATTACGCCACGTCCGCCCAAGGAGCTTTGGCGGATTCCGCAACGCAGCCAGATGATCTCGCAAGCGCCATCGCCACCCACGACGATGAGGAAGACCCGCACAACGGCGCGAGCCCGACGTTCGCTGACCTGACCCTCACCGGCCTGCTGACGGCGCCACACATTCACGGCAGCTTGGCGGGCGACATCTACCTGCACGTCAAAAACACCAGCGGCAGTAGCCTGGCGGCCAATACGGCGGTGTACGCGACCGGCTCTGTCGGCGACACCGATCGAATCGAGGTGGCGGCCTGCGACCCGACCGATCCGGCAAAGATGCCGGCCATTGGCCTGCTCACCACCACGCTGGCGAACAACGGGGAAGGCGATGCGATCATCCTGGGCGAGCTGCGGCCGACGAACACCGGCAGTTACACCCTGGGCGATGAGCTCTATGTCGGCGCTGGCGGTGCGCTGGTCAACTCCATCCCCGCGTCTGGCACTGTGCAACGTGTCGGCAGTGTTGCCAGGGTTCAAGCCGAAAGCGGCACGATCGTAGTGGGTATCGGCGCTGGAATGTCTCGGGTGGGCTTCACCAGCGCATACAGCGATCTAAGCGGAACGCCAACGCTAATAACAACGCTTGACGGATTGAGTGATGTCACACTCAGCTCGCCTTCTGATCAGCAAGTCCTGAAGTATGACAGCGCTACCGGGCAATGGATCAATGCTGCAGCGCCTGGCGGCGGTGGCGGCACGGTAAGCAGTGTTGGATTCACGGCGCCCACTGGCTTTAGCGTCAGCGGTTCGCCAATCACCACAAGCGGAACCATTGCCCTGAGCTACGCCGTTGGCTATCAGGGCTTCACATCTGCAGAGGCTTCAAAACTGGCTGGCATTGATGCAGGCGCACAAGTCAACGTTGCAACAGACTTGGCTTACAGCGCCGCTTCCCGCCTGTTGAGCAGCTCCACGGGCAGCGATGTGACACTGCCGCTGTTCACAAGCTCAGACGCAGGCCTTGTCGGCGCAAGTGGCGGCGGGACAACAAACTTCCTGCGTGCTGATGGGACGTGGGCAGAACCCCCTGGTGGCTCCGGCACCGTAACCAGTGTTGCGTTGACTGCTCCCACTGGCTTTAGTGTTTCCGGTTCGCCGATCACCACCAGTGGCACGCTTGCGATCTCCTACGCAACCGGCTATCAGGGCTACACCAGCGCAGAGGCCAGCAAGCTTGCTGGGATTGCCGATGGCGCTGAAGTCAACGTCAACGCCGACTGGAACGCAGCCAGTGGTGACGCGCAGATCCTGAATAAGCCCACGCTGGGCACTGCTGCTGCGCTGGATGTTGGCACCACTGCCGGCACCGTGGCTGCCGGTGACGATGCAAGGTTCCACGACGCAGTGACGCTGGCCGCCAGCGTGGCTGATGTGCTCGACTTGACCGGCCAAGAGTTGACTGCTGATGATCCTGGCGCTGATCGCCTCATCTTTTGGGATGACAGCGCTGGCAAGCTGACGCACCTCACCATTGGTGCCAATCTCAGCATCACCGGCACCACGATGGACGCCGCTGGTGTTTCGGATGGCGACAAGGGCGACATCACCGTATCCGGCGGTGGCGCCACATGGACAATCGACAACAGCACCGTCAGCTACGCCAAGATCCAAGATGTAAGCGCTACTGATAAGTTGCTCGGGCGGAGCACCGCAGGCGCAGGCGTTGTTGAGGAGATCACCTGCACCGCAGCGGGTCGGGCGCTGCTTGATGACATCGACGCGGCTGCGCAACGCACGACGCTGGGATTGGCCACTGTCGCCAGCACAGGCGCCTATAGCGACCTCAGCGGCACGCCGACAATTCCATCTGCTGCCGACGCAACGCCGCAGCCGCTTGGCGTTGCTGCGATTGGTGTTAGTTCTGACTACGCCCGCGAGGATCACGTTCACGTAATGCCAAGCGCGGCAGACGTTGGCGCTGATGCCGCAGGGGCAGCCGCAAGCGCAGTTAGCACACACGAAGCGGCTTCGGATCCGCATCCAGGTTATGCGCTTGAGACAAGTCTCGGCAACGCAGCAGCGCTGGATGTTGGTACGACAGCTGGCACGGTGGCCGCTGGCGATGATGCCCGGTTTGCTGTGGAGGACATCTACGTCATCACCTGCAGCGACGAAGAGACAGCGCTGACAACCGGCACGGCGAAGGCGACGTTCACGATGGCAACTGCTGGCACGCTGACCGGAGTGAAAGCGACAGTCACCACGGCGCCAGTGGGTAGCAACCTGATCGTTGACATCAACGAAAACGGAACGTCGTTGTTGAGCACGAAGCTGAGCATCGACGACGGAGAGAAAACAAGCAAGACGGCAGCAACCCCTCCGGTGATCTCAGGCTCAGCCCTGGCGGATGACGCAGAGATCACGATCGACATTGACCAGGTGGGCAGCGGCACTGGCACCGCAGGCGCTGGGTTGAAAGTCACGCTGTACGTCACCCGGAGCTGAAGCCATGAACCTTGTACTCTGGGACACAATCAATCAGCAGATCCTCAGCTACCCGAGGGCTGATGACCAGCCCGTGGTGAATCTTGACCCGCGCTATCTGGTGCTGCGGATCGTCAAGGAAACCCGGCCCGATGACGTTGAAGGCTTCACGGTGCAGCAGCGGTTGAGTGTTGACCTCGATGCATTGGAATGGCGCCACGGCTGGGAGCTGATCGAGTTGCCAACACCGGCCCCTGCTGCTGACTGGCGCACGTTCAAGCGTGCGCTCTTGAGCCACCCTGAGATCAACTCCCTGCTCAATGGCGGCATCGCTGCAGCCCCTGCAGCGGCTCTAAGCCTGCCTGCGACGCTGCTCAACGCTGCCGGTGGCGATGATGTCACAGACTTCCGCTCTGCCTGGCTGAGCCTGCGCAGGCTGGGTCTGGTGAGCGCTGGCCTACTGCAGGAGGTGCGTGCGCTGGCGATCAGCAGCAACCTGCCCGAGGTCTTTGTGGAGGCGCTGGGCGGTGGTGCTCAACCAGCTGCACAGTACCTGGGGCAGGAGTGGATGGATGCCGCAGGTGGGCTGTGGGTGGTGGTTCAGGCTCGCGGCGATGATGGTCAGTTCCTGCCGGATGATCCGATGACGCCTGAGCGCGAATCGTTGACCTGGGAGAAAAAATGAGCATTATCTACATCAACCCGTATCGGTTCGCGGCAGCGTCAACCTATGACCCTGATGCGCAGTCTTACATCACCGCCGTTGAGGCGGCTGATGGGCAGGCGCTGGAGGCTGGCGTAAAAAATGCCATGAACGCATTAGTCGTGGGATTCAAAGCTCAAAGCATCTGGACACCTGCCGCGCAATTACTCATGCCATGCGGCCCGCGCACACTGGCTGGCGCATTGGTTCCATTGAAGCAGGGCATAGCACCTACAAATAACGGATTCTTAAGCGGTGATTACAATAGAAAAACCGGTTTAGGAGATCCTTCCAATACATCCAAATGGTTAAACTCAAATGTCTTGCAAAACTCTTTGCCTGCATCAAGCCATGCGCTGGCATGGCGTGGAGCTGTAACAGTAAACTCTGGCGATGAAGTTTTGATTGGCAGATACAATAACGTGACTATTGCCGCAAGTTCACTCTTAAGCCTAGATGGTTGGTCTGCTTATATAAGCGGCAGAGCCTTTAGATCAGGCACTACAACATCTTCTTATATTCCCGTATCAACGTTGACCGCTGCCGCATCCTGCTTAATTGGCTCAAGGACAGCCAGCAATGTCGCAAGTTTATATGTAGACAGCAATGCCGCTATTACCAACAATGCAAGCATAACCACTGTATTTGAGGCTCAATCGCTTGGCTGGTTTGGCTTAAACGCACAATCGGGGGCACTTTTAGTTCCATCCAAGGACAGGTTACAGATTGGTGGAATCTATAGCTCTGGCCTTAATGCCACGCAGGCTGCTGCATTCCGAACCTTGACGCAGACGTATGTAAATGCCATCGGAGCGGCGATTCCATGACCAGTATTTGCAAGAAAATCTTTGTCCCAGATGGCTGGGGCTAGTGAGGTGTTTACATGAAGCAAAACGTCCCCACAGACAAAGCTCTCTATGCTCGCGTAAAGGCAGCAGCAAAACGCAAGTTCAAGGTTTACCCAAGCGCCTATGCAAACGCTTGGCTTGTGCGTGAATACAAGAAAAGAGGTGGGCGCTATCGTGTCGTGAAAAGCTAGATGTTATGAAACGCGCTAAGTCTGGCTTGACTCGCTGGTTCAAGGAGGAATGGGTAGACATCAAGACGGGCAAGCCGTGCGGACGCTCGAAAGGCGAAAAACGCAGAAGCTATCCAGCTTGTCGCCCATCAAAACGTGTTTCCTCTCGCACCCCCAAAACCAGCAAGGAGTTGACACCTGAAGAAAAATGTCGCTTCAAGCGCAGAAAGACCAGCAGCAAGCGTATAGACTATCGACACAAGCGCAAGAAAAAGTAATGCCAGCAAAAGCACGCAGCAGCCGCTACGCAGATCGAGCAGCGCTTCAGCTGCTTGGGCTGTTTTCTGACACATCAAAACTACGAGCAATCGCTAGACGTGGTAACAACACTTTTGATTACGAAAGCTGCGAGATCAGAATAATTTCAGATCTGCTACCGCATCAAAAAGGTTTTGTAACAGACTTTGATCATCGCATGGTAGCACTTTGCGGTGGTTACGGAAGCGGGAAAAGCTTTGCAGCTGTAACCAAGTCAATTCTTCTATGTTTTCGCAGTCAAGGTTTTACACATTTATTCCTAGAACCGACAATTCCACTACTGCGCGACGTTGCAATTCCATCTTGGCAAAACGTTCTCGATCGTTACAGTATACCGCATGAGTTTAGAACAAGTCCACTCCCTGTTTTTACGCTGAAACTACCGAAAGGTGACACGCAAATACTATTGCGTTCATTTGAGAACTACAACAGAATTATTGGTGTCAACGCAGCGAGTATGATTGTTGACGAAATTGACACGGTTTCGACTCACACAGCAGAAGCTGCAATCGTAAAACTGCAGGGACGTGTTCGCGTTGGTAACTGTCCTCAACTTGGTTTTGCTTCTACGCCTGAGGGTCATAAAGCGCTTTACAACATGTTTGTACGTGAGTCTTCTGCCACAAAGAAGCTTTACAAAGCAAGAACAGAAGACAACCCATACCTGGATCCAGGCTTTATTGAAAATCTGAGGGCAACATACCCTGCGAACTTGATTGAAGCTTATCTGAATGGTGAGTTTGTCAATCTTACGCAGGCCACGGTATTTTATGAGTTTGATCGAGCGAAGCACTGCACAAGTGTCTTTCATCCAGAGCCGAATGAAAGAATTGTTATCGGGGCGGACTTTAACATTGGCAATAGCATGTCTTGTTATGGAGTTGTTCGACCTTCGCCGACTGGTCAAGCGCTACATGTCTTTGATGAGCACATTTGTCGCACAACATTTGATCTTGTTGAGCACATTAAACGTCGCTTCCCAAGGCAGCTTGCGAATGGAATGGTGACATGCCACCCAGACGCCAGCGGAAGTCATGGAAGCACCAGCTCAACCGAAAGTGATCACGAGATTTTACAAAATGCTGGGATTAGAGTCGTTACAGAACGACGCAATCCCCCAGTTGCAGAAACAATTGCACACTCGAATCTTCATATTCACGCACGTTCTGTTCTGGTCAATCCGACAACTTGCGTTGAAACGCTGCAAAGTCTTGAAAATTGGGGTTACGATGACAGTTATCGCCCGACGAAAGGTGGCAAGCATGATCTGTCCCATGCTGGCGATGCTTTGCGTTATCTGGTATGGCACACCATGCCACGCGCAACCGCTCACCTCAGCCGTCCTCGCTGGCGTTAAAGGCGACAGGATTATACTGCTTCTATCGCAGGCGAAAAATCAGTGGCAATCGTCCCCAATTCCCTAGTACCAGCCGCTGACAACCTCGTTGGGCCTTTTGAGCGCCGCTATCCCGAGTATGAGCAGGCGTTTGAAGAGGTATCTGGTGTTGACGCTTATTCATTAGAGCAAGCCGAACAGTTTTCACGTCTCGCCCCAATCCGTTACTGCACGCTGCCCGAGTTTTATCTTTTCGAGGCGTCTGACGATTACTTGCCACAAGACTACCTAGAAGAAAAGAAAAGCTATGAAGTGCGCAAAACGCGCTCGCAAAGCAGTTTTCAAAACTATTACTGTCATCTAAGAGATCTCGTTTGCGGGACAGCGCTACGAAAAGGTGTTGGCACCCCAGAGAATGTAGCCTCCGAGTGGGGGAATTTTTTTGAAGATGTCGATCTCGAAGGGCATTCTGTGCTTTCTTTCGCAAAAGAGGCTTTCACGGAAGCGCTTGATGGTGGTGTTTCTGCGATTTGGGTGGAATATCCAAAGCTACCAGAGAGTCTGAGCGCCGCAGAAGAGCGCCGCCTCAACCCTCGCCCCTACTTCGTGCTAATGCGCATGGAACAGGTGCTCGAATGTCGCTACGACGTTTTTAACGCGCAGATTGGGGCTCAAAGCATATTCGGAGCGTTCCCTACTTACTTGCGCGTCAAGACCGAAGTACGTCGTCAAAGCGAGCAGAATGAGTTTTTTGAAGAAGTTATCCCTGCTGTGCGTGTTTACGATATTGCAAATCTTGCAGATAACAGCGTTTCAGAGCTTTCCGATCAGCCCGAGGCTACAACCGATCAGCAACGTGTTCGCTGCCGCCTATACACAAAGAAAAACGAGCCTGGCAACGTAGATAAATACCTGCTCGAAGAAACAAGCTATCTTTCGATCCCGTTCATTCCGTTTGTGCCGGTTTTTGGTGGCAAAAAAGAAGCGTTTTTCCGCGCTCGCCCTTTACTTTTTGACATTGCACGTCTTAACTTAAATCACTGGAGTATCTCTGCCGATCTTGCTGAAACCATCCACCTCACTTCCTCGCCGATTTTGACGGGTACGGGTGTGCGCCCTGACGATGAAGTCAAAGCCGGTTCGGGGCGTGCCCTGTTCTCTCAGAATCCCGACGCCAAGTTCAATCTCATGAGCGCTTCGATGGAAGGGGCCTCCGTCACCCTGGAGAACCTGAGGCGCATTGAGCAGGCCATGGAGCGCCTTGCTGCCGTCGCTATGACAACGGGTAAGACGCAGGCCGAAAGCGGCTTCGCGAAGCTCCTGGACCGCTCCCAGAGCGATTCACAGCTGGCCGTGCTGGTGCAGGGGCTTGAGGATGCGCTGAATCGAGCCCTGCTGTACGCCTCCGCTTATCGAGAGATCCCAGAGGTGCGCGTGACGATCAGCAAGAACTTCATCCCGGTGAAGATGCACTCTCAGCAGGTGATGGCACTCAGCTCGCTGTTCAAAGACAGTAACGCAATCACGATTGAAATGTTCTTGCGCATGTTGGAAGCTGGCGAGATGTTCGAGGGTCTGCCCGATTTCAGTGTGAAGAAGCTTTTGGAGGATATGGGCATGGACGGGACGGAGACTGCTCGCGACCTTGATCTTGACGGTAAGACTCAGATGGCAAATCGTGGACAGATCCAGGTTGATAACACTACTCCCGCCAGTGAGGGCCGTGACCTGGAGGCGATGGAAGCTTCCATTGAGCAAACCGAAGCAGACAGTGCTACTATTTAACGAGTCAACTCATCTTTTTACATGACACTCGAAGTGCCTGAAACGCTCGAAGAGGCGCTTGCCGCTATCCAAGCGCTGCAGAAGAAGGCCGAGACTGCTGAGAGTGAGCGTGCAAAGCTGAAAGCCACTAATCAGGGCTTGCTCAAGGATCTCAAGAAGAAGAAAACAATCGACAGCTTTTTGAAAGTAGCTGGAATTGAGCTGACTGACGACTTAGACGAAGAGAAAATTGCTGAACGCATTGCCGGGCTGCGCAAAAAAGAAGAAGCTCAAACTGAGAACGAGCAAATTGAAGAACAGCAGACGAGCAAGCAGCAAACGCCGTCTGACGCAATGACAGAGGCAATGAAAGCGCAGTTTGCATCGCTTCGCAAAGAGCTAACTGACTTGCGTAAAACCAACGAGCAGCTCGAAAGTGAGCGCAATCAAGAGCGTGAAAAGCGTCGCGAAAGCAAGCTTGAGCGTTTTGTGACAGACGAGCTATCGAAAGCAGAGTGTCGTCGCCCTTCGCATCTCTACAAGTTGATGAAGGAGAACTTCAGACTGCTTGACGATGAAAGCACAGTTGTCTTTGGGTCGGAAGACGATCCTGTCTCTTTGCGTGACGCCGTTACCAAACTGCGTGATGATGAAGAGTTCGCTGTCTATTTTGCAGGCAGCGGAGCAACTGGGTCTGGCATGACAACGACTCGTGCAGCAGCAACTACTTATTCCAATAATCCGTTCAACAAGGATACTGTCAATGCAACTAAGGCGGCTGAATTGCTGCAGAAAGACCCGGACAAGGCTAAGCGCTTGATGAACGAAGCGCGTCTCGCAGGCAAGCTCGACCCTGTTCTTGGGAGGGCGGTGCAGTCGATGTAGACTGAACCCGGTTGAAAAGGATCTCAATCCCCTGGGGCGTGCCTCGGGGGGTTTTTCGTTGCTACGCTGCAATCAGGTTGCTATTTGAAAATGTCTATCACCTACAGAGGGGAAACCTTTTCCGATTACGACCAGCCCAAACGCACGCCGAATCACCCAACCAAGTCGCACGTTGTTCTTGCAAAAAAGGGTGACAAGGTTAAGCTGATTCGCTTTGGGCAGCAGGGAGTGAGAGGTGCTGGCAAAAATCCAAAATCAGAAAAAGATAAAGCAAGAAGGCGATCATACTATGGAAGAAACAACGCTCAAGACCCTAACCCTGACAAGTTTTCGGCAAGATACTGGTCACACAAGGTTAAATGGTAAACAGCCTTTTATTTTAGCATCGCAAAACAGTTTCCGGGCCTTGCCTAGTATGCGCTTGAGCGCTCAACTCACTCGCCATGCCCTTCAAGTCCGATCGCAACATCATTGGCCGTCAGATCACTTCTGACGTCGAAGAGGTCATCACCTCGATCCGTGTCAGCTATGACGCTGGCCTTGGCCTGACCCTGGTCATCCCTGCCGCCTTCACCCGCGCCAACCTGGTGGAGCTGTTCGCCGGTCTGCCCACCGTTACCGGCACGCAGACGCTGGACATCAGTGGTACTGCTGGCAATGCCACCGTTACTGCTGGCGAGAAAACTGTTGCTACTGACAAAGGCTGGACTCTGACAACCAGCTGATTGCGCTGAGATCCATGGCCCTGCTTGGACAGGGCCTTCTTTAATTAGCAACTGCTGCAATGAAAAAGACCAAGCGACAAAGCAAATTTGAATATGTGATGCAAGAGTTTGCAGCTGGCAAGCTTAAATCTTCCTCTGGGCGGAAAGTAACGACTCGCGCTCAGGCGATGGCAATTGCTGCCAGCGAAAGTGGCATGAAGAGAAAGCCAAAGAAAAAAGAAGAAGAAAAGAAAAAGCGCAAGTACACAAGAAAGAAGCGCTGACCACCTTCTCCGTTGCTATTCTTTGCCTGTTAGAGGCCGTGCCTCGTGAAGTCGAGCCCTTGGCTCGCAGGCGGTTGTACCGCGAAACCGGCTAGCAGCCGTGCTGTTGGCGCTCGTACACGCTTTTACTTGAGGCAAAAACAATGCTCCTCGCTGGCATTCCCTTTATTCCTCAGCTTTTCCTGGAATACCAGCAGGAGGAGCTGCAAAACCGTAACGCTCTCGTTACTTCCGGTTTGATGGTCACCAACTCTGCCATCCAGGCTGAGTTTGCCAAAGGCGGCAAGACCATTGATCTCCCGTTCTTCGGCGATCTGACCGGCGACTCTGAAATTCTTGATGACACCAACGGCTTGACTGCTGCCACTCTGGCTGGCGATGTGCAAACCGGGGTGCGCAACATGCGTGGTAAGGCCTGGAAGGCCTCGGATCTGGCTGGTGAGCTGGCCGGTTCTGACCCCATGCAGGCCATTGCTCGTCGCACTGGTCAGTATTGGGTGCGCGACATGCAAACTACTTTGATCTCCGTGATCAAGGGTCTGTTTGCGACTGGTGGCCCCCTGGTTTCTTCTCACGCCGTTGGCGGCACTTCCACTGAGCTCTCTCAGAGCGTGATGGTGGATGCTATCGCCAAGCTGGGTGACGCAGGCCAGGAGCTGACCGGCGTGCTGATGCACTCCCGCGTTTACTACGCCCTGATGAAGCTGGACCTGATCGAGCCTGCCTCGACCACTTCTCAGCTCGATACCCGCCTGTCTGCTCAACGTCTTGAGCTGGGCACCTACCTGGGCCGCCCGGTGTTTGTTGACGACACCCTGCCGGTTGACGCTGGCGTTGGTACTGGCGGTGCTGATGTGCTGCACACCTACTTCTTTGGCCCTGGCGCTTTTGCTTTTGCAACTGCTCCGGCCAAGACCCCGCTGGAAACCGACCGCGATTCCCTGAAGGGCATCGACTACCTGATCAATCGGACGCACTATCTTGTGCATCCGAATGGGATCAGCTGGGTCGGCAACGCCGCTGGCAACGCTCCTACCAATGCGGAGCTTTCTACCGGCACCAACTGGGACAAGGTGTTCACTGATGATCGCAACATTCGGATCACACAGCTTCGCTGCTACCTCTGATTGTTGTTTCGACAGCAGCCCCTCTTCGGAGGGGCTTTCCACTAGCAAGTAATTTCAATGTCAATCACCACTTTCCGACTTGCACGCGAGCAAGAAGAAGCCAGGCTGAAAGCCGAAGCTGAGGTCAAGGCCGAAGCCGAGCCCCTTGTCTGCCCTGCGCCCACACCGGCCCCCGCCTCAGCGCCTGCGCCTGCTGTGAGCCCCAAGAAGGTGCCTGTAGGCACCCCTAAGACCAAGACCACCAAGGACTAACTGAAGAGGCACGCACATGGCCTTCGTATCGACATTGGGGGCGTCTAACGCCAACTCTTTTCTGAGCGTTGCGAGGGCTACGACTCTTCTCGGCGAGCTGCCGCCAAGTGCCGGTATTACAGGTTGGCTCGCATTGACAGATACGCAAAAAGAGCAAACTCTTGTTGCAGCAACAATGACCATTAACCCCTTGAAGTGGAAGGGTAGGGTTATTGATGAAACGCAATCTCTCGCATGGCCGCGTTTAATCAAGGTTGACGGGCGCCAGCTTTCGACAGAAGATTTGCCGATTGACTTTGAAATTGCTGTTGCCTACATGGCGGCATTTCTTGGCGAAGGTGGAGGATATACCGCAGTTGCTGAAAATGATGGCGGAGCTTCTTTGCGCGAAACAGAGCAATACAAAGAAGTTAACCTTGGCGATGGCGCGTTGCAGGTAAAATTCAAAGAAGAGAATATCCCTCAGACTGGCGTTGATTATATTCCGCCGTTTGCTATGGATATTCTTTATCGTTACATGATTGATCCAAGCTTCCATCAGCCTTACCTGAGTCGTACAAGCACTGCGCGTGTGGATCCTTATTACGGCGGCGGCGCTTTCCGTCCCCGCCGTATTCGCTTTGCTGGCGGGCAAGTGTTTCCTGTTTATGGAGGCTGGGCGAGTAATCCGCTCTAAAGTGCCATGGCTCTTGTCGATAGGATCTTTTCTTCAATCCCCTCGCCGCTGATTGATCAGTTTGGAATTGAAGCTGTTTACATTAAGGCAAGCAGCAATCCAACTTACAATCCAACAACTGGGACGGTTTCTGGGATAGCGACAGAAATTCCAATTAAGATCGTCATTGCGGAATTGAAACCCGAAGAGCTTCAGGGCTTGTATCAAATTACCGACGTAAAAATTATTTTTGCAGCAACGTCTTTGTCTGGTTACTATCCGCAAAACAGCGACTCTATACGTTATCTTCAGGACGGAGTGGCTAAAACTGTTAAAGTCATGCCAATGAGAAGCTATCGAGGCGATAACCCTATAATGCACATTGTTGTTGGGAGGGCTGGCTGATATGGCAAGGAGAAGCAATCTTTCAATCGCCAGGAGGCTTGGTGATGACATAAACAAAAAACTTGCGCGAGCTGTTCAAGAGTCCGCAGTTGAGATCGCAAACGGACTGGCGAACGCTGGACCGGCGTGGACTGGCGAATTTTCCTCGGCATGGGACGTGGTGCCAGCGGGCCAGGCCGGTAAAGCGCCAAGAGGAGGGGGACGAGTTTATCGTTACAATAAAAGAAACTTCCCCTTGAGCAGGTTTGAAAGCTCTCTAAAAAGAGGCAACAATAAGTTTGAAGTAGTGAATACAGACCCAGACGCTGATATTGCAATAGACCAAAGGGAGGCGATTTTCAGCGCTATCGGCTCGCCCGTCAAAGAGCCGGTCGTGCAGGGCTTCAGGAGGAAAGATGGATTTGGGGAGCAAGAGCCCGGCCTTCGCGGCGATGTGGCTCCTGGCTATACACAGGAGGAGTCAACGGCTTCTGCGACTGCACCGCTTGACTGGTTTGAAACTTATGCGAGTGGAGGCGGATTGAATAGGGATCTGCGAGCTGGGGTAGAGCGTGCATTCATTCGCGGAGGGTCGGTCGGATGAACTATCAATCAATTCGAGCAGCTATCGAAGCGCCGCTACTTACCGCCTACAATTCTCAAGTACCTGCGGTTCCAGTTTATTTTGATAATATCACGACAGTTCCGCCTGATCCGCCGAAAGAATATGTTCGCATTAACATAACTTTTGGTCTGACAACAGAGTCAACACTTGAAGGCTCTTTGGATTACGCAAGAGGCGCCTTGATTGTGCGTTGTTTTAGCCCCAAGGGGGCTGGACCCGCTAGATGCCAGCAAATGGTTCAACTTGCAAAGCAGGTGATTGACGCGTTAAACGCAACAAGAAAAGCCTCAAATTCAACCTATGTGCGCGTTGGGCAAATCAATGGTCCCTCTTTTCAGTCGTCAGAAGATTTTCCACACTTTATCGGTAGGATTGATGCAGGCTGGCAAGCCAGTGTCAAGTGAGTCGCTAGTCTGGGTCTAGCTGGGCAGTGCCCACTAGCCACTACCCCTGAATTGTCATGGCAACCGTTCTGTCCGGCATCTCCGGCGCCTTTTACTACAAGCCTGCGGGCACTGTTGATGGCTTCGTCGAAAGCGCTATCGACGATACCGCAGACACCATCACCCTCCTGCCTGCTCTCAATTTCAAAGCTGGCGATCCTGTCAAGTTCCGCATCTACAACCCCAACACTGGCGCAACCGTAACCCCGGATGCGTCGAATGTGATGCCTGCGCTTAGCTCTGGCTCTCTCGACCCGGCAACCACCTATTACGTGTTGACGTATAGCAACACTACCGGAGAGATGACTGTTTCCGCTACTCAGGGCGGCGCCTCTCTCGACTTTTCTGATGACGGCACTCTGGCCGCCCCTAACAAGTTTCAAGTTTATTACGCCGACTATGCCGCAATTGCGGAGGTTCGCGATTGGTCGCTTGAAATCACCAGGTCTGAAATTGACGTAACGACCATTGGCAAACAGCCTGGTCAGTTCGTCCCTTTCCGCACTTTCATTGCTGGCTTTGGTGAAGCGAACGGCTCTGCGACTGTCTATATGACAGACGAAGATGCTGCCAGCGCTAACCGGATGATCGAAGACGTTCTGCTGCGTAACCAGGTTGGCGCCAGCGTTCGCCTGTATGTTGATCAAGTGTTTAGTGGCGGTGTCCTGAATGACACCCTCAGCCGCTCGATTTACATGGAGGTCATTCTGACTTCTGCGTCTCTCGCCGTTAATCCTGACGACGGCCAGCAGGTCAGTATCAACTTCCGCCCCGTGGACCAGCCTACTTTCGATCTGTCGTCGGCTACTTGATTTTACGGAGACTCTTGAGGCCCCGCTTAGGCGGGGCTTTTTGTTTGGCCAGATTGCGTTTGGCAGCTATTGTGTGTAGAGTTCAATCTGACCACAGGTTTTTCTATGGCCACCGCTCCCGCACCCAGCTCACCAATGAGGGCAGTCGATCGACTGCGCAAGGCTGCCAATTTTGAGCCCATTCTGCAATCTGTCACTCTTGAGGATGGCAGTGAGTTCACCTTTTACGTGACGCCTCTCACCGCCTCTGAAAGGGAAAAAGCTCAAAAGGATGCCAAGTCTGATACGGCAACCGATTTTACCTTGCAGCTCCTGGTTGCGAAAGCACTGGACGAGTCGGGCGAAAAGCTTTTTAAGCCTGGCGACATCCCTGTTCTTAAAAAAGAAGTTGAAGACGAAGACCTGCAGAAGCTTCTTCTGTGTGTGTTGAAGCCACGAGACAAGGGGGAGTTAGAAGACACTAAAAGCTCTTGAGCAAGAGCTTGAGTCTGACGCAAGACTTTATTTTCAGCTTCAGCTGGCAGAGGCTCTTCATTGCACTTTGTTTGAACTAAAGAGCAAAATTGCCGATGAAGAGCTACAGCTCTGGCACGCCTATTTCGTCGTGAAGGATAGGCGGCACCAGCAGCACATGGAAAAGATCAAGCGTCAGAGTCGTCGCTAGCCGCCTCTCCAGGCGGCTTTCCCGTGGGCGGCTAGACTGACTGGAACTGTAGGTCGATCAGGGTGGCTAGCGCAGAGGCAAGAATTGATGTAATACTGAGAGGCCTTTCTAAGTTAGACGAGCTTTCCTCTAAGCTTGCGAGCATAGAGAATACCGCTGACTCTATACAGAATATGTTCAATGAGGGCATATTTGGGCGCTCTACTGATTTTAACACGTACACTAATTCTCTTAAAAAAATTGAAGACGCCGCTAATAACATTCGCCTTCAGGCCGCAGCGCAAGAAGACCTAAACGCAAAAGCGCGACAGGCTTTAATTATTGAGTCCAGCATCCGCAGGGAGCGGTTAAGAACTCAAAGGCTCGCGCGTGCATTTACGATTGAAACAAAAGGGCTTGACCAGACAAGAGGGCAGTTAAAACTGCTCAAGGATCAGTTTGACGATGTTTCTGCCGCACTCAAGGGGGCCTTCGACATTCAGGATATTGGTGCAATTAAAACACTAAGAAATGAGCTAAGCGCTCTTGTCGAAGACCAGAGAGAATGGAATAGAACTCTTGCCGGAACAAAAAATACTGGAATCAATTCGGACTTCCTAAAAGAACAGGCCAGGGGATACGCATTAGAGATTGAAAAACTTAGAGGTAGAGCTGTTGTCTTATCCCAAAACGAAGAAATCATTCGACGCCTTGCAGCTGCTGAGTTTAATTTAGTAAAACAAAGAAATAAAGAAACCGGGACTTTTACTCAATTTGCAGACCCAAGGCTGGGCAGGGAGATTCTTGAAAACGTTAAAAAGCAAATCGCCGCAGAAGAAGAACTTCAAAAAAATCGCAGAAAGTTTGAGTCTGAGTATGAGTCAGTAACAAAAGTAAATCTTAGCGAACAGCTATCGTCTGAAACTAAAAAAATTAAAGAATTTTACGATACTCTTGTAAGTGGAGGCAACCAAAACATTGCCATTATCAAGGATTTGGTAGCCGAGCTAGAAAGAGTCGCTGACAAGCAAAATGAACTCAATAAGGCTACCGCACTTCAATCAAAAACCGCATTTGCTTCCCAGGCTTTTGAAAGGCGAATTGCCGAACTCCGCTCTGCTGGCGCCCCAGCAAGCGCTTTTGCTGAAGTAGGCGCTCAGATGAGAGGGTTGAAATCCGCCATGCGGGGTGGATTTCAGTTTGAGGCGAGCGAAACGTCAAGAGCGATAAAAGAAGCGCTTGATGCGGTTGCCAGGGATCTTGAGGCGGCAGTTGCTAAAGGCAGGCTTGGAGCTAGAGCAAAAACAATAGAGAAAAGTTGGGAAGATTTTTTCAATGACTCAAGAATAGAGGCTATTCGACTCAAGGAATACCAGAAAAATGCAAGCGCAAGCTTTAAGGCCTTCTTCGATGACGCAAAGATTCAAGCGTTTAGGATAAACGAAAGCGCAAAAGAAACAAGACAGTCTTGGGAGAATTTCTTCAAAGATGCTAGAATAGAGCGCGAAAAAATTCGTGACGAAAGACTTTCTAGGTTTGCTCGCCTTCGAGGCGAAACCGCTTACGATGTGCAGGCGGGTCCGCTGCCAGCTGGCACTCCTGGCGGGGCTCGCTTCTTCAAAGAAGTAGAGACAATTTCCAAGGAATTGCTTGATGTTGAGAATGAAATAGCAAAAATTCGTTCTGATTCTATTAGCGAAAGTATTCGGCTAGAAAGAGAAAGACTGTCCGTGGTTGAGCGGCGAAAGCAAAAAGAGCGAGAAATAAGAGATGTGCTGGTTGACGCTTTAAGCTTTGGGAGGGGGGCGAACGTTAATAGAGCTGCTACTCAGCTACAAGTTGGAGCAAGAAATGCAGCCATCAGGGGAGGTGTCGGACTTGGCGCACTCGGTCTTGGTAGTTTGTATTCCACAGTCCAGGAAGCGGTTGGGAACGTTGATCTCGGGCTGATACAGGGGCCAGCGATAAAAGCGGCTAGCGAAATTGGCAGCGCTCTTAACAATGCTCTCGGGGGCGTGCCTGCAATAGTTGGCGATATGCTTTCGGCCCTTGGAAATGTCCCAAGCGCTCTTGGTCTTGCCTCTGTTGCCGCTCTTGCATTTGCGCCAGCGATGAAAACAGCGTCAGATGCTGTTTTCCTGGCTGGCAAGAAATTCGGTGAATCAAAATTTGGAGAAGACATAAAACTAACGCTAGACTCTCAGACCAATCTTTTTGAGTCAGTAATAAATAAAGCCTCTGAGATGAACATGGTCCTCGACGCATCGCGTTCTGGGCTTGATGCAATCGGCAGAAAAATTGAAAGCCTCCCGCTTCTTCCCGCCGCAGGGCAAACCGCGTTTGCTGGCGAAATTCGTCGCGGTCGCGGCGGAGCTTTTATCGGCGGCGGAGCGCGTGAGATACAAAATCCAGATTTTCTTGCGACCGTCACTGGGGCGATGGCCCAGCGAACGCAAGACGCTGCTGAAATGTCATTGAGATTTGCTCAAGGGCTTGGCGAAGCTGCCGGAGAAGCGGATTTAATTAGAAAATATTTAGAAGAAGCAAGCAAGATTAGAGTGCCGGGTGAGTCCAGCAGGGAGCGCGTTATTCGTCGAGCCATAGAGCGAGGCAAGGCGATAAGGGAAGATCGTGAGAGCGCGGAGATTGCAAGGGAGCGTTCCGCCTTCTTGACGGGTTCGCCGTATTCGCTTTCGCAAATTCCGGCCCGTGGCGAGCTTTTCCCAGGGGGCAGAACCGAGACTCGCCAAGAACAATACAGGGCATTGCTTAACGCTCAAGCGCTTTTTGCAGCAAAAGCGAAAGAGGTACGAGAGACTACTGGCTCCATCGTCGATCTTGAGCGCAGGCTTCTTGGAGGGCTGACTTCTGAAAAAATTGCAGCGAAAAAAACATCGCTTAGCGTTTCGGAAAAAGAAAAAATTACACAAGAGCAGATCAATGAAGAGCTTGAAAATTCAATAAAAATTATACGCGAAAGGAATAAGCTATTGCGTCAGCGCCCCGTCGCCGCAATGACTCCAGGAGAGAGAGTCTCCCAGGGTATTCTTGATCCAGACTCCCTCCGGGCGCAGCGTCGCCGTCGTGTTGAAATTGGGAGGCTTGATCCTCTTGAAAGGTTCTATGCTGGATTCCAGCCAAGAAGAAAAGCTTCTCGTTACGCAAGAGCCACGTCCGAAGGCCTAATTGGTGGCGCTTTTCCCTTGCTCTTTGGGCAAGGGCTTGGGGCAGCGGTCGGCGGTGGCGCAGGTGGCTTCTTCGGCGGCCTGATTGGAGGCAACCTTGGCTTCGGCCTGTCGCTTCTTGGCACCGCTTTAGGCGATGTGTTCGATCAGCTGCAAGTGAAGGCAGCTGCCATCGGTAACGCGCTCCAAAACGCCACAAGCAACATGGAGGCACTGCGAGAGTCCGGCATTAATGTCACAGCTGAATTAGAGGCTCAAGTTCGTTTGCTCAATCGGTATGGCGCCTCTGAAGCGGCGCAAAGCGCGGTTGAGGAAGCGGTTTTCCGGCAGACAGGCGACATTGGCGGGCAGGGCACCAGGCTTGCTGCTGGTACGGCAAATGAATTGCAAAAAGCTTTTGAAGGAATGTCAGCTGCTGCCGCAACAGCGGTTGGAATTATTGGCGCTCCATTTATGCAGGCGATAACAGCTGCTTTCCGAGGCGTGCAAGCAATCTTTTTCGCATTTAATTCGATTATCACCGCTGTAACAAGTATAGTAAATCTTATTCCTGGCATGGAAGCCCTCGGCGATGCTTTGTATGAAGCAAGCCTCAGGGGGACGGCGGAATACGAAAAGCGGCAAAACGAACTTGAAAAAGAAACAGAAAATCTAGGCAGACTGCTTCAAGAGCAGCAAAAGTACAACTCCGAGCTTCAGGCCGCATCTGACCTGAGAGGCAACGAGCTTAAAGTGGCCAAAATGCTTACCGATTATCGGCAAAAAGAGCGGCAATCCATTGAGGCTATTCTCCAAAAACAGGAAGAACTTGGCGCCGGAAGAACCGCTGAAGAGCGCAAGAGAATCGAAACACAGTTGAGCACTTTCAGGTCGCTAGAGTACGAAAAACTAAAACAGTCTGCTCTGCAGAACGAAAAAGAAATACTTGACGCGCAAGAAGATAATGTCAGAAAAATTCAAGAACTTAACGAAAGCAGCGCAAAATCTTATCGCGATATGCGATTGCAGATAGAGCGTCAAATCGAAGACGAAAGAATTTCCGCAGCCCGTCGTATCGAAGACGCTGAATTGAAGGGCGCCAGAGCAGTTCTTGACTTTAAGGAAAAAGGGCTGCAGATAATTCAAAATCAAAGAAGAGAGCAGATCGAGCTGGCTTCTGCGATAAGAGGGCTTGAGTCTCAATTCAGCGCCGATCCAAGCCGCGAGGGCCTTGCTGCCCAGCTTTCAGCCGCCGTTGATCAATACAAAAATGGTTTAGCTGAGGCCGATGAAAATAGAAAATTGGCAGAAGAAAAGATTCAGTTAGACGCAAGAGAGGCGGCTCTCGCCATAGAGCGTTTCAAGCAAGACAATGCTCGTCGTGTTGCCAGAATTAACGAAGACAGCGTGAAGAAAATTGCTGAAATTAACAGCAGAATAGACAAGCAAAGAAACGAATCTTACAAATACGCTTATGACTTAACAATTCAAAGACTAATTGCGCAAGAGCAGGCAGCTGCAAATCAGCTTGAGCGGCAAAAGGCTGCTAATGATGCGTTTCTTGATAGCCCTTTGGGGAGGAAGGCCAGCGACAATTACAAATTGGCGGTCGAGGGAGAAAATAAAAGCATAGATGCTCAGCTGAAAGCAGTGCAAATAGGCATACAACGCCTGCGCAGGCTCGAAAGTCAGCTACCTGCTACGCCTCAGTTGCAAAACGTTGGTTCGCTGCCTGTGATGACTTCGCAGGCTAACGAGGTTTCTGTCGCGGAGACGCAACTTAACTCGCTGATACAGGCCGGAAGGGAACGCTTGTTGCAGTTAGAGCAACAAAATACGAAAGAAAGCGCCGCCGCAGGGCTGGCACGTCAAAATCTCCAAATTATTAATTCCCGAGCAAGCGCTCAGGCTCAAATAACTGAGTCCCTTAATGAAAGAATAGAAGATGCTCAGAGATACAAGCAGCTTCTTGCGTCTGGAATAAACCCAGAACTCGCAAGGCAAATGGCAGCAATCGAGGGTGCCAGCGTTAAAATTTCAGATGTAATTGAAATGACAATAAAGCAACTAGAAGCGCTTGATGACCCAAACCTTAAGAAAGTAATTGAGGCGCTGCAAGGTATTCAAAAGGACCAGCCAACTATAGTTTCTGAGCAAATTGATAAAACAAAGAAGGCACTAGGGCTTGAAAAGCCTACCCTTGTAGAGGGTATTTCGGCTGAAATCGACCAGCTTAAAAAAGACCTGGATCCAATTACTGTCGCCACCAACAGCATCATCAACGGAGCTAACGCAATTGGCAGCGCGTTTGGCCAGTCTTTCCAGGACATTGCCTCAGGCGCCAAGTCCACAGAGCAAGCTCTGGCCGATACGTTTGAAAGCATTGGAAAAGCGTTTCTGGGAATGGCCGCAGAAATTATCGCAAAACAGCTTGCGATGATCACACTGCAAGCCGTTCTCAAGGCTCTTGGCGGTCCTTCGATTGGCTTGCCAAGTGTTAATCAGCAAGGCGCGATTGATATTGGCCGAGCTGCAAGTTTTGACGGTGGTGGTTATACCGGCTATGGCTCACGAACTGGCGGTATCGACGGCAAAGGGGGCTTCCCTGCCATCCTGCATCCGCGTGAAACAGTCATTGATCACACGATCCCTGCACTTTTCACCCCGAGCACTATCCCAAGCGTGCGCACCGAGGGCAGCCCTATGCGCCTCCAAGGCGGCGGATACCCCGTTGGCGACAACGAGCCAGGGTCACCCGTTGGCGGCCCTCAGGGCGGCTATCCTCGACGCAGCAGCATGTCGGAGGCGATGGACCGCTATCGAGGCAATGATGCACCCGCTGCGAATCGCACGCTCAACGTCAATTACAGCGTTACTGAAGTCAATAGTATGCGGCTTGTTACTGAAGATCAATTCCGCGCTGGCATGGATCAAGCTACAAAAAATGGGGCCAGCCTGGGCGAGCGTCGCACAATCAATACTTTGAAAAATAGCCGCTCACAGCGTTCTAGGTTGGGACTATGAGCCTTGTTGCGTTAACGAATTTTATCACTGTATCCAACGCGAAAGGCAGGGTTCAACAGCGCCTGCACAATGCCAATGTCGGTCAGAAGATTTTTTACGCATTAGATGATGGCACTTCGCAAACATATCTGTACCTGGGCTTTATTTACCAAGGCGCTACAAAAAATCGCACTGGTGACAACATGGAGTCAACGCTAGTGCTCGCCAATAATCAGATCGCCATGGACATAGCAAGACGCGCAGTGGATAACAGATGGCAGGTCAGGGTTGATACCTGCATCATGGATCCAGAAACGTTTGATGTTCAACGCACTATTGCCATTGAAAACTGGATCGCTGCAACTATGGCGTATGATTTTGAGACTATTGAGATCACGTTATCAAGTTCAATTGATGCAGTTGGCGCTAATTCCCCTAATCGTGTTTTGACGCAATCAATGGTTGGTGCGTTGCCAACTACTGGCCAGATCCAAAACCGTTGACGCCATATCAGCTCATCGGGCTGCCATATCGGCTAGGGGCTGATCCGATCAAGCACGGTGCCACTGATTGCATTGGACTGTCCGTTGCGGTGCTACGGCATTATGGATTTTCAACGCCAGCGATCCAGCGGTCATGGTATAAACGATTGCGACGCGATGACACCAGCGTATTCAAAGAACAGTTATCAAAATGGGGCGCCATCTCATCCCAGCCTAGAATGGGCTGTGTAGCGCTATGCAAGGCTGAATCTGGCTATGGCTTGGCAGTATGGGCTGAAAACGGATGGCTGAGCTACGTCGAATCGGCGGTGAGATGGAGCCCTATAGACGCCCTGCAGGTCGCAGAGTGTTACTGCCATCCGAAGTGCAGCTGTGCCAATTCGTAGGCATTACTCAGGAAGAATACTTTTACTTCGTAGACATTGCTGATAGCTATAACGGTAAACGAAAAGAAGAGCTTGATCATGTTCCAGATGTAAGGTGTGATCCTGTTACAGCAGCAATTGTGCAAATTGTTGTTGGCATTGCGTTTTCTGTTGTTTCAGCTGCGCTGGCGCCAAAACCACGATCACCAGAAGCCAGGAAGGCACAAAATATCAGAACGCCAGACGTTAACGGTCTTAGCCGTTTTGCACCGCAATCTGAGTTCAGCTCGCTGCAAAACCTGGCAACGCTTGGTAGCGTCATCCCGCTTGTATTTACCAACAAGGGTGTACGCGTTGACAGCCAATTGCTGTGGTCGCAAATGGTAAGTAAAAAGATTAATCAACAGCTTAATGCCATATTCCTTTTTGGACTTGGCAAGCTCGGCGCAAAACCAGACTTTTCAGGCTTTGCTATTGGTGATTCACTGCTGGAAACCTATACCGGCGAAAAACTAAATCTATATTTCAATACCAATGGTGGCAGGATCAAGAGAGATACTGATGCCGCTTATGCCGAAGGCACGCTAACGCCGTTGTCCGGCAGCGTTGATGTATTTTCTGTTTACTGGGATCCAACACAGCGCTATGAGCCGCTATTTAGCGGTTCGCGCACACCATCAACTCAATCGCAATTTGGTAACTATGCTCCAATGCCAAACGGTATGCAGTATCGGGTTGGCTATGAGGTTGTGCCGGTACCTGATGGCGCAGGCAAAAGCGTAAGGGAAGACGCAAGAACAAAACGCAGCAAAGTTTATGGTGAAACATTCCCCCGCAGAGCAGCAGTTACTTCGATTACTTCGCAATTGATACGTTACGAGATAAATGAATCGACGGACAATGGAGAGGGTTTTAGGCCATGGGGTACAGAAGATGTACGTTCAGCTGTTGAATCTGCACGCGTAACAGCTGATAACAATATCAGTGTCGGTGAGCTTTACTTAGCGGGAACCGGACTCGCTGTTTGCACAAACATCAATTTATCTGAACCATGGCGAATCGGAATCACCAAATACTACACATTCAAGTGGACTGAGGGCAGGAAAGCGCTGCAACGCGCTAACATTTTTGATCGCTATAGCAGTTCAGACCGATTATTAATTCAACGCGCAGCAGTCGCAACAATTACATGCTCGCGGCCATGTGATGCAATAGAGATCGGGATTAAATCAATCGTATGGCGCCGTATTGATGGCTTCGCTAATGTCAATGCATATCCTGGCGACAACGTAATTGAAGACTTTGAAGAAGACGGAGGCGGTTTTGCGTTAGGTTCAATCAGCAAATACATCACACGATATAGTTTTTTCCGGCTTCAAAGACGAAAGGCCGGGTCAAATACGTCTTGGGCTGATGTTGTCAGCGGTGAGATTTTTGCGGTCAAAGGCAACACACCTCAGGCGCAATACAATAGTATTCGGGTTTATCACGATAACGCAACGTTGTGGGAATATCGAATGAAGCCATATCCAGGAAATGCGATTAGGCGCTTTTATGTTGAGAAGCAAAAGCCGATTAATATCTTTGAGCCAGGCACTCGCGCAACGCTTGGCCCACTGGTGTATGAAGGTCGCCGCGTTGCGCTTACCGTTGATGATGTTTATAATCGCGAATGGTTGCTGGGTCCAGGCACTGATGCCGAAGACTGGAGATTGATTTATGACGCTATCGCTGATTATGTTGTCTACGATCAAGAAAGTAGCAGCCATTTGGATGGGCCAGAGCACGAGATCGCGTATATTAACGAGCTTACGCTAAACAGCAAAGCTGCGTCTTATGCGGATCTAGCAATAGCCGGTATTCGTATTCAAAACAGCAAAGAATGGTCTAGCTTTGATCAGTTTTCTGCATTTATCAAGCGTGGCATTGAAGTTGAAAAACTTGTTACATCAGGCCGTGGGTCAACAAATCTATTCCCTGAAATCGCCTATGCGCTGCTGACAGACGAAAACTTGGGTGCTGGTTCATTGATCGGTGCTGATCAGGTTGATCGCAGTCGCATGACTGTATCAGCGCTATTTAACAGAGACAACGGATTTAGATGGGATGGCGTAATATCAGAACGTCAGAACCTGCGTGAATTTATCTTTGAAAATGCTGGTTATTGCTTGCTGGATTTTACCATTATCGGCGGTCGATTCAGTTTGTACCCAGCAGTGCCATCACTATCGCCAGACACTAAACCAGATGTCAGAGCATTGTTTACTGATGGCAACATACGCAATCTGCAGGTGAGCTTTCTATCTCCTGAAGAACGCCAGCTGTTCAAGGCTGTTTGCTTATGGCGGCAAGATACGCCTAATGGATTCCCGCAAAAGCGCACACTGGAAATCAACTTTAAGAATAGGCCGGACTCTGATCCTGTTGAAACATTTGACATGAGCGGATTCTGCACAACAGAAGATCACGCTCGAAAGTTTGCATACTATGCGCTTAAAACAAGAAAGGAAGTGGACCATGGCTTGAAGTTTGAAACCACACCACAGGCGGCGATGGGCTTGAATCCTGGTGAGTATTTCCGATTGGTCAGTGAAGCTACGCACACATCAAGGTTTAACAATGGCAGCATTACCGAAGATGGCATTATCGTTTCGCAGAATCTTGCGGACGGCAGCTATCCTGTTTACTTTTGGACGCCAGGAACTGTCGGCGTGCGCGAAACGACGCTTGACGTAAGCAATAATCGCACAACTCAAAATCAGCTGCGCGGTACTGTATTTACACTGCGCAATTCAACGACGACTGACCGAGTTTACAAGGCTGAGTCAATCTCTTACAGCGAAGATGGACTCGTTGAGATTTCAGGCAGCCATGTGCCGCTAACTGCAACTGGTACGCTGGAATTGCTGAACTGGGATCCCAGTCAATTCGTGGAGGTTGCTTACTGATGGCAAGGGCAATACCATTTCCAGACATCAAGCCAGCATCACGCTCTTATTCGCCTGGCCGTTACCCACAGACCGAGTTTCGCGCACAGAATGGCGCATTGACTGTGCTGAGATACGGCAATCGACGCTTCGATGCATCGCTAACGCTTGAGTTTCGCAACATTACAGACGATAATGCTGCTTTGATATTGGCAAATTATGAAGCTGTCAATAAAGACTGGAATTACGCAACATTTACAAATTCAACTGGCGCATCTGGGGCAAGTAGCGACCTGGCTCGGTATCTGCGCGAAGCGAATGGGTCTGGCCTGCGCTGGCGTTACGCAGAACCACCAACCGTAGAAAACAGCATTGGTGGGCGCAGTGACGTAAGCTGTCAATTCGTTGGCGTCCTAGATGGCTAGGATAGAGACAATGCCCCTTTGCTTTAGCCATGGCTACCTATACAGGCCGGGACGGTTCGATCACCTTTGACGGTGACACCCAAACTAAGGTCAAGAATTGGTCGCTGGAAGCGTCAATGGCGGTACTGGATGCGACAGAGCTTGGTGACGATACGGTTAATAACGTCGCAGGACTGAAGAGCTATAGCGGTAGCGCAACAATTATGTATCACGACGACAATCAAAGATTGGCAAAAATGCTAGATAACTTAATTCAAACAGGTGTGCCTTCTGCAGCAACCGTTCGTTTTGATTGGGGCAGCAAAGGCATTGCATTCAGCGCTTTTATTACTAATGCAACGATTACGTGCAGCGTCGGCGAAATCATGACCGCCGCCGTGACATTTACCAATAAGGGTGATGTTTCATTTACAAGCCTTTGACGCATGGCAGTTCTTTTAGGTGAAATCGGCAAAGTTGAGCTGCGGCGCACAAGCGCAGATGAGCCGATTACCGGCACGGTAAAGCAGTCTGACGTTAACCCGTCCAAAGACCGATTCAGTTTTGACTATCCAACTGGGCTGTTAATTACCGGCGATCAAGCGGAAATCAAAACAACAGATGGCAGCTTGCTGTCATTTGTTGCCGCAAGCGGTTGGCCAACGGCTCAGGTTTACAGGGACGGGATTTTTTACTTGTATGTTGATGAGATTGGCGCCATCAGGCTTTACAGCACATTCGATGAAGCCATTGCGGGTGAAACCACGGGCCGTATTGATCTAGTCGATCCAGGTCGAGATGTGCCGATCTCGGTTCAAGTACGCAACAGCAATGAGCGGATGCTGGGTCAAGTGCGTAGCTATGAATTGAACACAGAACGTGACGTCATTGATGCAACGGCATTATCCGATGAGTTCAAGCGCAGTTACTCTGGGCTGATCAGTGGTAGCGGGCGGCTGGTTTGCTTCTTTGACTACGAACGCCGCAGTGATGATTCATCGCTGCAAAGCGGCGTTGAAATGCCGATCTACCTAAACCAATTGATCCTGCGTACACGCACCGGCAGCGAGCTATGGGCAAAGCTAACCCTTGTTGGTCGTGGCCGTAAGCCAGGCGGAACCGTCGATGATTTTGATGATGAAGTCTGGTATGAGTTTACTGGACGCATTACCAATGTCGGTATGTCATTTATTCCAGATGAGCCGATTGAGGCTACAGTTGACTTCGTGACTACAGGCGAGATCAAGCTGCGCACTAGGTACACAACTAACTACTTGCTGCAGGAGCAAGGTGACCGCATCAGGCTGGAGGCGAATCAGTCAGGATACCTAGAGCTAGAACAGCAAGACTGACTCATTAGACTAGAGCAACACCGTTGTAATGCCGAGGCATGGCTGATCTGAAGATCTCAGAGCTTCCCGTTCTGTTGCCAGAAGATCTAGAGGCTAATGATGACCTTGCGGTTGCAGACTATTCTGCCAGCGAATCGCGCCGCGTTACGACCAAAGGGCTGGTCGAAAAAGCTGTTAGCGATTTAATTGACGATGGCACCATCCCTGGCGTCAAAATTGCTGATGCCAGCATTACAGCAACGCAGATTGCGGACAACGCGATTGGGGCGGACCAGTTAGCCGATGACGCAATTGCAGCTGTTGCTATCGGTGACGGTACCATTACAGGCGCCAAGCTGGCAGCTGATACCATTACGGCTGCAAACATTGCAGCTGATGCCGTTACAGCGTCAGAGCTGGCAGACGATGCTGTAGACACAGCGTCAATCGTTGACGGCGCAGTTACAGGCGCCAAAATCGCGGCTGACACCATTACCGCCAGCAACATTGCAGCCGATGCGGTAGGTGCATCTGAGCTAGCAGACAATGCCGTTGACACCGCATCAATTGTTAACTCTGCTGTTACGACTGACAAGCTCGGCGCAGGTGCTGTTACCGCAATCAAGATTGAGTCCGGTACAATCACCAGCACTCAAATTGCGACGGGCACCATTGCGACAGGCAATATCCAAGACGCTGCTGTAACTGGCGGCAAGATCGCATCAGGCACGATCACGGGATCCAACATTGCATCTGCCACCATCACAGCGGCGAACATTGCAGATAATGCGATCGGTGCTGATCAGCTGGCAGACGATGCGATTGCTGCTGTTGCTATTGGCGATGGCACCATTACGGGGACAAAAATTGCAGCTGACACAATCACAGCGGCGAATATCGCCACTGATGCAGTAGGCGCATCTGAGCTGGCTGATGATGCCGTAGATACTGGTGCCATTGTTGATGGTGCTGTGACCAGCGCCAAACTTGCAACGGATGCAGTTGGCTCAACCAACATCGCAGCTGATGCTGTTACATCAATCAAGATCGCGGCAGGCGCTGTTGGCGTTACGCAGCTTGCAGATGATAGTATCACCAATGCCAAAGTTGCCAGTGGTGTCGATGGCGCAAAGATCAGTGATAACACTATTGCAGCGGCAAAGCTGACGACTGGTGCATTGGATCGCGGCTTGGATCGCACCAGTGGCAGTATCGGCATCACCAATGAAATTGCGCCTGGCACGCAAAATGGCATTACATACAATGAGCAAGGACTGATCACATCAACTGCAGCGTTAGACGCAACAGATTTGCCAATCGCAAATACTACTGAACCCGGCGCAGTCATCGTTGCATCTGATTCAGGCCTTGCTGTAACAGGTGGCGGTGAAATCAGCATTGCAAACAGCATTACCGCTGCAACGGTTTCAGGTATTACATTTGATGAGTTTGGCAGCATCACCGCTGCGACAAGGCTTGTAGATACTGATTTACCGCTTGCTACTAATGCAACAGTTGGTGGCGTGATCGTACCCGCTGGTGGTGGCCTTGATATTGACGGCAGCGCCAACGTAAGCCTCGTTGATACCGGCGTTGCAGCTGGTGAATACACAAAAGTCACCGTCAACGCTAAGGGTGTCGTCACTGAAGCAACAACGCTTGGCGGTGATGACATCCCAGAAATCAGCGCAGCATTGCTGACATCTGGCACCATTCCAATCGCAAGGCTTGCTTCTAATTCAATTACTGGCGAAAAGCTATCCAACTCTTCGGTGTGTCAGTTTGGCGGATCTGGCTCGACCGCTGGCGTTGTGACATTCCCAGTCGCTCAATACACTGGGCAGTTTTTCTTTGATTCACTCAATGGTGATCTCTATATCTGGGATGGCAACGCATGGCAGCCAGTTACAATTACAAGCGGTGAGATCATCTTTGCCGGTACTTACGACGCATCAACTAATCTTGTCGCATCTACCACAACTGTTGGCGCAGCTGCTGGATTGACTGCAGGCTCTGTGCTTCCGGCTGCTTCGTCTAACAACAATCAGTATTACGTCGTTGTAAGTGTCACTGGCACTGGTACATCACCAGCGCCAGCTGTATCGTTGAATCCGCCTGACATCCTGATTTCTAACGGTACAACATGGGAATTGCTTGATGTATCTGGCTACATCTCATCGCAGCAAGCTAGCAACATTTCAGTTGTAGCTTCTGGCGGGATTTCTTCTACAGATGTTCAAGCAGCGCTTGAAGAGCTTGACAGTAAAAAGCTAGCTAAAGCCGGTGGCACTATTACCGGCACATTGGAGATCGGGAGCACTGGCGCGTTGGTGTTTGAAGGCAGCGCTAATGATGGATTTGAAACAACCATTGCAGTTACAGATCCAACAGCTGATCGTACAATTACATTCCCAAATGTAACCGGCAATGTAGTAACGACTGGTGATAGCGGTACTGTTACCAGCACTATGATTGCCAACGGCACTATCGCTAATGCTGACATCAGTGCCACGGCTGCTATTGCATTCAGCAAACTGGCAGCACTCACTGGCGGTCATATCATTGTTGGGAATAGCTCAAATGTCCCTACTGCTGTTGCGGTTTCTGGTGACATTACTCTTAGTAACACTGGTGTTGCTTCTATTGCATCTGGTGCCATTGTTAACGCAGACATCAATGCATCGGCTGCCATTGCTGGCAGCAAAATCCAAGCCGCAACAACAAGTAACGCTGGCGCTGTTCAACTCAATAATACTGTTACATCAACATCCACAAGCCAAGCTGCTACTGCCAACGCAGTAAAGACAGCTTATGACTTGGCAGATAATGCTATTCCTGAATCCGGCGGTAGGTTTACTGGAGATGTAGTCATTAGTGGTGCTAATAAGTTAGTAATCGGCACTACCGAAAGCACAGGCGACCAGAAGCTAAAAATTCAAGGCCAGGTTGGTAATAGTAACGCAGGTGCCATTGCTGTTCTTGCAAGAGGTAATACACCATCCGCCGACGGGAGTTTTTTAGGTGCGATCAGCTTCAGAGATCATGAAGAAAATCGTGGCGCAGAGATTCGCGCAGAATCAGATAACGCATGGTCTAGTGGCAACTACGGCAGTCGGCTTATACTTGCAACAACAGCTCTTGATGGCTCAGCACCTCTTGACAGATGGGAGATTAACAGAAGTGGGCAGCTAACCAGTCTTGCCGATGGTGGTGGTATTGATTGCGCCCCTGTTTACACCAATACAACTGCCAATGCTGCAAACGTGTACGTTGGATCTGGCGGCGTATTACAACGCTCTACATCCTCAATCAAGTACAAAAAAGACGTTGAAACCATCGAAGACAGCTACGCTGATGCAATTCTAGACTGCCGTCCTGTTTGGTATCGTTCAATTTGCTCAGGTGATTGCCCTGACCACAGCTTTTGGGGTTTCATCGCAGAAGAAGTTGCGGAAATTGATCCGCGATTGGTTCACTTCAAAACAGTGGACGTTACATTTGAAAACGGCAAAAAGATAGAAACTCCATGCGACCCTGAACCTGAAAGTGTTCACTACAACCGATTTGTACCACATCTGGTAAATCTGGTTAGACGCCAGCGAAATCAGATCCAGTCCTTGGAAGATCGACTCGCGGCGCTGGAAGCTAAGCTGCAATAGCAAGTGTTAAAGGTGCAAATAGCTGTAATCGCAGACAAGACTGCGGACTGCGCCTCAGTAGACTGATCAAGCAAGACGGATCCCAGGGGCATGGCTGACAGCCACGAAGTTTCGCATCTGGAGATTTACAGAGTCCTGATCGAGGTAAAAACAACCCTTGATATGGCGCTGAAACAACGCGCTGAGGACAAGAAGCGCGACGAAGAAGAGAAGGTGGATATTTTCAAACGATTAGGCAGACTTGAGACGCGCATGGGTCAGGTCGTAATTTTGGCGGTCTTTTTGTCAATTGCCATCCCAGTAACAGTTGAACTGGCAACTGGTCGGCTTTTACACTTTGGAAATACCTCGGTCGAACGAGTGCGATAGCAGAGAGCGCTAACCTAGGCGTGACCGCCCTCCAGGTCGCCATGCAAGCATTGGCTAGCAAGTTGAAAATCAGCACCGCAGGAGTAAGCGGCGGCCTTCTCGCTGGACAGATGCTGTTTGCCGTGGCGTTTGTCGGCACATGCGAAGTGCCCAATTTCATGAGCTCGCGACCGGCTGCCAATGCCTGTCTTGAGCGCTGGATGGCAGTCTCAGCATTGTTCATCCCGTCAGGGCTGAATAGCAAGCAGCCCGCAGCGCCTGCCCCCGCCCCGACAACCACGAGGCGTCGCAGCACAGCGACACGTCGCTCAACGTCCACTCGTTCTGTCGCCAAAAAATGAACGCATTCCTGGGCCTTGTCATCGGCTTGATCCTGACGAAAGCGTTGATCGAGCCGCTCGCAGCACGAGTTGGCAAGCGCTACATCCCCTCGGCTGTAGCCAGGACTCTGGACCTGCTGGATCCGTTCATGCCGCGATTGATGGCTGAGCTATCCCCGGCGCAGCTGGAAGCAGTAGTGCGTTTTCAGCTAGAACGCCTGACTGGCGAGAGCTGGAAGATCGACGATCAAATGCAGCAATTCTTTGAAGCATTCGATCCACGTATCGCCACGTCAAAAGCCAAGACAGCTGACGCGGATCTTCCCAATTACATTCGCGAGTTTCTCAATGAAGCTAGTTGATCTGTTTCGCTATTACAAGCGACTTGGCCATCAAGACGCAGCGATTGAGGAGCTGGAGGCGGCCATCAATGAGGCAGCCCCCGGCCTGTTAAGCCGTGATCAGGACTGGTATTCAACCTGGCAGTCAGCAGTCGCAGCACCTGCCCCGCAGTGGCCGCTGACGAAGGCTGAGTTGGGCCAGATCATGCTGTGCAAGCCGGAGGCACTGCCGGATGATCTAATGAACGACCTCGCCCGATGCTGCGAGGTGTTCAAGATCGACACGCGCACGGAGTTGGCGCACTTTCTTGGTCAGTGCGGTCACGAGTCTGCAGGGTTGCGCTACCCGCTGGAGATTCACGACGGCAGCAATTACGAGAGTCGGCAAGATCTGGGAAACGTTCATCCTGGTGACGGCGTTAAACATGCTGGAACTGGTTTTATCCAGGTGACTGGGAGATACAATTTCCAACGTTTCAGCGATTATTTAGCCAGCATCGGGAAGCCAGATCCAAAAGTAATGCAACTAGGAAAGACTTACACGAGTGAAGTCTATCCTTGGACAATCTCGGGATTTTGGTGGCACGACAATAAGATGAAGAAACTGATTCAGCAAGGCGCAAGTATTGATCAAGTAGGTGCCCGTGTCAACGGTCGGATGCCTCCTAACGGCGCTCAAGATCGAAGAGATTACACAACCCGAGCATTTAAGGTGCTTGGGGCCTGAGCTAATCTGATAGTGCCTGGGAGCTGATTAACTCAGCTCTTTTCAGCGATCGAAACTGCAAAGTGAATCATCGCATTGATGGCTCAGTTCTTATTCCTCGTCGCCGTGCAAAAAGAGAGTTTAGGCAATCAATACTGCAAGCCTGGGAGCACAAATGCGCTTACTGCGGGAAAGAGGCGACGACTCTTGATCACGTACTAGCAAGATCGAAAGGAGGAGAAACAACAAGAAATAACTTGATAAGTTGCTGTTCGGGATGCAATTCACGCAAAGGGTCAGATGGCTGGGTGGACTGGTATAGATCGCAAGCTTTTTGGGATCCAGAGCGAGAGGGGACAATACTGCTTTGGTTGCATCAAGACGATGAATGGCGAATAGCTTAAACATCCAAACCTTTTTTGAGGCGTATAAGCAAAGAGCAGCGCTCAAGGCCAGATTTCTCCATTAACTGCACCTTGGCATAGCTTAAGTTTGTGGCTTTTGCTATCTCCTTCCAAGGAGTCGGCGGTGATTTTAAGCGTTCAAGAATTATGAATTTAACAGTTTCGTCAAGATAGTTATCAATTGCTGTATGAGCATTTTCTATATTGATTCGCGTTTCTGCGTCAATCATTGTATTGGAGTATTTTGAGTCCGGTATCAGATCAATTAGTAGACTGTTATCTTCTGAGTCAGCTGCTTTTTTGTCTAGGCTGATATTCGCTCTTGGAACTGAAATTGCGTGTTTGATTTCTTCGATCTTCAGTCCTGTTTTTTCGGAGATCTCTTCAATGGTCGGCTGCGCACCAGTTTCTTGGACAAGAGACTCAATTGCTTTTGATATTTTTGTATTTGTTTCGTGAATCTTGATGGGTATTCTGATTGCTGAATCGCTGCACTGCATAGACCTTTGTATCGCCTGTCTTATCCACCAATACGCATAGGTACTCATTGCGTATCCGCGAGTTGGGTCAAACTTTTCTACTGCGCGAACTAGCCCAATCGTCCCTTCCTGCACCAAGTCCATTAAATCAAGACTGCTGCATCTTGACGCATATTTGCGTGCAACGTTGACTACAAGACGAAGATTGCATTTGATAAATTTATCCTTCGCCTTCTTTCCATTTTTTGCAATGCGGCGCTCTTTTTCTGTGTACTCCGATTCGTCTTTATCCTGTATGTTTATCCAGGCTTGAACTTGCGTCCCCAGCATCACTTCCTGCGTTTTCGTCAGGAGTGGGTAGCGGCCTATCTCGTTTAGATACGCCTGCACTGTGTCGATCGCCATTGTCCGTCAGTGTGCCTTGAGAAACTTGAAGATAATGGAGCTTCCAGCGAGCCTGCCATTCCTGTCCATGGTCCCACACCATGCCACATCCGTAAACACGCCACTTCCATCCATTCTCCTCGCACGGCGACTGAAGCCAAGGCGCAGCAGGCTTAGGCATAACGCAAGCTCCTCTTAGCCGATTCTTTCCTGATAAACCTAGAAGATATATGATTCTTGCATAAATTAGCATTTGCTGCGATTATCTCATGCGATGCAGCAAAGGTTGTGTATAGTGGCACGCCTGTTTGCATCTGCACCAGTTCATAGAAAGCAAAATCCAGCACGGAATTGTCCATGTGAAAAAGGCAAAAGACTGAGCGGAAGAGCCGCTTGCCGCGACCCCGCCTGCCCAGTCATTCTGACAGCCCTGCCACCCGCCTGAGGCGCTCAGACAAGATCGCTGAGGTCGGGGGGTTGATAATTCGGCCCCTTCAGGATCTTCCCGCGATCGTCCCTGATCGGGCGACTATCTTCGCCAAGCTTGCTTATGTTGCTCAGAAAGATGCGCTGCATCGCTTCGTCGAGATCCCAGCCCATGTTCTCAGCCGCTTGATAGCAGACAAAAACAAGATCGCCAAGCTCCTTAAGCAAAGGCGCGTGAGTTGAAGTGTCGCCCTGCCTGTATTGGCGGTAGGCCTGAACGACTTCTTCGTACTCCTCATTGATCAAGGCAAGCTGCAGACTGCACTGATCACTGCTTTCGTGATTGTCGCTTTGGACTCCAAACAGTTTTCTCCATAGATTGGCTTGATTCTGAAGTAAACTCATCGCTCAATGCCAAGAGTGGGAACAGGAAGGCCGCCTTCCGTTGGAACGTAAATGGTGCGGTTGCCATTGGCGCTGCCCTCTTGCAATCCGGTGATATAAAGGTACTGAAGATAGCGAGGGTTATCCTTGAGCGAATTACCGATGATCTCATTGGCTTCGGCTACGCCTTTTGCGCGTTCAATTTCAGCGTCTGCTTCAAGCGAAGCGGCGTCTTTTTTTGCTTTTGCCTCAAGCACTTTCACTTGCCTAGTGCTTTCGGCTTCCATCAATGCCGCTTTGCCCGCCAGAGTGCGATTGTAAACGTTAATCTGCGGCCACGCCCAAATCGCTGCTGCGATAGCGGCGGTTCCAACGACCGCAACTACGCCGATGAAAATCAAAGTGCCTGTTGTTTCTTCGTCAAAAGAGTTCATGTTTGAAAAATCGTGTAAAATAAAAAGTTAAAACAACAAGACCCCAGCTTTCGCCAGGGCCTCGACTTTGATGCGTTGATCAAATATCAAGATCATCGCCGCTGCTTTCTTCCGCAGCTTCATCACCCTCCGCGTAAGGGGTCAGAGTGATCTTGCCCTCTTCGGCGGTCACTTTGACTTGGGCGCCGGGCTCAAAGCCAGCAGCAGTGGTATGGCGAGCACCGATAACGCAATTGCCAATTTTGCCGATCGTCGCGATAGGGGCACGGCCACGGCGAGACGTAAAAGCACGCTTGGCGGGAACAAAGGTGATCCCCGTGCTGGCTTCTGTCATCGCCTTGAAGAACTCGTTCTTGTGGGGACGAGTTTTGGCTTCGCCTGTCTCAGGATCAACCTCCTTCGTGAAGTAGCCAGCTCCTACGGCAAGCTCTTCCGGGGGCAGAGCCTGATTGGCTTGCACGAAGTCAAGCAGTTCTTGGCCAACCTTGCGCTCGCCTTTGATTTTCTCAGGCTTCTTGGTTTCTGCGTTTTCGACTGCAGTGGTTTCAGCGGTTTCGGACATGTCGGGCGTTTCGAGTTCAAGGGACTGATCGACTGCTTCTGCAGTCTGCTTTTTGCGTGCCATTTGGTTGAAGGACAACTCGATCAACTTAGCAGGTAATTAGGAGTCTTGCAACAGAACGGCGATTGTTTTTGCGGCGGCGGCCTGATCAAGTCGGAGGATCTCAAGGCTTACGCCTGGGCCGATAGAGGGATCGCAGTAGACTTTGAGGTACGGGCCAGCGACGACAAAAGCATCATCATCGTAACAAACGCCAGTCAAGGCATCGTTGACCGCTCTTAGTAGCTTGTCTGAGTCGCCTTTTTTGCAGTGAAGGGTTGGAGCGTTTTCCTTTAAGTTGCCGTGTTTGTTAAAATGAAGTTTTGGGCGTGGCATGTAAAAAATAGAACTGAGCATGTATGCCCCGTTCGTGCTCCAGTCGGGGGGTCGCATCAGCGTCGCCATGCGCTTCACAGACGCCCTCCAGGCGGGCAATCCCTTGGACTGCTCAACCATTGAGACGGCAACCCTGGTGCGCCCTTCCTTGTCCTTGTAGGCCCGTCCAAAGGCGTTCTTAGAGCCCTGGGTTTCAGGTTTACCGGCGACGAAAAAAGAATAGGACTGAGCAGCGCATGATTCAAGGCTCAGGATCAGGCTCGCCGTCAACTGCTGGTGGCTCCCGTTTGTAAATCTCAATCAGTTTAGCGATGAGCACACGCCTCTTCCTCCTGTCAAGCCGTTTGCTTAAATCCCTTGCAAGGTCTTCTACTTGCAAAATAGTTGGGTATCTATAAAGAGAAAGAGGCTTGAGTCGTTCTTTTTTCTGCCAAAACCCTAAAGCCTCAGCGCAGTCCGTAACGTCTTTGTATTTTCTTTCAGCGCCTATCTCTTCAAGCTTTTCTGGGTATTGAGCATAAAGTCTGTCAAGTAAGTTGATCCTCCTCCATTTTTCACGATTTCTTTTTTTATACTTGATATTTATGTATGTGTCAATTCTTCTATATTCAAGGAAGGGTTGCGGTAGGGCGAATTTATCATGTTGATCTCCGAGCCACTTAACAAATCTTTTCGCGCATTTAGATTGAGTTCTATCATTGACAGCAGCTCTGGCACAGTTTGCTAAAAATGTCGGCATGGTTGCTTTTTTAATCCCAAGCCCGTAGTTTGTGTTGAATATAAAATCCTTCACACCAGCAAGCTTAACATCTTTACCTGTAAACGTTTTGTATCCAAGATAAAACTCGTTTCTTATTATTTTGCACATCGTCACGAAAAACTCTTCTGCGTTTTCGTTATTTATTACCGCCCCGAGATGCAGGCGAGCTGCTGCAACAAGCCTTGCTCCATAAAACGGATCACTTTTATCCTTGAGCATTTGCCGCGAAATTGACAGCTACAAGAAAGCCTCCCTTCGGAGGCTCTCAAGTCTTGGGCTTACGAACAGCTTACCTTGACAAAGCCCAGAAACCATGACTGGCAGGAACCGCTTTGCTCTTAGACAAGACCCGTCTTACTCAGCGCATTACAGTTATATTCCACCGCTTGGCCCGAGCAGTGGCTGTGTCAACGCAAGGGAGGCAAGCTATGGGGCGAGCTATTGTCTTCACCCTTGTTCTGCCAAGAATTCAAAAAGGAATCTCTTCTTCGCTCGGCTCAGAAGAACGGCGAGAGGAGCTATCGCTGAGCTTTTCGGGAAGCGTAAAATCGCTCACGTCGATGTAAATAGAAGAATAAGGAGTCCCGTCTTTCTTAGTTTTACTGCTGATGTTTCTGATGGCGCCAACAACTGTTATTTGGCGGCCATCTTCCATGAAACGCTGCACGACATCAATTTTTTTGCCGTAAAAAACAGCATTGATGTAATGAGTTTGCTTGCCGTTGGTGGTTTTTGCGCGGATTGAAACAGTAGCGCGTTTGCCGTACTCTGTGTCTTCGACTTTGGGTTCACCAGTTGTGAATCCAGATGCAGTGATGGTGAGCATGATTAGATGGCGACTTTAATCGCTCTGGGAAAAGAGGCGTTTACGAGTGAGCAATAAGCTTCATAGCGTTCGAGAAATTCGATCGCTCGTGCTTTTAGCTCTTGCTTGTCCAAAACGTGAACATGGGGCTCACGCCAGTCATAGCAAACACAGATTACACCCTGCGTCACTGGTTTGTCAAGCTCGCCTCTCTTGACGGCAAGATTATGAAAAAGCGCGTACGCCCCTATTTGTACCTCGGCTTCTGAGTAATACGACATTGACTTTGCTTTTTTCTTTACGCCTTCCTTGTATGATCGAACGCTTTTCCAGTCCCAAATCGTATATTGATCATCCCAAGTTAAGCGCAAGTCAGGGGTGCCTGCAATTCCTAAATGACAAAACAGTTCTTCTTCTATTAACAGTGACGGGTCTATCAAGCCCATTTTGGAATTTTGTTTTTTTATCATTTCAAGCACTGGCGAGAGATATGCTATGTATTCATGCACGTTATGACTGAGAATTTCATCCATTGTTGGATGATCCATTTTGTGTTTTTTCGAGTCACCCATAAGTGAAAGCTCAACTTCTGAGTGTATAATCGTTCCTCTTCGCTGCGCCCGTTGCATGATGTCTTCCCAGTCAGGCTCTGTTTGTCGCCAAATTTCTAGCCCTTTCGTCTTGCCTGGGTGGAATGATTCTACAGTGGCCCCAAGCACCGTACTTACTGAAACGTATTCAAAGTCGTCTTTTGTGTAAAAACCAGAAGCAGGATGTGTCATTTTGTGAATAGATGGTGAGTGTTTGCAGATTGAAGAATTTTAGCTTATTTGCAAAAAAGCCTCCAAAAAGAGTAGCACATAGCAAAAATGAAAAAGACAATCAAACATCGTCAAACTCCGTAGTGGCGCCCATTTCTTCGAGCTTTTCCATCACTGAATCAAGACAGAGCCCCGTATAGTTGGTGTCGCCAGGAAAATAAGGCCGCGCTTCGAGTATGGCCCTATACAGCTTGTTGATAAAGTTTTGTGGGTCGTCAACTTGCGCTGCAATCTCTCCGTAAGGAGCGGGGTGGAATGCGGGAGGCCAAGTCTCTGGAGGCCAGGCTTCTAGGTTTGAATTTGTGTTACTCATGGCTTTTCCGTGGCCGGAGGAATAGGCAGGGCGTAGTGGGGGAGCACATGGGTCCAGCAAACCCAAGCCTCTGGCTTGTCGAATGACCAGAAAGGATCTGTGTCGTCCGCGTCAAAGCCCCAACACCATCCATTGTTGTCGCACCACCCTTCACGCTCCCAAGGCCGCTCGCTCACCGGCACCGGCTTGATAGCAGCAAGGGGCCAGCGGGCGCGGACAGCGAGGGCGAACCCAATAGGGTCGCTCCTCTCTCCGTGCCCAGTGCTGGTCGTGAACTCGTAGTAGAGCATCGTGCTCAGCTCCTCATCCGTTGGCCCCTCCGGCTCGGGCTGGGAGAGGAAGGCGCGGGCTTCGGCGACTAAGGCCAAAGAGGCATCAGTACGTTCTTTTTCCGTGTGTGCATATTCGGGAATCACAAGCTCCTCGGTGATTCCTTCGAGGTCGTTGGCCAGCCGCTGAATCAGATCGCGTTCAGTGGTCATGGTGTCTCCGTGGGGGTGGCAGGGCGGCCCCAGCGGGCGAGGACGGCGCCGCACAAATCGGCAATATCCTCGGCGCAAACATTGCCAATCAACCGGGCAGTTGGTTCCCAGGCGGAAGCGCACTCTTGGACCGCCATCGCAATGGAAATGATTCGATCACTCGGCCCCTCCGGCTCGGGCTGGGAGAGGAGGGCGCGGGCTTCATCGGCAAACGGATGCGTTGACGTGCAGTCGTCCCGAAGGAGTTGCCGATAGAGATCCAGCTCCCTAGCCATGCGCTGGATCAGATCGCGTTCAGTGGCCATTGGTCTCCGTGGGGGTGTCGCCGCGCAGCTCGGCGGCGATGGCGAGGTGTTTTTGGCGCAGATTCCAGCAAGTCCACCGCTCTACATATTCAGGCGGCTCTAAGCCAGTGCCATAGCCAGGCGGCTCGGCTGGCTCTTGCCG
>Ga0208161_1000098_pt1 | contig 43554 bp, 39 predicted proteins | sample CB_VirMetaG_3_FD_184538 | JGI IMG/M metagenome (GOLD analysis project Ga0208161, IMG submission 184538) | Freshwater to marine saline gradient viral communities from Chesapeake Bay - CB_1508_1S Viral MetaG (SPAdes) (version 4) | ecosystem: Environmental > Aquatic > Marine > Coastal | place: USA... | reverse complement strand
AAAGGAACGAAGGGCGTAACTAAGGTGTTAACCAAGGGTGTTAACCAAGGGTGTTAACCAAGGGTGTTAACCAAGGGTGTTAACCAAGGGTATCACACCCATTAATAAGCATTGCATCATCATTACTTGTAATATCAATGACCTCTGCTTGCATGGCATCTAACTCTTTCTTCACCTCATCAATAGTAAGAACTTTCTTATGTTCGACTATTGATGTTGCCTGACCTAAATCATTCTTTTCTTTATCCCGGAGAATACCAAATGCAATGGGCAACACCCCCGGTGGAATCTTATCAGCATCTAACTTCTCAATGATCTTCATGAGACATGCTTGCGATGCATAGGATGTCAGACCCATTGTCAGGTTCTGTACTGCATCAATACTTTTCTTCTCTCTCTTGCTGATTGCTACAATGGTCTCAGGAGCAACCTTATGTTCCTTTGCAAGTCGAGTTAATGCTTTACCCTCACCCAAACCCTGAACGATCTTAGCGTATCTTTCAGGGTCATTCTCAGCGAGTTTGTTCCCGGTGAATATGCTTGGACAAAAGTCCTCTTCGCTAGTGATTGCAGGTAGGTTGTCAGGGATGATGACCTTGCGTTTCTTTTTTGTAGGCATGGTAATTACGGAATTGATGGGTGATTATTTCGGATTGGTGCAAGTATATTAAAAGTTTTCACAAATTAGACATACATTTTGTGAAAATAGATATGATATCATTTGGTTTGTGTTGTAAATCAATGACTTACGCAAAATATTGTCAGCATTCTGACATAAAAAGGGGGGAGGGGGGGGTCAAAAATACTCCCCCCCTTTCCAAATCGACCGATTTGGCGAAAGAAAAAAATTTTTACAATTGTCAAGGGGATATTAAGGGAACTCCCTTATCGTTCCTGCAAGTCAAGGTGTGAATTATCCATATCGATAATTCACTCTTAGGACATTAAGGGACATAACGGAACAGGAGAGATCATTGCATGGTAATGCTTAGGAATGGCACTAAGTTGGACACATCATCCAATACTCAAAATCCCATCCAAGGAAGATCAGATCAAGATGGGGGCAGAGAAGTTATTGGATTACTATCAAAAGCGAGAGGACGCAATTAACCGGGAGAAAGACGATCCCTACAACTTTGGTACAGAATTAGGTCATTGGTCACTAGCGGACCGGGAGTTAAAAAACCACGGGGAAGTGTTAACCCTTGGGGGTAACAGGTCAGGCAAGTCATTTTGGGCGAGTAAGAGGGTTGTGCAGTCAGCAGTAATGAATCCGAATAGCGTTATATGGTGTTTTACTGCAACCTCGCAAAATAGCATCGCTCACCAACAGGCATTGATCTTTCACAACCTGCCTAACGAGTTTAAGAACCTTGGTAGGAGTCGGACCTATTATATATCATATAGCACTAAAAATGGATTCACTAATAGCAGTCTGATATTACCCAATCTTTCACGAATCGAGTTCCGAAATTGGTCTCAGAATATTGAGACCATTGAGGGAGGAGAGATAGGATGCCCAATGCCCCCTGTAGAGGGGTCATTTAACATAGGAGCATGGTTTGACGAAGAAGTACCCCTAAATTGGATTTCCACCACTCGTTATAGGTGTTTAACCCGGTCACACATGGATGGGGATAATGGGAGTGTTAACCCTGCTCGCATTATTGCAACTTTCACAACCATCTCAGGATGGACGCAATGTGTGAACTCTTATCTTTCAGGAGCAAAAACAATAAAAGAGACTGACGCAGAATTATTGCCGGGTGAGAAAGTGCCTCTTATTCAGCATCCCCTGCGTCAGTCTGCTTCTGTAGTGTACTTTCACACGAAAAACAATCCTTACGGGGGTTGGGAGGCAATGAAAAGTCAACTAAAGGGTTGCAGACGGGATGAGATTCTTTGTCGGGCGTATGGAGTGCCGACAAAACCTTCTGACACTACTTTTAAGTTGCTCACAGATAAAGTGATCATGCCCCATGATCAAATACCGATAATTAAAGACCCTAAAAACAACCCGGCAAGATACATTCTATCTATTGACCCTGCAGGATCAAAGTCATGGTTCATGTTGCTTGTTGGTGTGAGTCCCAATGGTGTACATTATGTAATAAAGGAATACCCTGACGCATCAATTGGTGAATGGGCAGATTTAGACCGGGGATCAGAAAAAGGAGGTATGCCCGGTGAAGGCCAAAAGGCAAACGGGTTTGGGATCAAGGAATATGCCTACGAGATTAGGGAAATGGTAAAAGGCATTGATGACAACGAAGTCATTGGAATGACGGGTAACCTTGAGATAATCATAGACCCCCGTATGGGGTCTGCTTCTTATCTCAAAGCAGAGGGAACAAGCAATATTATATGCGACTTACAAGAGGAGGGCATAAATTGTTACCCTGCGGAAGCAATGCATATTGATGATGGGTTACAGGCAATAAACACATTGTTGAGTTATGACCCATCAATGCCGATTAACTCCGACAATCATAGTAAGTTAATTTTTAGTGATGCATGTCAGAATACAATATTCTGTTGCATGAACTACAGGATCGATCACGGGTTGAAAGCACCCTGCAAAGACCCTGTTGACGCTTTACGATACATCGCAATTGGGAACTACGAATATTTAGAGGACAATGATTTTAAGATCACAAATACAGGAGGATATTAAGATGATCAGAATAACTATGCGTCCTGCAGATGTTGCTATTTGCAAACTCATTGGGCAGTTGAGGGATATCACAAACGCAAACAAAGGTAGTAAAGATTTTAGGGGTTCTTCTAGGCAAGACATAAGTTATGTGGGAATGCTTGGCGAATATGCATTCGCAAAGCATTTTAACTTATTCCCTGATATAACTTTAGAAAAAAGACCCACTCATGTGAATGTTGATTTCATTACCAATGATGGACTAATCATTGATATAAAAGCATCAGATAAGGGGGAGAAGGCAGATCACTTTTGCGTAAGCGATTCAAAGAGTGAATCGAGGGCAAGAAAACCTGACATATATGTAGCAATGACCATAGATGAGTCTGAGAAGACTCCAATCGTTTGGTTAATGGGTTGGTGTAAACATGAGGTCTATATGGACAAAAGGGTCAAGCATGAGACCCCAACTCCTCACTACAAATGTGACTACAAGCACTTAAAGACTAACTTTCCTGTTAGCACATTCGGAGAACAACCATCATGGAAGCGGAAGTAAAAATATTAAGGGATCAAGGTAAAACATGGGGAGAGGTTGCTAAAACCTTAAATGTGTCAGTTTCAACTGCCCGGAGATACCACAAGAAAGAACCTGAGTTCCCAAGGACTCATGAAGGCATTATTTATCGAAGGGTTATCAACCCAAGGATGATACTTGTAAAAATCGGTGATGATGTAGTCCCTGCAGTAATCAGGCAGGGACTGCATTACCCCCAAGGGCAAAAAGTAAGTGTTCAGCAAATTGATGAAAAACACTACAGAGTGGTCTGAGTCTGCAAAAGACAAATCTAACCGGGTGGATGCCATGCTTCGGCATCTTATGCGGATAAAGGCACAGGAGTATCTGCGTGAGGAAAGAGTCCCTGATCGAATGACTTATGATGAAATTGCAGAATTTTGTGGGGTTGATCGAATGGTGATTTATCGAACAGAGATGGAAGCAATCAGAAAAATTAGGTCTAAATTTGCAAAATGTGATTTAAAATGACTCTTTTCACATGGAAAACGAAGAGCAGGAATATAAATTCTCTGAAAAACCCGACATTAATGACCTAAAAGGTGATTTAGATCGTTGTAGGACAAATTTAAGTTATTTCAGTAATGAGGCAGATGAGGCAAGGGATTTAAGGTTTTCGATTTGGCCGGGAAAAAATAAAAGAAACCGCAAAGAAGGAACTGATGCATTTCCTTGGCAGGGAGCATCAGACATGTCGATTGGATTAATCGATCAAAATATAACTGAGGATATAGCAATCCTTAAAAGATCAGTTACTGCAGGAAATATGAAGGCAGTACCTACGGAAGCAGGTGACCTAAGAGTTGCTTCCTTGGTAGGTAAGTACATGCGTTGGACACTAAGCACAATGCAGGAATTTGACCGGGAGACCACTATATTGGCAAATAACATGTTAATGTATGGTGCAGGTATTCTTGGCGTTTATTGGAAACGCAAAATTGATCGTTATTACGAGCAAATTGATATCGAGCAAATTGCGGAAGCAAACCCTGATTTAGCGGAAGCAATTATGGCAGGGGATGAATCAGCAAGGGATTTAATGCAGGAAGCGTTTCCTAATTTAAAGAAACGCAAAACAAACAAGATGCTGAAGGATTTGATGTCCAAAGGGGTGACAGACATTCCTACTGAAAGACTAGTTGAGAATCGTCCATGCATAAGAGCATATGAGATTGGCAGAGAAATAATCTTCGACTCAAATGTTTTAAATGACATTCAGAACGCAAGATCAGTCTATTGTGTTCACCATCATACACCTGAAGATTTAAAAGAGAAAGTCATACTAGAAGAGTATGATGAAAAGTTTGTTAATGATGTAATAAAGAGTGCCAATAAGGGGAAGACTGCAGTCATGTACCCTGAGCATAATCATTTTGTTAATCAGTCGCATGTGGATCATACAGAGGGATTAATTAGACTCATAACATGTTACAGGAGGGTCATTGATGATGATGGAGTGCCATTAATCACTCAGACAATATTTAGTGAGGACTCTGAACTTTACGCAAAGCATGAGGTAAATAAATATGGCAAGGGCGTATATCCATTTACTGCATTTGCAAGAGAAACAATTAATCATAGGCTTTTAGACTCCCGTGGAATTGCGGAGATTTTAAGACCTTATGAGCAGGGTATAAAAGTTGAGCAAGACATGAGGATTGACCGGGCAAGTTTATCTACTTTGCCCCCAATCCAACATCTTGTTGGGCGAAAACCTCAACGAGTTGGTCCGGGTTCAATTATACCTGTCCGCAGACCGGGTGAGGTTACATTTCTTGATATTCCAAAATACTCTCCTGCAAGCATGGAGGTTGAGCAAAGTCTTAGAAATATTGCTCGCCAAATCATGGGTAGGCCAACCTCTGAGGAAGATAAAATCGAGGCAAATTTAATTCGTCAGGACAGGATCGCAACATGGTTAGATAATTGGAGACCTGTTTTAAAGCAAATTTGGTATTTACAGAAAACCTACGGGGGACAGGAGTCATGGGTCAGGGCATTAAGCAACGAACAAGATTTACAAGTTGCTTTTGATGATGTCTCTGAGTTTTTTGACTTCACCCTAACTTTTGACGCTAACACACTCGATCAGGCACAAGCAATTGATCGACTCAAAGCATTGGGTGATATTTTTAGTAAATTTGATAGAGAAGGTGTAGCGAGATACGAAGAGTTCTTAAAACTCTTCGCTGAAAGCATTGATCCAACTCTTGCTGATAGACTTATAATGCCTAAGCAAGAGGCACAAGAAAAGGAAGTTGAGGAGACCTCGCAAGACATTGCCAAAATAGCATCAGGGCAGGTTGTTAATGCTCCCCCCAACGCAAACACTCAATTACGCCAACAAATAATCCAACAATATCTCCAAGGAACTGAAGAGATTCCGGCAACAGACATCCAAAATCGCTTACAGAGTGAGGAAGGATTTAAAGCGAGAATTGAAAATTACATAAAAATGCTTGAGCACCAAGACGCTCAACGCAGAAACGCCCTTACGGGCAGGATGGGAGCACCTCCGGGTAATGTTCCTGCTAGTTCAGCATACTAATGACATTAGAAGAAGCAGTTTTAAAATTAGAGGGAATGCCTGAGTTTGAGTTTATTTATGACATACTCAAGCATAGCAAAGACACAAATGTTGCGGATTTAAGCAATATGGCAAATGCCGAAAACCCCCAATTACTAGCGTATTTAGCAGGAGGCATTTCTGTTCTAAATATCCTAATAGAACAGATTGATGAGTGCCGGAGCGAAGAAAAAAATTAAAAGTGAAACTAAAGCATTACTTAATCGTTGGAGTGAAGAATGCGATCTTGAAGAAGTTCAAATCGCTAAGGCAGTTCTCAAGGCAGTTAATAAATGGTTGGACGAAATGGTTGTCGAGTTTGAGGCAGATTTTGACATCGAAGAAGAAGAATAAATCTAGTCTAAATAAAAAATTTAGGGGATATAATTCCTACTATGGCAGGAAACTTCTTTCCTGCAGAAAACAAAAATAAGAATGCGACTTAAAAAAATGCAGATATGAATGAAACAGAAGTAGTCGAGGTTGCAGACAATCAAAACGCAACAGATGCAAAAACAGGAAATCTTTCCCAAGAGGATTTACTTAATTTTTTAAGTGAAGAATCTCAAGATGACGCAAGTGAACCAACTGAACAACTTGGTGGGGATCAAGCAACATCTGAAGATGTTCTTTCTCAGTCTAATGAACAAACAGAATCTGATGTCGAGATTTCTGAGGAATCTGCCATCGCTCAGAGTAAATCTGAGGAGGAAGAAGACTCAGATGATGAGGAATTGGATCAGGATGATGAAGGCCAACCTAAAAGTGTTAAAAAACTTTTAAAACAGATTGGGCGATTAACTGCTAGAAGCAAAAGTGCTGAAGAGGCAGTTCAGGCATTATCCGCACAGGTTGAGTCCATGAAATTGGACCAAAAGGTTGTCGAGAACCCAACCATTGAAAACGCTCAAACCATCGAGCAACTTGAGCAACTTCGTCAAGAAGCATTGTCCGCCAAAAAGTGGGCAAGGCAACATGAGGATGAGGATTATGTTGAAGATGGTGACAGACAATATACCCGTGCGGAAATCAAGGGGATTCTGCGATCAGCAGAAGAGCACCTTGATGAATTAATCCCGGCAAGAAAAGAGTTCTTAACAAAAAAATATCAGTCAGATGAATTAGCAAAAAGAGACTTCTCTTTCATGCGTGATACGGAATCTGATGAATATAAATTGTTGGGGAGAATGCTTAAAGACCCATCTTTAAAACCTTTGGATAAATTACCAAATGGTTTATACTTGCGAGGTCTCATGATTGAAGGTGTTAACTCTTTGAAGAGTAAAGCATCCACTAAAAAACCTGCAAAAAAAATTGCAGTAAAAAGGCCAACTCCTCCACCTCCAACATCACCGAATAGTGATGTTTCACCTCCGGCAAGGAATCAAAGTAGTTCATCAGATATAAGAAAGAAATTTTTAGGGGAAGGAAACATAACGCAGGATCAACTTTCTGCATTTTTATCTAACTCTTAATTCTTATTTTATTATGGCAACAGCAACTTCATATTCTTTAGGTGATCGTCCCTCTGAGCGTGGTGCTCGTGAGTCACTTGACAATACATTGAGACGAACTGCGGTAGAAACCACACCTCTATTTTCTCTGCTCCCCCGTGGGCCAAAAGCAACCGCAATGTTTTCGGAATGGTTAGTGGATGACCTTAGTGCTCCACAATTTCCGGGAGTAATTGATGGTAAACCCCTGAAATATACAGGTGGTGTTAGTGGTGTCGCAGACGACTTTGAGGATAAAACCACTCAACGAGCAAGACTTGGAAACAGAATCCAACAATTGGAGCGTACTTTTGCAGTAACTCCTCAGGCACAAGCAGTTAGCGTTGCTGGCCCATCGGATTTATACGGAAGTTCAAAAGCACGAAGTTTAGTGGAACTCAAGCGTGATATCGAAGCACTTATTGGTTCTGATACCGATATTAGCACCGGAACAAATTCCTCCGGGGATACTTTAGCAGGTCTTGGTACATGGACTGATCCGGCCAACACTTCGATCTACTCAGATGCTACAAAGCAAAAATACCGGGCAGTTACTAATAGTCGTTTTGACATGACGGGGAATAGTAATGCAATGACTGAAAATGACTTCAGAAACTTGCTTCAATCTGTTTACGAAAATCATGGAAATGCTTCTTCGTATAGGTTAGTTGCCGGTCCTGCAGTTATTAATGAAATTAGTGACTTCACTCGCTTGAATGTTGCAACCACAAATGGTCACCCTGCTTACTCATTGACTCAGAATGTTGGTGATGGTGTTCTTCGTTTGAGCGTACAAGAGTACATCTCAGATTGGGGACGGGTTTTAATGATTCCATCTCTTCTGCTTGGTTTCACATCCGGGGGAGTTTTGGGTACTGCACAAAGAAATCGTGCATACCTCATTCCTGATGATTCTCATCTTGAACTCCGTTATCTTGAGGATATCAAGTCAATCGACTTGGTTGATCCTGATGGTGGAGGAAAAAGAGGGTTGGTTCGCACTATGCTTACTTTGTGTGCAACTGCCGGATCAAAACCACTTGGTTCAATTGTTTGATGTCAGTTTTAAACTGATGTGATGTGTCCGGGGAGGGGGAGAAGTCCTCCCCCCTCCCCAAACCTTTTTTATCATGCCACTTAATATAATTGTCAAAGGAAGTTCTAAACGAAGGTCTGATGAGGAGTATATTGCTCGTTTGCAAAAGCAAAATGAGCAAGATATGTATAACGAAAAAGCAACCTACAAAGACAGGCAACGGGCAGTTGCTAAAGCACATGAACACCTAAAAGGTGCTAAGTCTAAGCACTTTAAACCTGTAGGAGCAATAGATGCTAGAACATTTCTTAGATGGGAGCAACATGCTCCCGGTTTTTGGTCAGATCAAGGTAATAGGGACAAGTTTTACAAGGACAATCCTGAATGCCGAATCCAACCTGACTAATGCCCCCTCCTAATTATGCTTATCAAGATTTAGTTTCTAGATACAAATCACTTGTTGGTGTTGATGACTTGTCTACTGAAGATGGGTTGGCATTAAGAGAGTTTGTAAATGGAAGGGCAAGAATTGCCCATGAAAGATACCCGTTTCCTGAGTTTACTATTTATGGGGAAGCAATAAATTTAGGGACTAGTAATTCCATTTGTTTGCAAAATGTTTCAGGCACACAATCTGCAGACAGGACATTATTTAAACCTGCAGATATTGTTTACAGAATACACAAATCTGACCCAAGGTTTCATTCAATAGATGATTTTGGTGAGGAATATTTGTATTTTTTAGAGAATAATTCTTTAGGGGATCAACTTGCTAAAATTCAAAAAAAATTAAATGAGGATTCAGGTACTATTTATGTGACTTATCGGAAAGACCTACGATTCCATATTTTAGAAAAAAGTGGGACTACAACGGGTAAATATGGGAGCGAGTCAGGTGATAATGGGGATTTGCCTTACTCAATATCTGATTATCTGATTTATGGCAGTTATGTCGATTTTTTGAAGTCGGACGGGCAAGCATCAAAAGCGATGCAAGAGGAGATAAATGCAGAAAAAGCACTCCAACAAGCAATTGATAAAGTTCAAAACCAATCAAGGGGATTCAGGAGTGACATAATTGAATATAGACCTGCATCTCAATTTAGAAGGCACAACCAATCAATTGGTGGACAACCTGTCAATGCAGGTCAACCACTTGCCAATAATATCCAATAATGCAAACTATATCATTTAATAATTTAAAGAAAAAGTTTCAGGCAATTGCAGGTCTTGCATCAATGGATGCAACTGACATGTTTTTCTTTAAAAACTCATTAAACACAAGGATGAATAGTGCTTGGAGTAGAGCAAATTACCCTGAACTTATTGAACTAGTAGAGGTCTCAATTGCGAGTGATAATAATGCTCAATATGTTGGAGACCTAAATGGCAGAGATGTACTAGAGGTTTGGAATAAAAATCCATACAAAGATAGAACTGCAAGGAAGATAAATTATAGGTTAATTGACTCCAAGATTTATCTAAATGTTGATGAATTAGTGTATGATAACAAAGTGTATGTTTTAACTAAAAAAATCTTCAGCGAATACGATGAAACATCAAGTGATTTGCCTAAGTTTTTGGAGAGTTACTTAATTTCTGCAATACTTAGTGATTTTTACCGGGGTGATGGACAGGCAGATTTAGCACAAAGAGAAGATGCTAGGGCAGAAGACTTTTTATTAAATCAGATCGATAGAGTGGAGAGACAACAACAACAAAACTCACTAACAATTCTGCAGTATAACAATATTGCACCTAACACAATAATGTATTCATAAGTCATGGCACAGGATAATGTAAGAAATTTGACAGGACAGGAGGGAGGAAAACTCATTGGGTCAGGAGTGAATTACTCAGGAGATTGGATCGCAATTCAGTTTACTCAAGACTCCCAAATACACCATTACACAGGCAACATAGACGAAAGTAGTGCTTCTTTTAGTGGGTTAAATGTCCCTGCAGGATTTACTCTTTTTGGTAGATGTTTTGAACTACAACTGAGTTCCGGGTCTGCAATTTTATATAACAACTCATAATGTCACTTCAATCAACATTATCATTTGGATTGTATTACCAATCTGCAATTATGCCTCCTTTTACTTCTGTAGTTCCTGAGGGAGAAGTTGATGGCATACAAATGGCAGATGAGGATGGTAATGTTTTGGTGACTGAACTTGGAGTTCCAATCGTAGGGGAAGGATAATAATGGCAGTAAAAATATCAGAATTACCTGTAATAACTCCTGAGCAATTATCAGATGACGATGTTATTCCAATAGTTGATTTAAACCCCTTAGGCACACCTAGAACTAAAAGAATAAACTTAACAGGTCTTTTTACTAAAGCACCTGTTAAGTCGGTGAATGGCCTTAGTTCAGGTGATATATCGCTTGCATCGACAGATTTAACAGATTCGTCTACAATTGGTAGAATTTTAAGCGTAAATGGTAAGTCAGGTGAACAAGTATCTTTAGGTAGTGGTGACTTAAATGACTCCACAGATATTGTTCTAAAAAGTAACCTTGGTACTATTGATGGTTTTACCAATGAGTACAACTCTCCTACATCCTCAGAACTTCAGACCGAATACGAGCAGTTAGCAAGATTGCTTGGTCAGGACCAAAAAAATGTCAGGTTATCCTTGTTTTCAGTACAACAAACTGCAAACAATGCTTTACCTAGTTCTGTAGCAAGCACAACTTACGCAACAAAATCAAGTTTAGGTAATTATGTAACTTCATCTAGTCTCACAAATAATTACTACAATAAAAGTGATTCAGATAATAAATATGCAACTCGATTAAGTCTTGGAACATATGCCACATCAAGTGCTCTTGCTGATACTTATGCGACTAAAGAATATGTAACAAATCAAATAAACCAATCTTCAGGTGCTAATGTAAGTGTTTTTAATGTCGCAGGGTTAAATGCCTCAGGAAATGCTAGTATTGGGGGTTCATTGCTAGTTTCCAATAATTTGAGTGTTAATGCTAAGGTAACCTGCGAAGACTTTACTGCCCTAGACCTTTTGTCAGGTCTAAGGGCAGAGATTGGAGACGGGACTGCAAATCAAACTAGATTAACAATCAAGGGTGATGCTGATGTCCAAGGAAACTTGACCTGCAACTCCGTTGAGGTGCAGGGGCAGATGAAAATTCACTCTAGTCAGGTTGTTGAAATTGAAGATGACTTTATTGAAGTAAATAGAAAACAAGATGGCACAACAACCGCAGGGGTTTCAGGTTTCCATATAAATCGTGGAGCATCTATTGAAAAAGCAGAACTTTCTTGGGATAATTCTGTCAGTATTTGGCAATTTAAGGTTGGTGGGAATTTAGCAAATCTTCGTGCTAATAATTTAGTTACCACAGATGTTTTTGGGACTATGGAAGAGTTTCAGATTGCACTAGAAAATGCATTGTCATGAAGATAGTTGAAGAATTAGCACAAATTATTGCGAATATAATTATTCCAATCAGGGATGAATTAGATTTAACAAAGAGAACCTTGGATGCCGTCAAGGAATACACAGGGTTTGTTGATACTGATGGGGATGGAGTGCCGGATGACATAGATGCCGATCCTAATGACCCTAATGTAGGGGCAAATACTCCCTATTACACATATGTGGATGCTGAGTCTCCGGGTTACTTTTGGCCTGTTTATCAAAATTCTAGTGGTTTAGTTAGTCCGGAACTTTACAATATAAATGGTCAGACATTTTATTTTGATAATAATGTAATGACCACAGGAGTTGAGTATGAGGATTGGGGTATGAATACTCAAACTTTACCAAGTGACATTCAGTATTCTGTATCTCCTAATTCAGATGCAGTTGTTGATACAGATAATGATGGAGTGCTTGATCCATTTGATGCTTTTAAGGATGACCCCACTCAAACCACAGATTCTGATGGTGATGGTTATGGAGATAATCCATCCGGTAACAACCCTGATGCCTTTCCTAACGATCCTACCCAAACCACAGACTCCGATGGGGATGGGTATGGAGACAACCCATTGGGTAACAACCCTGATGCCTTCCCAAATGATGCTACCCAAACTACAGATTCCGATGGTGATGGTTATGGAGACAACCAATCCGGTAACAACCCTGACGCTTTTCCTGATGACCCTACTCAAACCACAGATTCTGATGGGGATGGGTATGGTGATAATCCATTGGGTAACAATCCTGATGCTTTCCCTAATGATGCTACCCAAACCACAGATTCCGATGGGGATGGATTTGGTGATAATCCATTAGGTAATAATCCTGATGCCTTCCCTAACGATCCTACCCAAACCACAGATTCGGACGGGGATGGTTATGGAGATAACCTGTCAGGTAACAACCCTGACGCTTTCCCTAACGATCCTACCCAAAATACGGACTCAGACGGGGATGGTTATGGTGACAACCAATCCGGTAACAACCCTGACGCTTTTCCAAATGATGCTACCCAAACTACGGACTCAGACGGGGATGGGTATGGTGATAATCCATTGGGTAACAACCCTGATGCCTTCCCTAACGATGCTACTCAAAATACGGACTCTGACGGGGATGGTTATGGAGACAACCCATCCGGCAATAATCCTGATGCCTTCCCTAACGATCCTACTCAAAACACAGACTCTGATGGTGATGGTTATGGTGATAATCCATCCGGCAACAACCCTGATGCTTTCCCTAATGATCCATTGGAGTCAGCAGATAGTGATGGAGATGGAGTTGGAGACCGGGCAGATGCTTATCCTGATGATCCACTACTATCATTTCCACCATCAAATTGGGATGCCTCTTCATCAGGAACTCAATTGTGGTATGACCCAAGTGATGCCACAACCTTAACTCTATCAGGTACAGAGATAACTCAAGTTCAGGACAAAAGTGGCAATGGGTATCACCTCTCAGTTGATGTTGGGCAAGTAGGCCCATCTCATGTGGAGTCATTAAATAACCTGTCTACCTTTGGATTTAATAATCATAACCTAGAAAATACCTCATTTAATTGGGATCAGGAAAATAATCCTATTTTTATGGCATTCATTGCAAAGTTTGATCCTGAGCAAAATTCTGTACAGGCATACCCTTGGTCAGGGTCTAAAAATTCCTCAGGCAGATTGACCATGAGAAAAAGAGGTACAGGTTTGTTTGAGTTTTTTGGTAAGAGAGATGGGAATTTCAAATTCCTCTATTTTGGAAGTGTAGAAAATACAGGATGGCAATTGTATGTTGCCAAGATAAATGGTGTAAACTCCTATTCAAGAGTTAATGGTGCAGAAGCATACGCATCTGATCTAGGCGACTACAATATAGAGGCGTTTATCTTGGGACATAATGAGAATGATCAACAACCTTTTGATGGGTCTTTCGCAGAAATTTTGATGTTTACCAATGAAAATGACATTACAAAAGTTGAGGGATACCTTGCCCATAAATGGGGAATAACTGAATCTTTAGTTGATGGTCATCCATATAAAGAGACTAGTCCTGTAGGTGAACCATTGGATACTGACGCAGATACCATTTTGGATGCCAATGATTACTTCTATTTAGATTCTACCCTTACTCACACTTATGAGGAACTAGATGCATACCCTGTCATAAGTGGAGATGTTTCTATGACTGAACCGGGAGCGGTTTTTAAATATTTAGGTGCTCCTTGGGCAGGTTATGAGACCAACCAATTTTACATAGTGGAGGAAAAACTCATCAGTTACGATGGGGTTTTTCCAAATGTAAATTATCGAATGAGAGCAAGGAATGGGTCAATCATGCCTGAGACTTTGCTTGGCATGGCAAATGGTCCATCATCTCCCACAACAGACCAAAGGAATTGGGAAATCAGGGGTGTACCCATCGACTCTGATTCAGATGGGGTGAGGGATGACCATGACTATTTCTTTGGGGGAGCAAATGATGATAGTGTAAATAATTATTGGGATCACACCGGGTTGAGACCTGAAACCGAAGAAGAGTTGAATGCTTGGGTATTAGACCCACTTGGCACTATAGGAGTAGGGTCAGTTATCAAGATAACATCTCCTAACAGACCCGATCAGTATGTTGGTGAATATTTGCTTATCAGACAATCCCGTACTGCCGGAACAAATACATTATTATGGGACACAATTGATAAATATGGTGACACAAATACTAGGTATGTTGGTCAAGATGAGAGAGGAACGAATTATGAGGTAGTTGTTCCTGATGGTCAGCAAACAACAATTCCTGATAGTGATTCAGATGGAGTTGCGGATGATACAGATTATTTCATAAATAATCCTTCATACACTCAAACACTTGCAACGCTTCAAAATGATTATTTTGATGATACTTATTATAGTCATTCAAACCTAAGTGTTGGCAGTATAGTAAAAGTTACTGCCAACAACTATTGGGTATTAGCAGATGGTAGTGGCAATGACACTAGTGTATCCGTAGGAGAATACTTAATATACCAAGGTTATGACTATGGTGTAGCAAAATACAAGTTTGAAAGAGGTGATGGGTCTTATACTTATGTTTTCAATAATGTTTTGTATTATGGACCAAATGCAGTCTATGAAAATTTGGTCAGGGTAGATTTACAAGAAAACTTATCACCTCAACCTGATCAAGATGGTGATGGAACACCGGACTCTGAAGATTATTTTAGATATAATTCTAATTATACATACACACTTGAACAATTGGAGTCATTCACTAGGCATGGATATAACAACTCACTAGGCAGACCTGAGGAGGTAGGTGATATTGTAGTTAGAACCGGGCCACACTCAAATTATTTTTCATGGTATTACTCAACAAGTGGTGGTGAGTATGCAATTATTAGAGAAATTAGTGGGCCATTTAGTGCTACAGATTATAATGGGAATCCAATTACCTACAAAAAGATTAAAGTAACAACAGGGCGAAATGGACATCTAAATAATAACGAATTTTATATGTGGGGTGATGGAAGAGGTGGAATAGGAACTGCACTTTTGGGTAGTTCTAATTCCCAAGCGAATCCGGTAGTAGACACAGGTCTAACAACATTTGCAACAATAGGCAGACCCTAATTATGTCATGCACTTTACATTTTTAATATGCATCCTGCTATTGTTAAATTCCTGCTCAATAAAGTCCTTTGCTCCGACAATCGGAGGGGGAGTCGGAGCAGGTATTGGGTCAATCGGAGGGATACCGGGGGCAGTTGCCGGGGGTACTTTGGGAGCAGGGGTAGGACAATTGGTACACGAATTGGATCGGAACAAGGAGGCACAACAAACTATTTCTGCCTTAACTCAAGGAGATGTGGAGAAGTTGGTCAAGATTCAGATGGAGGATCAAAAAAGTTGGGTCACGAAAGCGTTGGATGGAATAAAAAGTTTATTGTTAATAGTGGGGGTTGGATTTGGTTTATACATACTAATCCCAATTGTATACACCCGTCACCTTGGGAGAAAAATTAAAGACATAAAAAGTGGAAATGAGTGATAATGCTTTAATAATCGGGGCAGTAGGCACAGGAACTTCTTGGGCGTTTGCTAATTCTTTTTTTGGTACAATGGCAGGTGTGCTTACATGTGCTTACATGATTTGGAGATTGTACAGAATGTGGAAACGCAAGGATGAGATATAAAGAATATGGTCAGTCAGATGACCCAACCATTATTGATGGTGACGAAGTCTTCAAAGGGTTTGCCACAAGGTATGATGCAGATACCTTACAACCCGGCATGTTGTCTTATGCACAGAATGTCCGATTAGATAAGGGGGTTATTGAACCAAGAAAAACTTCCCGTTCCATACAATCATATGGGGAGATAACCGGGCATATAACATATGACCCTGCTGAAGTTCTTGATATGATTTCCTATAATGATGGGACATCAGAACAATTATTACTTTCAGGTAATAAAAATGCACATATCCATGATAGTAAAGTATTTGGTAATTTAACTGAAATAAAATACCCTCCATCTTGGTTAACAAGTGATAATGATAATGGATTTTTGCTACAGACAAATGTAGCAACAATGTGTTTCCATAACCCATCAGTTTCTTTACCTTTTTCTTTAGATGCCTCTGCAATATTGGGCAAGCAAGTTGCAAGATTAGAAGAAAAACCCCAATATAGTTTAATTAATCGAGGTGAGTATACTGAGAGCAAAAAAGAATTTGCCTTATGGAAACAATCGAGAATTTTTTCAATAGATGCACAAGAAGGTGAAGTCAGAAAACTGACATTACATGAAATCCCATCTTTTAGTGTTGGAGAGAAAGTTCGTGTACTAAAGGCAGTTTCTACTGACTTGGGTGTTTATAAGGTCTCTGCAATCAATGGAACAGAAGTTGAACTCAAAACATGCGATAATAGCGAAAGACCAAATTGGGCGACTAGTAGTTTTCTAAGTAGTAGTGCGGTTGTTTATTCTTTGGAGGATCAATGTCCACCGGGGAACTTTGCATCATGGGCAGGAAATCGACTCATTGTCCCTACGGGAAGGCATGATATTGCAGTTTCAAGTCCATTATCCACGCATGACTTCCCAATTTACAATAAACTGACTATTGGGTCACAAGACGGGTCTAAAATAACCGCACTTGAACCATTAGTAGATGACTCGTTAGTTGTGTTTAAAGATAATTCCGTTTTTATAGTAAACGGAATTTATTCTTTAAGACCTGCAGATGAGGGGGGGTCATTAGCGATTATTAGAATTTCAGACCAAATGGGTTGCGTTAATAATCGATGCAAAAAGATAATCGGTAAAGAAGTTATATTCTTATCAAACCAAGGTTTATATGCATTGACTTTGAGTGGAAAAGGGGAAGGTGCTATTGGGTTACCTCCGCAAGCGATAAGAATTACTGATGTCCCACTAAGTAGTGACATTCAAGATTTACTACTTAGTGAATCTTGGGGTGACTTTGATACAACACAATTATTTTTCAATCGAGGTAGACTATATGTTTTTAGCAGTACATATTTAGCGATACCCTATTATCAATATTTAAGTGTAGCATTAGTTTACAACACCCTTCTCTCTAAATGGGAGTCCATAGATTATTATGAACCGGGCATCACAAAAGTTTGTCAATTAAGCGATTCCGGGAAGTCAAAGATATATGCATTCAATTGGGAGCAGGGCATTCTTGAATTAGAAAGTCTAGATGGTGTTGAAGATGTATATAATAGGGGTTATGGGAATTTTGGTGTCACTAATTGGGTAGTAACAAGAGGTTACAGATTTAATACTTTTGGAAATAAACTTGTTCGTAGAGTTCAAATTTCAGGTGAGAATTTAGATGAAAACCCAACCGAAGATTCATCGAGGGATTTATATATTAGTTCAGATAACCCTGATAAATTAGCATTCCTTACTGAGATAAAAAAAGACGGGACATTTAATCAAAGAGTGCAAACCAAAATTCACGGGGAGTCTATAAAGTTTGAGGCATATATTTATAAAAGTTTAGTAAAAATTAAGAGAATCGTCTTGGAGGCAAGAGACGGATTAAGGCAAACATTTAACAGGAATTAACATGAGCGATATCACACCGGGATTCTCATTTGCAGACGGGCAATTAGTAACTGCAAACAACTTAAACAAAGTAGTTGAAGATGCTACCATCAATGATGGTGTAATCAAGGCATCTCATCTTTCTGAGGATAGCATTGAGGGTGCAATAATGGGGCATCCAATTATGCCAAGATCGGATGTGGATGATAGTGACTTCTTGTTGATTTATGACACATCAACATCTCAAATTAAAAGACTTGCCAAAACTGACATGATTGGGACTTTAAACATCCTATTTGAGGGTGGAGTAGTTGCAGGAGTTCAAGGGCAACAAACAACCATTGATGGGAGCACCGGGGCAATAGTAATGCAGACAGGTGACTTCAAAATGGAGTCAGGTAATTTAGAGACAAATGATGCCCACATAAAGGGAAACCTACAAGTTGATGGTTCTTTTAGTGGAAATATTGCTTACACGGGTCAAGTTCAGTTTGGAACTCCGGGAACAGGTACATCTACATTCTCCAATACAAATGGTGCATTGACAATGCAGTCAGGGATTCAGGCCAAATACATTAACCTGACAGGTTTTGATGAAAGTACAAGTACCCAAGTTAATGGGACATGGAGTCAAAAATATGGCATAAAAGTAACTGAAGATATTTCTTCATCAAGAAACATTTATTGTGGTGCAAATCTTTTCACATCCAATTTTTTTCAGATTGGTAATAATACTATTTTTGTTGCGGACTCACCAAATAATGAACACCAAATAACTTTTAACTATTTAGATGAAAATAGTCAATTGATGTCGATAAGTTCACCATCAATTGCCCCTTACACACATACTGATGCAAATTATGAGGGACTTAAATTTTTCATGTCAAGTTCTGAGGCAGATAAAACAACTTCCTATCAATTTAGGGGAGAGTTCATGTGGTTATACCCTCAACCACGCCAAGCAAATCAGTCACCTATTATTCAGGTAACTGCTTATGATACTACTGATACCGCATATAGTTGGTTTTTAAGGTCTTGGTATCCAATAGGGAACTACAAGATATTTGAAATATTGGCACTAAATTCGTCAGGATTAACCAATAGAGTAAATATTGGTTCTACTGCATATCCTAGTGATTTAGCGGTTTTTGGGGATTTTGGTGTTTCAGGGACTAAGAACTTTAGAATATGCCATCCTGTACTAGAAGGGAAAGACTTACAACATTGTGCAGTTGAAGCACCCAAGGGTGATTTAATTTACCGGGGTAAGCACACATTAGGTGCTGACCCGGTAAATCTTGATGACAATGCGAATATGGCAGAAGGAACTTTTGTAAAGTTGGTAAAAGATGTACAAGTTTTTGTACAAAACAATGCAGGTTGGGATAGGGTTAAGGGTAGAGTTGAAGGTAATAAACTTTACATAGAATGCGAGAATGCAGACTGCACCGATATAGTCGATTGGTTGGTTATTGGCGAAAGAAATGACGATAATTATATCAATGGTAGTAATACAGATGATGAAGGGAACTTCATTACCGAATTGGATTGCATAGAATGCCCATCCGATGTGGAGGAATTTAAACATAGTTCCGTTCCTCCACCTATTGAAGTTCCTGCTTAACTTTCATGTCTACATTCGGAAAGCAATATTTAACTTCTCTGCCCGGTATGGGGCAGGACTCAATATTGCGTGAAGACCCGAATGCTTTTAACAATAATTTTGTTGAGACAGGAAACCAATTAAATACAGGTGTTGGTGCAGGTTACCTTGCTTTAAGTGCCTTACAACCTGTTGTTTTAAATAATTTAGATTATGCCCCTGAGTACATAAAGACTGCTGAAACCTTTAATGCATTCAGCGAGGGGGTTGATGCTTATAATAAGTTGCAAATGTTTGCCAATATGACCGATAACCCTCGAGGGGGAGGTCAAAAATACTTTGGTGAAACATTCAGTTTAGGAAATCTATTTGAGACAGGAGCAACCTTAGGGATTGCAGGGGCAAACCCAATTGCCGGGTTGATAATGACTGCTAATGCATTGTCGCAAGATGAGGACTCTGAGTATGGAGATATCCCCATAGCAAGGAAAATTACTGAAGCAATCGACAAGTCAGGAGATTGGTTAAATGATACTTTAATTGGTGAGTGGGTTAGGGATGGTTCAGAACTTTTTTATGATAAGTTATTAGAACCCGTGATTGACACAAAGGTTGGTAAGGCAGTAAGCGAAACCGCCCAACTTCCTCTTGCTTTTGTGGACACAATTGCAAACTTACTTGGTGAAGGGTATGAATATGTTGATAAAACATTCTTTGGAAATTATCTACCCGGAGGTGCAGACAATGAAGACCCTGAGTCATTAATTTGGAGTAACCCCACAGGGGAGTTAAAAAAGTCTCTGTTAGATATAAAAGATTTATTTGTTACCGAAGAAAGAAAAGAGGCAAATACAAGGTACGAAAAACTTCCTGATATCACTAAGAACCTGATTGACGACATGGTTGAAACAGGTGTGCCTTTTCAACTCGCAGTTCAGTCAATAAGTGACCCAAGTGTACTACAGGGAAGATCAGAATTATGGACTAGTGATTACGGGAGGAAAGTTGCTGAGATAGAATATGGTCAGGAAAATATTGATCGGTTCAAGGAGTGGGCAAAAGACCCTCACAATAATCCATTTTTAAATCATTCAGACATATATTCCGGAACTAAACTTCCTGATGATTTTGTCATAGACCCCACAACATTTTTAGCGAAACCGATTGATATAAATGATGTAAAAGACCAAAGCAAAGTAGACTTAAATATGGCATTTGATGGTAACCAAGGTGACCTAAAGAAAATGCTAGGGGAATACTACATCGAACCTGATGTTTTAGATATTTATAATGGAGTGCAGAGTGCAACACTTGATGGTGCAGAAAGATTTGTTGATTCAGGTTTTAAAGACACATTCAGTAGGGAATGGACAAATGATGGTGACCTTTATTGGATCGGAGAATACTCAGGGTACAATGAAGAATTAGCACAAGAAACTCTAGACTTTATTGAGGGTAATGCAAAGACTGCTAGTGAGGCATGGTTAGAGAGGAAACCTGTCTATGCCCAAGAAGTTAGGGACGAGCAGTTTACAGAGCAAAGTTGGGCAATGGACAAAAAAGCAAGGAATTTGCCAAGTCGGGAAGGGAAGTATTATAAAGTAGGAGGCAGTTGGGGGTATTATTATAGTGAAAGTCCGGGTAGTCCGGCACAACGAATCATAGAAGCACTAGCGAATAATCGTAAGGGTTCTATTGATATGGGTAACGGGGGGAAATTTCAGATTGATGATGGACCTAACACATCAAATTATGATTGGTACGATATCGGTTTTAAAATCCCTGCAGGATATACCATACTTGCCTCTGAACCATACATCAGGTCCGGTGCAAAAACGAAGCAACAAAAGTTGAACGATATATTAGATCAAATTCCTGAATACACCTATCAGGATGTTTTGGAAATGGGTCAGGATGGACGCAAAGATAGCATAAAGGCATTGTTAGCAAAGTACAATAGCGTCAAGGATGGTCTTGGTGTTGATGATGAAACCGCAAAGCAGATGGGGTTGAGCATTAAAACAATCGCCAATAAGTCAGAATTTGATGATTTCGCAGAAACAATTGCGAGAGACTTAACTATTTATAAGTTACAACAAACAATTGATGATACCCAAATAGGTGACTACACACTTCAATTACCTGATGGTATTGATACGATACTAAGTAGAGTAGATAATAACATTATGCAAGGGAATGACCCCTTTAGTGATTATTTAGGGCAACTTGCATGGGACTATGCAGATGCAAATGATCTATCGGATTATGTTTTTAGTGATTATGAAAACATTGATACATCTTTCTACGAACCAACATCGACAGAAGATTTATTCAACGATTATCAGCAAGGGTTTGTTTTTGATAATAGTACGGACATGAGTTTTGGAGGATATAGTTTCGGGATATTACCTGATACTATTGCTGATGTTTCAGTAGATACTGCCATACAAACGGAAGTAAATAATTTTGTCGATTGGTTATATTCAGACCAACCATGAGGATAATAACAATTTCAACCCAAGATTAAGATGACAGCATATGGTTTAACAACAATCAATACAGGTACAACTAACTTAAACCTAGGTGGTTCAGGAGGTAGTACAACACCAACTATTGATACGCAAAAAGTAATTGAGAAGGCAAAGGAATACAAGGCAACTCCGGGCGTAACTCCTGAAGTAACTGAAGAAACAACAACAGGAGGGGAGGATATTGTTCGTCAGTCTGATGAGCAGATTGCGGAGTCTCAAACTCTGTATGATAGTCAAGTAGCAAAAATTGATGCTGAGTTAGCAGATAGGCAAAATAGACTTGATTTATTGGAAGCAAGATATGATTCCGCACTTAATAGTCCTGACCAAACAAATGGCAGTACATTATTACTCCTGCAACTTTCTGTCCAACAAGCACAACTACAGGTTGATGGCATAAAGAGAGCAAAAGAGGAACTTGAAGCAAAGCAAAAAGAGGCAGAAGAAAAAGGTTTTTTTGATGATCTTCTAGAAGACTCAGAAAAAGTTTTAACTGCAATCTTGGGGGGAGCATTAATTTATGAAGGACTAGATCAAATATTTGGTTGGTCTGAGGATGATGCAATTGCCGAAAAGATTAATACCCAAAAATCACTTGAGGAAGATACCATTGCAATAACTAACCCGGTCATTGCGGATTATATCATAGATGCAAGTTATCGTGACATGCCTCGCACGATAGACCTTGAAAACTTATCATCATACAGAACTCAATTTGGTTCACTTGCAGGGGATTTCTTTAATGACCCGGTGATGGGGGAGGCCTTGCAGTTGGCATATGAAGAGGCAAAGAAAATTGATCCCTACCTAACTGCGGATCAATTTTTAGTAGAGTTTGCTGATCAAAATCCAACGAGTCCAATATCTCAAGCAATTCGATATGAGACCTCAAAACTAGGTCAATTAAATCGGAGTAGTAACAACCTATTTGAGATTGACTCAAATATTACCAAGAGGGGTCTTGATCTTGCCCGTAAGTTTTATCAACCTGAGTATGAAGGGGGAATGGGTTTCACCCCTCAAGATTTCAGGACTGCAGACCAACAAGCAATTGTTGAGAGATCAATGGGGTTAATGAATGACCCAACAAGACAACTACTAAAGGACTCCATAAGCAGGAGAGTATCCAATCAGGGCAGGTTAGAGAGTGATGAGTTGAGGGATATAACTGCAAGTGCACTTACTTCTGTTGACCCATCCTTGCAGAACCAAGCATATCTTCGGTCCGGGGGATTGGGCAGGTCTATTTTAAACACAAGCAATGCAATGAGGGATAGATTAACTAGGGATGAAGGAGCATTACTTGGGTTGATGACAGATGAGAGAAATGCAGTTACACAAACAAATCAGGTTGTTAATAGTAACACCTTTGATCCTACGAGAGCATTCGGATTATCAGGTTCTAATACTGCAGAGGCATCAACCTATTATGGAAGTACCGAAGGTCTAAATTATGATCCTACTTCATCATACTTCAGTTCAATTCTTGGTAACAATGCCAACATTGCTATGGCAAACAAAAGTAGTAGTTCAGTTTCCGGGGGAGCATCGACTACACTTGATGGACTTAAAACACTAAAGGAACTGCAATCATGAGTTATTTTAACACACAATTTTCAGGGGGTGGAGTGCCTCAAGTTAATGCAATGCAAGCAAGGTCTTTCATTGATAGAATGAAAGAGCAAGACAGGGATCGCAGAGAAAGGTCAAGAGCACTTGCTGAAGATCAAAAAAGACTTGAGTTGCTTGCACAGGGATACGGGATGGAGAAAGGGGAGGCACAATCAATGTCTCGAGGAGAACTTGCCGGATTCATTGAGAGGAAAACAATGGAAGTTGCCCAACGCAAGACTGAGCAAGATCAAATCTTGAATCTGCAGAAGTTTGCTAATCAAGTTCAGCAAACAGACATCAATAGGATGATGGCAGATTCTCAGAATAAGTTTGCTCAGGCCAATTTGGAAAACATTCAAAACCAAAAGAATATAATGCAAGCAGAGCAAACAAGGATTGCTAAAGATGCTCAGGCAATCCGGGGGGCAATGGCACAAGGAGGATTGAGAGATTTCTCTAAGTTCTTACCTGCTGATACTGCCCAAGCAATGAGTGATCAGGGTGTTCTTGATGCATACCAAAAGTTTGGAGGAAGATCGCAAAATCCTTTTGCAAACATGAGTCCAATGCAACAGGCAATGGATACAGAGGCAGGTAAGAATTTTGCTACTTACAACCCAAACATTGCTAAATCTAATATTGCAAAATTAGAGAGAGCAATAGGTCAGATTGAAAATGCAATCGCAACCGGGGAGAACATTGCAGGGACTGCAAGGTCATTCCTTCCTGAAATAATGCAAAACGCATTAAATAAGGGAGGTTTGGCATTAAAGGAGGCAGTTGAATCAGTTATACAATTAAACCTTAGGGAAACCCTTGGTGCTCAGTTTACCGCAAAGGAAGGTGACCTCTTTATGAGGAGGGGTTACAACCCAACGGGTTCTGACCAAGAAAACTTAATAAAGGTTAGAGATTTGCTTCAAAAGGTCAAAGCAAGTGCAGACCTAGAGGCAAAGAGATATGAATATGGTACAACTCATGGAACAATGCAGGGGTTTGTTCCTCCCATGCCTTCAGGTATAAATTTAGGTGGAGATGCAAATGCAACGCAACCAACTACAACTACAAGTAGTGGTAACCCCTTTTCGTCTACACCTTTAAATAAAATAGTAAAATAGGGGTATGACATATCCTGTTCGCATCGAAAGCGAAGAACTTGGAGTTTTTCGTGAGTTCAACTTTGAGTACCAACCTTCATCAAAAGATATATATGATGCACTAAAGAAAGGGACTGATGAGCAGGGGCAACCTTTGGTTACTCCTCGCAAAATGCTTTCTCTTTATAGTGAAGATAATCCTACCGGGATGGAGGATTTGGTTATTGATGCATACAAGCATGACTTTTTCGAGCATGATTCAGATGTTGAATTATTGGATGTACTTGCAGATATGGCAAGGAGTGCCGGTAGGGGCATCTCTAAGACCTTTACAAACTCAACACTAGGTAGGAATCGACTTTTGGATATAGGCAAGTCTGAGGGTGCTTTACAGGAGTCCTACACATCATTTAAGACCGGGAGTGGTTACAAGGTTGAAAGCGTAACCAACCCAAAGTATCAATTTGATACTCAAGGGGTATCAGATGATACCATGAAAAAGATAAAACTTGCTTCAGCGAAACTTTTATCTTTGGCACAAGATACGGATCGCAACTATGAAAATAGTGAAGACTTTATGGTGGAGGCACTTGGAAGCGTTGGCCTACATGTTCAGGACCAAGAGATTAGGCAGGAGGTAGCAAGGAGAGCATATGAGTATTCCGACACTAAAGGACGGGCAACATTATATCAATCGCTTGCAGAATTAGTAGGGGGTTATGAACTCCTTAAAGAGGTTATCAAAAGAGAATATAAGTCAGGCGACAAATATGTTGCTAATGTAGATTCAACAGGAGGTTACCCTGTCACAACTTGGTCAAAAATTGATAACGAAGATGATCAGATAAAGGCAAAAATTAACTACCTGAAGGCAGAGCAGAATAGTATGGATGTGATGCAAGAGGGTGCTGAAAACTTTGCCCGTGTTTTTGATGATAAAAAAGTTGAGGTAGCAGTTAGAAACGGAGTCTTAAAACCTGATGCAGATCAAGTATTAGCAGGGCAGTTCGCATTAGACCCTGCAGGGATCGGTTCAGTTGGGGTTACCGCAGGAATAGCAAAGGGAATTAGTAAATTCCAAATAGGTGCAATCAGGAAGGCACAACAAGCACATGCAAATGCAGTTAGGAATAGTGCGAAGTACAAATATTACTCAAGTCTATATGAGAAGCATGGGACAAAGTTAGGTGCTAACGGAAGCAAACTGAAGGATCAGATAAACAAGGGCATTATAACATCCGAAAAGGAAGCAACTGAGTTAGGTAGTAAACTAGCAAAGATAAATGAAGACCTTCTTAAACCCGGTATAGTAGATGACCTTGCATCTAAGACTTTAACCGCCACAGGAGTAACTGCTGATTTTCTTGGCAGAACCTTAGAGGTTCTTGCCAAGTATCCATATGAGACGGCAGTTGATATGGTAATGAAGGCGAGCAATGTATCTGAGGATGTTGCTCGCAACTTTGTAAAGGCATCAGGAGCATTTACTGCAGGGATGATTGGGTTCAATGAGTTCAAAGATGGGTTTACTTTAGATGACTTAAAGAACTTAGGTATCGGTGCTACAATATTGATGACTCCTAGAATGCTACAAGCAGGAGGAACTGCACTTAGACATTTAGGGAAACACATAGTTTCCAATCCGGGCGAAATAAGTCCATCCATGATGATGCAGAGGATGCCACTTGAAGACCCTGCTTTGTCAAAAATTATAATTGATCGAAGCAAGGGTGCTTCTTTCTACAACACTTACGATGCTATGAAAGATGTCTTTTACAAAGGCAAAGACAAGTCTTTCATGGGTCTTCAAAATATTGGGAAAGGCACTCAAAATGTTGCTAAGTTTGTAGATAAATCAGGTGTTGGTAAGGTAGCAAACTTTACCGGGAGGCAAGCAAAAGCATTAGTAGCAGGTTCTGCAGTAGCAGGTGCTTTTGGTTATGCAATTGGTGGAGAGGAAGGCATGGCAGGGGGAATTGGGGCATCCTTACCTTTCCTTGCAATGGGTGCAACTGCAGGTGAACTTCTTAGGTTTACCTCGATGGCATCACTCAAGATAAAGCAAAGAGGAGATGTTCAAAGGTACAGGAATGAAATAAAAGAACTTGGTAGCGAGAGAGAACTAGGACTCTTTGATCGTCTCAGGTATGACGATCAAGTCGTTCTGTCTCAAATGAAGATTAGGTATCCTGATGCAATAATTGAACTTGTGGATGGAGATATTAAGGACACAAGAGGGAGTCACCAAATCACTCCTGATGGACAATCTTACATTGAGGTGAATGTTAATTCTCCTGAACCATTGGCAGGGGCAATTGCTCACGAAATTGGTCATCACATTAAAAGGTATAACCTGCACAAACCGATAATGGACGCATTGTTTGGTGATGCCTTATCCGGCAAGGTTGGTATGTACACAAGGTTTCATCCGATGAAGGATGCAAACGGAAACATCCTCAAAGATAAGTCAGGCAAAGAAATACCAAACATAAATGACCCGGTCATTATCAAGGATGATAATGGAGTTCCATATTACGATACGAACGAAGAGTTTGCAGGGAGAAGGGCAGAATACATTTCCAAACTAAAGGCATCTAAGGGGGTCAGACAGAACATGATCACCGAATATGAAAATAATCGTGAATTGATTGGTGAGGAAATATTTACAGACATTCAAGCAAAGAGAATTTTAACCGGGCAATCATCAAAGGATATCGGTTACTCATTGCCCGAACTTGGTTTGGTTGGTTTATGGGAGACCATCTCAGGTACTCCATTTATTAAGGACATGACCACTCTGTTTGGTGGAGCAATACATGTGGATGGAGGAATATTTAAAGATATCAAACCATCAAAGCAGTTAAATAAAATTATTCGTGACTTTGAAAGAAAGAATGCAAGAACACATCGAGGAGAGATTGAGGATTGGTATCCCATTAATGATGATACAACAGGCGAAATTGTTGTTAACCCACAAGATATTTTAAAGACTCCCGGTGTAGGTCAGTTATTTAACAATGGGGGCATCATGCGTACAGACGCAGAGGGCAACATTGTGACTGATATGTTTGGTAATCCAAAGTTCTATTCACCCAAAGAAGCAGACTTGATTCAGTCCAAGATGGCAATGGACTTACAGGACGCAATAGATTCTTTACCTGATGTTGACCAAGGTCATGTGGTTGAGGCAGGAGTGGACCGATATGGCAGGAAGTATTACAAGGGCAGGTTCTTAAACGAAAGAGTTATTGATAAACTTGAGATGTCAGGCAGGTACAACCGGGAGCAAATTAGATTCCTTAGGATGGCATCTCAGGCAGGAAGAAGAATGCAATCAGGTGTGCCTATGGATTCTATAGGCAATCAGTTTAGAATGTTTTATTACTCTGCTACAGGCAGGGGAGGCAAACAATACAAGACCATCAGGGGTAAGTTTAGAGATACTGCAGTATATGGAATTACAATCACCAAAGATAAAAATGTAATCATAAATGCCATCTCATTAAATGACCTAAATAAGAACCTAAATATGCTCCTAAATAAAAAGAGCAGGTTTCAGGAAATTTCCAAAGCATTCGGAGGTCAGGACAAAGATCAGGTCAAAATGAATTGGGCAAATATGTACGACAAATATTTGTCCAATCACATGGAGGGGATCGTAAATGGATCAGAAGGTTCAGGCATTACCAAGGAGCAAGCAAATTGGTTGAATGCAGGGTTTGGTGCAGTCAATCAGCATCATGTAACTCTTAACCCTGCCCTCGAGGGGTTAGGCATGAAGAGGGCAGAAAGCATTGCTACCTACCGATCATTCAGAATTGATCGGATAGGTACAATGGAGCAACAGGGTGGAGGTAAGCACATTGATATAAGCAGGATCGCAAACCACATGATGCCCATGCCGGGGGCAAAACTTAGTCCAACTCAGAAGTATATGCCATCTTCTGAAAAGACTCCTCTCAGGGTGACCGATCCGTATGAGCAAATGAAAAGCAATGTCATTGAGATGTTAAATGACATGCCTGAAAAATTTCAACCAAAGCAGTTAGTAGATAGAGCAAAAAAGACTCCCGGTGCATTACAGGAATTACGGGAGTACGGATTGATTGAGGACTTTGGTAATTTTGTTAAAAACAAAGAAACAGGGCGACTTGAGTTAAAGAAAAACAAGTTAGGTGAACCAATACTTGAACCTGAAGCAGTAGGTAAACTTGAGGTTGATCTTAGCACCAAAACAACTACCGATATTTTATTCCCTGAAGTTCCTCATCTAAGAAAATCTATGACTAAACAAGATGTCATAGATATGATTGAAGATAATCCTCTTAGGATGCATATCAGTTATCGATCTAATGACAGATTAAGAATACCTGAAGACACAAGGTTTTATAAAACTAGGAACTTCAACCTTTTGGTTTTAAAAAGGAAACCAATGACTAAAGAAATGTTTAGGAAACATGCGATAGATGAGGTTGAGAAAAGAATTTATGCAGGTGATATAGAGATGGGAATGCCAAGCATTACAAAAAATTGGAATGCGGAATATAGAAGACTAAATAATATTCCTGATTCTGATGGGCGTTACAAAGACTTACAAGAAACAATATATACACAAAAAGATTTTGATAATGATCCTGACTCATGGGTTGCTTATGACATCCATGACATAGCAGAAACAGACTCATTAGTTCCTGTAGGGGAGTTTATTTATCACCCGGATATGGTCTCCCGGAAAACCTATGATGCTGACTCAGATGTAAAGCAATTAAACTACTCTTACAGGGAGCAAATGGAAGTTAACGATATGCTAGGTAAATACCTTGATGAGATTAGCAAAATTGTTCCTCTTACTAATGAGTATGGAAATTTTTATTCTAATTATGATATCCCCGTAGAGCACCTGACTGAGTTTTTTGCGAGATTTCAAAACCCAATCAAGGGGTTAGATGACGCTTTGTTAACGGAAGTTGATTATGCTGAGTATAAAAAGATATCAGACAGAGCAAGAGACAATCCAAACTATCATCTGAACGAGCAAGCATTTTATATTTATGACGGGGTCAAGTATAACGGAAGGAAAGATAATTATCAAAATGGAGTAGATAGGCATTATCTTTTAGAGACCGAAGAAAGACCTAAGTTTCCTAAATATGTAACCCGTGGTGATCATAAGTTTTACGAAGAAAAGATTTACATATTTGATGGGGGTGGAAAGTACACATACAGGAAAGGACAAAATGTAAGTCAAAATAAAGATTTGGTTTTCAACCAACCTCACTTTGAAGGTGCTCAAAATGGATTTGCTCATACAAGAACAACAGAAAGACAGGTTAGGTTCTTGGAAGAAGGTACTGAAAATCCATACCAATTAGAGGCAGAAAAAACTACAACAAGGCACATCGAAGAGTTACAATCTGACCTTCATCAAAGGGGTAAAAAGTTTGGATACAAAGAACACAACCGGGTGTTGAGTCATAATGATTTATCTACTGAGTTAGCAAATCCAAAACCCGTACCTGATGGAACTTACGATGTTAGTGGGTTAACTGAGTATGATGCCTACCTGAAAGACAGAAAAACAGGAGAGGATGTTTATCATAAAAGTGTATATAAGGATCAGAGTGGTCAAATATATGTTTACGATTGGGCAAATGATAATGTTGTAAAATTCCAAGACGATTTAAGTGAAAATTATTATCCCTATCGCAAGGACGGGAAGGGGACATTTGATGATTGGATGGCAGACCAAGCATCAATGGAAGACCTAATTGTCGCAGGAAAAGGAGATAGGAATGAGAAGTTATTCCCCAAGTATCCATATGCCAATTCTTGGCCTACCTTGCTTGTTAAAAGCGAGATAATGGATGCCAAGGCATCAGGGTATGACTTTATAACTTTCAATGATGGGTATGAGCAGAACGCAAGATATGCAGGTCATACGCAAAGAATAGGAAGAGTAGAGGTTATTGATGGTGATTATTTTAATGCAGAAACAGGCACTCAATTAAGGAACTTGCGACTTTATGACTATGGTTCTGAAACAAGAGGAGGCATCCCTAATGCAAGACATATTCATGTGGTTGTAGATAATCAAACAGGTGTAATACTAGGTCAAGCAACTGCAGATGCACCATTTAAATTTGCACAAACTATACAGACATCTGCCCAATATGATCCTTACAAATTATTTTTAGAGTCAGTTGTTGGTAAAAAACTTGACGAGGTTATACCTAAAGGACTTGCAGGAGATATTTTAAGGACCGGGTCTAAGAACAAAAATTTTGATACTTACAATGAAAGTGCATCTCGTTTTGATGGAGTACAAGATAGGGGAAGTTTGATTACTGATGGAATCGAAGACCCATTGTATGCAGGTAGAGATAAGAAAGAACCTAATATACAAAGTGGAAGAATATACAAAAGTCACGAAATTGCTGATGCACTTACAATAGACATTCAACACCCTGCCTTACAGAATTTTTATGACAAAGAATTGCCTACGATATTTAAAAAGATATCGAAGGCAATTGGAGCACCGATCCGTAGGGGTTTGATGGCAACTGCAGATCAATTACAAGGTAAACATTTTACTCCACGAAGAAACAACCCAAGAATTATTGGTTTAGATTTAAGAAATGCAGATATAACTAAACTTAAAAAGTTTTTGCCATCATCTCATCAAGTACCAACAGAAACTTTACAGGGTTTACCAATTAGTAAACCTCCCTACAGACCTGCAGTTAGGTATCAACCAAAAGATAATGATTTATCATACAGAGGAAGTCATACTGCACCTCAGAGATACGAAGGTGCTTCCTTGGATAATTTAGAAAATATATACCCTGAGGACTTCTATAGTCCTGAGGGTATCAGGTACTACACAAGTGGAGATAAAAGCGATGTGGAGGCACACAGGATAGTCGCAAGACTAAGAGACAACCCGGACGCAATGGTGAAGGTCTATCGTGCAGTCCCTCCTAATGTAACCAAAATAAATGTTGGTGATTGGGTATCGATCACGAGAGACTATGCAAAGATGCATGGTGAGAGAAGTGTACCCGGTTACATAATTTTAGAAACAGAAGCAAAGGCATCTGATTTGTTTTCTGAGGGCAACTCAATACAAGAGTGGGGGTATCAACCTAACATCAAATATATGCCATCAGGCAGACCTGATAAGCAGGTACTATCATTACAAAGAGAACTCTTCACCAAGCAAGGTGAAGACCCAACGATACCTCCCGGACTGACAACGCAAGAACAGGTTGCCTATCTTCAATCAAGGATCAAGTTGATGAACTTTAAAATGCAACAAAGCAAGAATCAGGAGTTGCCTGTTTGGTTGCAGAGTAAAAGGACAAGAGAAATAGAAAACCATGAATTAATCGTTCGTGAGATTGAATTACTTAGCAGGGACAGAATGCAATTTCGTGACCCATTTGAAAACTACATGCCCGTAAGTGACTTAATCAAAGATAATATATTGTTTGATGATTGGTTTGGGGATTCTTCAGTTCGTGATAAGGACGGGAATCCATTAGTAGTTTATCATTCTAGTACCGCACATTTTGATGCATTCAGGAACGGGGAGTTAGTAGGTGCTCATTTTGGAAACCATTTTGGTTCACTTCAGCAAGCAAGCGACAGACTTCAAAGTTTATCTAACAAGAATTTTTACTCAGACAAATACGCAAAGAAAAATTTAGAGTTGGCAGACTTGGAATCAAAAATAGATGACGAGATCAACGATCTTGTTGGTCATAGTCTTGAAAGAAAACTTACTGATTCCGAAAAAGTAACATTGTCTGAATTGTATACGAAGAGGGAGGAACTTCGTGACAGGTTGATGTTTTCAAATTACCCACTCGATGGGAACATTGGTGCGTATTATCTTAAAATAAAAAATCCTTTGCGTGTTTCTGACATTGGTGAGTTTGATAACCTCGATGCAGTTGTTGATGAAGTCATAGCAAACCTTGGCGATTACAATAGTCTTAGCGATAAACTGCGAGAGGTGGATGAAATGGTTAAGTATCCCCAAGACTATTACCATTTATCTGAGCAGAACAAATGGAAGACTTTAGTCGAAGGTATGATGGACATGGGGTACGATGGTTTAGTTTATGAGAACCTCTTTGAAGGAGAGGGTGATTCTTATGTAGTGCTCGATCCCCGTCAGGTTAAGTCTGTACATAATAAAGGAACTTTTGATCCTAATACTGACAAGGTAATGTATATGCCTTGGGTTAGTCCAACCAAGGAAAAGAACATTAAGATGTGGCAGGGCAAGGAAATGATTCCTAATGTCCCGGTTAAACCCATTACAGAAATTAGTGGTGAGTCTGTTCTGCCATTAGAAGCAGACAGACTCATTGGCAAAGGTGAGTTCATGGGTGGAATTAGTCACCCATTCCTGAAGAGTAATGCTGAGAGTATAGTTGAAGTTGATGGTGCTAAATTTGTTCCCAAGTGGGCAAATATGTCGATTGGTTTTGTTACGAATGCAGAGAACAGAATAGCAAAAACAACCAATGGTTATGCAGTCATCATCAACATGGATACAACTGCACACAAATCCAATAGGTTGATCATGGAGAAAGTTATGACTCAGATTCACAAACTGAGAGGTGACATGACTCCAATGCAGAAGAAGATTACCGCACACATGGCAGACATTGGGGCAAGCATGATGGGTGACAACAATGGCAGGGTACTAACGCCATCACAAAGAAAGTTTAAGTCGCTCATGGGTAGTGCTAAATCGCAACACACAAGAGGTAAGATCGACAACTACAATAACCTCCTGCAGAAGTATGTTGAGCAATTCCAAAAAGAAGATTGGTGGAACGATAAATATGTCACGAAGATATCAAAAGACTTCAGGAAGTTTGGAGCAGGTTTGACATTTAACCAACGAGCAAGCGTATTCGACTCTATTAGAGGTTTTGATTGGTTGCCTGACCTTGATGCCTATTTGCACAAGACAATGGACTACAGGGGTGGAGAAACGGACATGGCAGTAGGTGCAGTCAAGTTGAGTCAACATAAGTTGGGTACAGATGAAAGAATCTTTGCAGTATATCTTGGTAATGACCCTGCTCAGGCAAGGTTCATGACTGAAAATGAGAAACTCGTTTTACAGGAGTTGAAGAAGTTACCTCAATACAGAGAGCAAACATCTTATGATTGGGTAATGTTAGGAGAACCGGGAGGTGACTTCTTATTCGACAAGCAGGTTGACTTGGATAAACTTATACCTGACTACAGGCAGAGGCATGAAGACTTTAAAATTAGCGAGGCACAGAAGAAGCACAGGGAAGCAATCACAACTCTACTTAGTGGGGGAGACATTGAAAAATCGATTAAGAAATTCAATGATGTTACTAGTGCTTGGCGACTCATTAGTGCAGTTAAAGATGCACCGAATAGAAGATTAGTAGTAGGTGCTATGAAGAAGAATGGTCAACTAGAGGTAAGGATACCAAGTGAGTAAAGTAATATTTGACTACACAACCGGGGAGCATGAGGGAATGAACTCCTTTCCTCATCATGACTTTGTTGTGCATTACGATCCAAGGGAAGTACCTCAGGAGATTGCCCACAAACTTTGTGATCTGTTTGATGCCGGGGATGAGAAGTCAATGGAAGTGGTGGAGAAATATGTCACCATGAAATTTGGTAGGGGCGAGGGGACTTGAACCCCTAACAAACGGATTAAGAGTCCGCTACTCTACCAATTGAGTTACACCCCCAACAAAAAAGGGGGACTAAAGAAGTCCCCCTTTGTGTGCAATCTTAAAGTTTTACCTTAATTCAAAGTACGCTAAAGCGTACCTGTTTGGGTCAAGGTCTCTTGTTCCTTTAACCAATGCCCGGTAATGTTGGTCAATGACTGCAGGAGAGTTACCTGCCCAATTTGCAACTGCATCTTTATTCTGCTCAATTTCCAACCTGTAAGTGATCGCAGAGTGACGAAGGACATCTCTTACATATTTTGGGCGATCCGCACGATTAGATACCTTGGCGAGGTCAGGATCGATATGTTTGAAATGTTGCCCGTAAACTTTGTACCCTGCTTTTGCCCGGATGTAATCCTTGATGCCTCTCCATGTGGCATAGGATGACTCGATAACTGCTCCTGAATCTTTGCGGATTGAACTAAGTATAGAAACTAAGTTACCGGGCAATTCGACAACCCGTCTAGATGTAACCTTACCAACACGATATCCAACCTCAAGAGTGGATGCACCCTTAGTGCGGAAAGTAAAGTCTTCCCACATGACCTGAGCATCACCATCAGATGGACGCAATTCCTCAGGACGCAACCCGGCAAACAGGGATAAGGCAAAGTAAGCATATGCCTCATCAGAATGTGCCTTAGCAATATCTAATATGAGTTGCGTTTCCTCAAGCGAGAGGGCCTTTATCTCTGCCTTTTCCTTGCCATATGACTTAACCCCTTCGCAAGGAGAGAAGTCGATCCAATCCTGCCCCCTACAGAAATTAAAGAAACCTTTAAGGAATGTTAACTCAGCAGTCTTAGTTGTCTTGGTTACTTCCTTACCTGAGAATGGCGAGCAGTCACGATTGTCACCCCTGATCCATGCCCGGATCATATCTTTAGTGAAGTCCTGTACTAGCATTTCCTCATCAAAGAAATTTTGTAACCTGATAAGTTTGTTTCTTACCTGAGTTAAGTAAGACTCATCTCTGCCCCGTGCAGTCAGGTCATTGATGTAAGTATTACCTGCCTCAAGTAGGGTCACATTATTTTGGATGCCATTGCTCCGGGATTTTGCGAAGTTGACGATCTCAAGCAACGATCCGAAACCTTGCAATTTGGGATCGGTCTGCATGATTTGCAAGGCAAGTGATGCATCCTTCTCTTGTGCCTTAGTAAGCAGGGTCTCTCTAATCTGAGACCCTGCCAAGTGGTTACCTACTTGAGTGATCATCTTTTGTGATTCAAGTTCAGCAATGTCTTTGGTTGGGTATTGTTTACGAACTCTGCCAAGCAAGGGTGCAGTACCTTGGATTGACCACTTCCCGGCAATCAACCGGGGACGAAGTGCGTGTTTGTAGTCAGTCATTATGCTATCTCCTTCATTGGGGTTGTCTTGCCTTCCCAAATGCTAGTGAACTTATCGTACATCTTTGTGAACTCAGCATCTCCGGCATCACTTTGGAATGACCAATCAGCAACCAATTCATCAGGGTTGTTACCAAGCAAGATGAGTGCACCAATCTTGTGACCATCTTCATGGACCAACCTGACAACGCATTGTTCAGTAGCAAGAACATGGTCAAGAGTCTTGTCCATCACATGTCTGAGACTATGATTCTCATCAAACTTGATGGTGACATTTTCTTCGTGAGTGGCAGAGGCAACTCTCCACCCATGACGATGTGCTTGGTGGAGAAAGGAACGAACAACGGGTTTGTAGTCTTTGTAGATCATGATGTGTAGTGGTTAGATTTTGTTGTAAAAGAAGAATTTGAAATCAGCATGGCGAGGGTACATCAATGGATTGCCATCGTTAAAGTCACGATCAATCCACATGGAGATCATATCGTCACTAAACCAATCTTCATTTTTTTCTAGTAAGATACGCTCACATTTTTGTAACCTCAAAAGGGTATCAATTTTGTAGGTCTTACCAATCATGCCATTGGTATCTAAAACGAGTAATTCTTTTTCATTCATTTGATGTGTTGGTTGGGATTAGATTGCGAACTCGCCAACATTCTCGATAACGATGGTTGAGCGAAGTGGATCGAGCATGTCCCGGTTGCATTCAGCAATTGCCATCTCAAGGGTTGGGGTAGCAACTAGGAACTTAGGATCGTCATCCTTGCTATTAACATTTTTGAAGTACACGCTGAATGGGTATTTAGGGAGATCGAGTGAGGTTTTTTGAATAAGGTAATAAGTGTCTGTCTTTTTCATAGTGATGTGATTAGTTGGCGTTGTGGTTAATGGTGAGGCATCCACGAGATGAACTGCCTTTATAGTAGGTTGCGAAAATCATCCCGGTGTTAGGGCAATGAAAATCATAATCACTAATCTTTCTTTCGCCATTGGATGTTCCATGCTGAACTTCATACCATTCTGTCTCCAACAAAACGAGTGGTACAACTTTCTTAGCACCTTCCCTGCTAAGAGTAATGGTGACTTCGTCAGCACCTAGTTTTACACCCTGCAGTTGGATGCTAGAAGAATGATTGATTGCGTGAGCGAGAGTGAATTTTTCGTCTTTCATTGTGATGTGTGGGTTGGCGATTAATGTGAGAAAGAGATTTGCATGGTAGTTACACCACTAGATGCAACCTCGTTGATGATTCTGAAATCAACCGGGCATTCGTGTAACCAACGCTTGAGTAATTGTTCCTTCGAGATACAGGCAACTGAGTAATCATGTTCACCATCTCTTTTATAGAAAGAAAGTTTAGCGAGTTTGTGATATGACCGGGCAAATTCCTCTGCCTCTTTTTTGTACTGAAAGTGTTGTGTGCTATACTGATCAGACAGGTCATGGAATGTTCCGATTTGGCAACCTTCTGAATCATGGAAGGTGACTGACCATAGTTTGAGAAGTTGATCGAACCATACTTGGACTTCGGATAATTTAATTTCTTTCATAGTGATGTGTGGGTTAATGTTATAGCAAATGATTATGTCATACAAAATGCCATATCATGCCCTGACCTGTCAAATAAATTGACAAGTTTCTATGAAAAAAAATTCAGGCATTCTCATAAATGCCTGATATATCAACTATTTATGAAATGAAAAAAAATTCAAAGCAATTCACTCTTAATCAGGGTTCATCACACTTCTCGTCAGGTTTCCCTGATTAAAACAAGACAGAGGCAGACTCAAGTAGACATAGAGGGACATGGAATTGACAACTACTGACAACCTCAAACCAAATGATCACTCATTATAAAGTTTCTTGATCAGGTCTCTAACATCATAGGGTTTATACCTAACGAGTCTTCCAATCCTAATGCATGGTAACCATTTCTTCTCAGTCCATCTCGCAATAGTCTTAGTTGAGACTCCGACATAGTCTGCAACCTCTCTTCTAGTAAGCAACCCTGTACCTCTTTCCACATCCTGCATAATTCACCCTTCTTACCTAGTTTTTTTAAAGCGTTCCTTTCAATTTGCATGATTGCCTGAGGGGATAATCCAACAAAGTCTCCAATCTGCCTGAAAGTAAATTCTTCACCGGGATATTTATCCACCATCTCCCGGAATTTTTTATCAACCCTTAATTGCTTTCCCTTACTTGAACTCAACATTGAGGTCAGTTGCCTTGATGGAAGGTGGAGTCATGTTCAATACCATTGGTGGAAAATTTGGCATTGATCTCCCGGTGACTTCCATGATCGCATGTTTTTCTATCTTGTGTGGGGTAAGGGTAATTAGTGAGTCAGGCCATCTTTGAAAAGAACCTGACCCACTAATTCGGTCAGAGTGCGACTCCCTGCCCTTATTTCCCTTACTAAAGTGATGTGCTAAAAGAAGGGCAGAGTTATTTTTATTCTTTAGCATAGCAATGCCTTTGAGGAAGTGCTTTACAGATTGGGCATTGTTCTCGTCAAACTCTGCATCTCCCAACATGTACAATGGATCAAGGATGATGACATCTACTCCACCCATCTCATCAACTCTTGAGTCTAGTTCAGCAAGCAATACCTCAAGGTCATACTCATACTCCCGTAAGCACCATACCCATAAATCCTCAGGGGGTTTCTTCATGCCTTGCGAGACTGCAATTGACCATATCCGGTCCAAGCAATCATCTTTATGTAACTCTAAGTCAATGAGTAGAACCTTACTTTGCTTGGTCTCTAGATCACAGAAGTGCCTACCTGATGCGAGGGAGCAAGCAAGGGTTGAGAAGAACCATGTCTTCCCCATCTTTGGTGGAGCACCAAGCAAGACATTATCTTTTGCCCGGAACAATCCATCCACCAATGGTGGACGATGTTCCAACTCATATTGTGGTGGAAAATCTGATCCTCTGATTATCGGAGGCAACATGCTCCCGGTTTGTCTTTGCTTTGCTCTATGCTCTAAAACTTCATTCATATGTACTACAGGTTTTTGTGGGACATCTCCCATTGGGTATTGCTTTGCCCATGTTGATGGTTGGGCGAGGTACTCTAAAAACTTTCTTGTATCATCCATAATATATCACCTTTTGTATCTTTCCGTTGTCCCTTAATCCCCAAGGAAATCTAACTAGTTGCGTCATCCTTAACGATTGTGGGTCTGCCCCTAATCTTACTGCCATGTTTTCAAATCTATGTATCTGAGATTCGGCATGTCCCCGGCAATCAAACCATGCATGTAAGGACTTATTCCCTGACCAAACTATCATTGAAAGTCTAAGAATTGATTTTAGTTTTTCAATGACTCCTGCCTGTCCATCCCAATTACCTGCGAGGATATCAATGTCAGATTCAAACACTACATATCTGCGTTCTTTTATATTCATTAGTATTCTACCTGCATCAGGTTTCTTTAATGGATTTGGGCAGATGTATTGCATGTCATGGAGCATTTCCCAACCCAATGAATCAACACTTTGAGCGTTACCCTTAAATACTTCCATGCCCACATAAATTATGTCCCTGCCATCATATAAGTTGAGTAAAAGTTCATGAGGTTCTTTTGGGATTGGTTGGGACTCTGCTCTTAATTCCTCAATGCTTCCAATCTCTGCATATCTCTCGATCATATCACGATCAACAGATGGCCTTGCCTTCACAAACCTCTTCCCACTCGTCATTTGATTGTAGCAGTAATTTATTGCCTTCTCAATCTCACCCGGTTGAAGGTCTCTTCTTGTTACCTTCTCACTTGCTTCATGGAGCATAGCATTTGCTTTCTCCATAGGTATGTTCATTGACTTCATGATGCCTACTGCATTCATGATGGACAGGTGATATCCCATCCCTTCCTTATCAAACCTATCAAGCAACCATTTAAATTTATCTACAGGGTCACTACCTATAATTGCCATACTATCGTCCCTTCTATCTCTATTCTTCCAATCCCATTGGACATGGAAGTTGCTTCCACCAATTGGGTCAGGGTCATCGTAGAGACCTGCTAGTGCCAAGCAGGTCTCTACATCCACCCAATCAATCTGTTTGTTTTTGATCAGTATCTTTCGCCCGGTTGTGAAACAAAATGTCTCTTTGATCTTTGCAGACTATGTACACTTTTGATTTCATTGCTTGTATATAAAACCACAGGTCAATGACCTCTGCTTCCATGTCTTGGAATGAAGTATCTGCGACTAAGAATCCACCATGCTCCCTCTGCCCTGCATCATATTTTTCTTTGGCAAGATTATTGAAGATTTGAATAGCACCATCCCGGAAAGCATTTGCTCTTAGGAGTAACTCCTTAGTTTTTTTATTTTCCGTTTCGGTCTCTCCTGCATCCATTGATTCCACTTCTGCTCCAATTCCATTGCTTCCATCTGAGTTGATGCTTGCCTTGGCAAATTGGGTAGAGGTTTGTTTCTTGCTAATCTTGCTCCTATTGGCATTAGACCCATCACTTCCGATTTTAGTTTTAACTCCCATGTCTTGCCTCCTTTAATTGCTACGATGCTTGACTCTTGGATCATATCCGGTCCTTATCCTGAAGAGTTCATTGACTACCTGAAAGCGAGTGTATGCCTCTGCTAACTCATATGGTTTATAAGAACAGACCTTGAACTTTGCTTTGCCTTTGTTCTCACCTCGCTTGTAAATATCAGTAGTCGAGATGTAAGCATTTGCACCCCATATCTCACCCTTCATGACTCGTTCATACCCATAGTAAGCAACTGCATAGGCAGAGATTTGCTCAGGGTGTGAGTTGTAGGGTTTTGATGGTATGGTTTTAGTGGACTTCCAATCCATGATTATATCCTGACCACTTGGCGTTTTTGCCAAGACATCACATGTCCCTGCATACCCCTCGTCCTCATTCACCACAACCTTCTCTAATTCGACTACCTCAAAACCTTTCTCTTCAAAGTAATCCAAAGGTGGAGTGACGAATGGGAGCAGGTCTAAACTAACCTGCTCCCTTGTTCGCTCACCTGACAACACATGCTCAATAGCATCATGTATCTTTGTGCCTAATGCAGTTGCTGACCCATCTCCGTACATTTCCGAAATGATGCGTTTCTGATATGTCTTCATATCTTCATCCATCCTTTGGGAGTTTTTAGATGCAGTCTCGATTGCAGTATTCAGTTTCCACCGATCCAACTGAGGTGATGCCTCAATCTTTTGTATCTCAGTTACCGAATAGAATAACCCCATTTCCATTGCCACACTTGGAGTGACATCGAAATGCGGAGTGCCATCTTTTGCGTAGAAATGTCCCATCTCAGAAAGGGTCTGAATCGTCCTTGTCTTCTGATTTGTTTACCTTTGTCGATCTTGCCGGAGGCAACTCATCATCATCCTCATTTGAAGCACCAAACTTCTTTCCACCGGGAATCTTTATCTCATCAGGGTCAGGACATGCCCCTGCAAGTTTTTTGCTGATAGGAGCAAGAGATTTGACATATCCATACCGGATTCCCTCTTTGGATTCTCTCTCCTCAATGGTAACCATGCATTTTTTATGCATCTCCTCAGAGGTATCATAAGAACCATCAAACGGAGGCATTTTGCCCCGGAGATTTGCGATGAACTTCATGAGGTTGCTCTTCTCGTTTGCTGAGATGTTAAACTCAAATGTTTGAGCGAGCACATTCTCATCATCATCATTTGTATATGCTACGAGAAACCGGGTGACATCAACCTGTCTTGTTTCATCTTTATATGTTCTCTCGACATCCTCTACTTCTAGTATGTCAACGATGATGCCGGGATAAGTTCCTGCCTCTGCTTTTTGATCAGACAGATTCCAATTGAATTTTGATGTCCCTGCATTTTTCCTACTTTGCTTTATAACTGCCATAATAATTTCTCCTTATTTTGAGTTGTGTTGTTAGTGATTTAAAGTGATCCCACTCCACCAAGTGGTGAGTGGAGTGGGATTGTGTATGGTGTGACCCGGTAGTTGTGCGGTTAGTGATTTGATCACTAGGATGGGTGCACAAACTTATTGGCCCATTGTCCTGCATTGAAGGTACTGATGCATGATTAATATTGCATCGCAGGTGTTGAGGGTTGGGTTAAGGTTAGGATACAACCTCTTGCATGTATCTCTTAGCACCTTCTTCCTGTCATTCCCTTTAAGGCCCTTCAAACCTCTCAGTCCCTTCTGCCAATCCTTTGGGGTTATCTTAAAGCAAGGCATCCTCTCACCTAGTGCTATGCCCTGTATAAGACCAAATGATGTACCCATTTTAAATGCACTTGATCCGGGTATTTTATTCCCGGTGAATGGTGGAATATCTTCCACTACCATTTGCATCCTCATGTCTGCTTCCCTGATGGTATCAATAGCATCAAGTAAATCAGTTATGGGATAAAGATCATGTGCTAGATAGATGCCATCACGATCATTGTGAAACGCAACTCCACCTGATTTGCCGGGATCAACTGCTATAGTGGTGATCATTGTGCACCCCCAAATAAAAAGGTTACAAAGAACGCAATCATCATATAAGCGTAGAGCACTACTGCTAACGCAAACAAGCATGTGTAAAATATCTTCTCGATGGTGCTCATGACTTCAATCTGATGTTGTGCTTATCTTTCATGTAAGCGACTATTGCTTTCTTAATCAGATAATTTACTGATCTGTCCTCATCGAATCCAACCTTCTGCAATACACCCTTCCATGCTTTTGGAACATGTACAGAAATGCATTCAGTTGAGCGATTGCTCTTAGAATATTCTTTTTCCATTTATTGTCCTCCTTGTGATGTGATGATATGATAATTGATGCATTCTACATCATCTGTCAATACCCTGACTTATTCAGGCATCACTTTACTCATTGTGCATCACATTACCCTTGACATTCACATGCAGATACTACCTGATGTATGCATGAATACTACAAAAGATGGGGTAAGAATTACTATTGCATTAGATGATGAGCAGAAGGAATTGCTTGATCAATTAAGCACCGCACTTGATGTGGATCAAGGCAAGTCAATCAGATGGATGATCAATACATTATCTGAGATGTCACGCTTGTGTAGTGAAATACCTGAATGTAGATCGAAATTAAATCCACAAGCAAAATACATGCTTGACACATTGTCTTCGATCACTTCTTGATATACTCGTCATTCGTGACTTTAGAGTCACAAACGACTCGTAAAGGAACGAAGGGCGTAACTAAGGTGTTAACCAAGGGTGTTAACCAAGGGTGTCACCCCCATTAATAAGCATTGCATCATCATTACTTGTAATATCAATGACCTCTGCTTGCATAGCATCTAACTCTTTCTTTACCTCATCAATAGTAAGAACTTTCTTATGTTCTACTATTGATGTTGCCTGACCTAAATCATTCTTCTCTTTATCCCGGAGAATACCAAATGCAATGGGCAACACCCCCGGTGGAATCTTATCAGCATCTAACTTTTCAATGATCTTCATAAGACATGCTTGTGATGCATAGGATGTCAGTCCCATTGTCAGGTTCTGAACTGCATCAATACTTTTCTTCTCTCTCTTGCTGATCGCCACAATGGTCTCAGGAGCAACCTTATGTTCCTTTGCAAGTCGAGTTAATGCTTTACCCTCACCCAAACCTTGAACGATCTTAGCGTATCTTTCAGGGTCATTCTCAGCGAGTTTGTTCCCGGTGAATATGCTTGGACAAAAGTCCTCTTCGCTAGTGATTGCAGGTAGGTTGTCAGGGATGATGACCTTGCGTTTCT
>Ga0208161_1000096_pt1 | contig 43925 bp, 32 predicted proteins | sample CB_VirMetaG_3_FD_184538 | JGI IMG/M metagenome (GOLD analysis project Ga0208161, IMG submission 184538) | Freshwater to marine saline gradient viral communities from Chesapeake Bay - CB_1508_1S Viral MetaG (SPAdes) (version 4) | ecosystem: Environmental > Aquatic > Marine > Coastal | place: USA... | reverse complement strand
AGGCACTGCAGGTGCTTCATTCACCCCAGGTGAAGGTGCTCAATACGCTACTCCTATGGCATTTAATAAAAATAAAAATGCTAAAGGTGCTAAAAACATATATTACTATAAGTTAGGATTTAAACCAGTCCCTAAAAAAATACCAGGTTCTGGTTTAGAAGTAAAACAATTATTCAAAGAAACTAATATGTATAAGTATAAATTGCCTGAGGCAGCTAATCAACCCCAAAGTGTAGCTCAATACCAAAATCAAAGAATGTTGGGATTTGATCGCATTACGGATTTGTTAGGACAAATTCAACCACTTTTGGATGATGCTAAAGCTGAAACAGAAAAATATTATAAAGAAAACCCCAAATCATATGCTGTAGTATACGGGACAGACTTAATTCAAGACTATCTTAAAGATATTATTAGCGTACTAAAAAATGAAGATGATGAAAACTCTACAAACACAATTTAATTTAATTAAAGAAGGAAAAGGACACAAAGGTGTGTTTTTAAAAGAAGCTAAGCGTTTATTTCCTGACGCTATTAGAAATGCCGCTACCTTTGAAGAAGCATCTGCTGCCCTAAAAGATAGAGGAGTAATCAGTGAAAACTTTGTTGGTTTACAAGCTATTGGGGATTATTCTCGTCCTGAAGAATCTTGGGAATCTGCATTCAAAAACTTTATTGCTGAAGAAGCAAAGGCGGAAGAGAAAAAACCTTCTAAAGAAGTAGAAGAAGCTGCTGATAAAGATTATGATACTGAAGATAAAAAACTTCAAGATAATTTAATCTTTGACCAATTCCAGAGTGGTGTATATTTTGAAGCTAAACAAAATCCAACTAAAGATTTAGAAGAAATCAAAAATATAGTTAAGAAAAACTTAGCTAAAGACCCTATCTTTTATACCAAAAACGGAATGTTTGGTGTTGAAGGTGTAGGTTATACTGATGAAGCTGTAGCTTTAAAACCCTCAAAATCAGATCAAATGGAAAAAGTAAAAATGAACGAAGGAAGAATTTCATTAATGTCTTTACTCAGTGAATCCGATTCAGAATTTAAAAGAGTAGATAAAGGCGAAAAAGATAAAGTAGCTAAAAACAAAGGCGAAGAAGAAGTTTACGGAGCTGGAGTTGCTAAAGGTGAAAAAATCGAAAAAGCTAAAATGAAAAAAGAATCATTAGATTCTAAATTAGCTGAAATCGAAAAGCAAGGTAAAATTGTTACTATGGAAGCTCAAATTGAGGCTGTATCTGAAGAAATTGCTCAACGTACAGAACGTTTGAATAAAATTAATGAAGATGAAAGCTTAGCTGAATTAGTAGACAAAATGAAACTTAAGGCTATGCAAAAGGAAGTTGCTCTTCTTGAGAAAAAAGAAGAAAAACTTAAAAAAATGTATGAGAAATTAGCTGGGAAAGGCTACCAAAAGAAAGAAATGGTAGACGAAATGGATGATGTTTCTTGGGATGAAAAAAATGGTGCTAGTGCTGATTTAGCTCCTAGAAACCCAGGCCAATCTTTACAAAAATAAACCAATGAAACAAGTACTTATTGAAACTCAACTCTTTAAAGTAAACCCTGTGTCGTTGACAGAGGGTAAACTTTCTGAAAGAGGTAACCCAATTGTAGAAGGTATTTTAGCAACCGCCGAAGTAAAAAACGGCAATGGACGTTACTACTCTAAGGATTTATGGGAAAGAGAAATTAACAAGTACGATAAAATTGTTAAAGAAAACAGAGCCATGGGTGAATTAGACCACCCCGAATCTTCAGTGATTAACTTAAAGAACGTTTCACACAATATCAAAGATATGTGGTGGGACGGAGATAACGTTATGGGTAAGATTGAGATCTTACCTACTCCATCAGGTAATATTCTCAAAGCGCTCATTGATAGTGGGATAACTGTTGGAGTATCTTCTAGAGGAATGGGATCCTTGCAAGAAAGAAATGGTGTGTTAGAAGTACAAGATGACTTTGAATTGTTATGTTGGGACTTCGTATCAACACCTTCTAACCCTGGCTCATATATGCAACTTGTAAAAGAAGGACTAGATTTTACATCTCAAAACAAATATACAAAGGTAAATTCTGTTATCACTGAAATTTTATGTGCTAACGGAACATGCCCAATTATTTAAGAAGTCTGCTACCTTAGACACCCCCCGTTGGATAGTATCCCTCGGCCTAAGCCCTCGAAAGAGGGCTTTTCTTTTTTTAATTTTGAAAAATTTTCATATATGTATCGACGTATGTGAACAATATACTACCAATTTTATGTAGTATTCACTTTAATTAAATTCTTATTACGATTCCTAATAATCGTACTCCACAAACTTAATTTTGAGGTAAAAATGGCAACAAACAGAGACTTGCTTAAAGAAGCAATCGCTGATGCAAAAGCTGTTAAAGAAATGGCTATTGCAAACGCAAAAGCAGCTTTAGAGGAAGCTTTCGCTCCAAGACTCACTTCTATGCTTTCAGCTAAACTGGAAGAAATGGAAGGAATGGACGAAGCTGAGGAAGAAGTTGAAGAAACCTACAGCGGAGTTGAAGAGGGCATGGATAAAGAAATGGAAGAAGCTTATGATAAAGCTGACAACATGGAAGAAGAAATGGACTTAGATGAACTCTTAGCTGAACTCGAAGAAGGTGAAGATAAGGAGGACATAAAAGAGGAAGAAGAAGTTGAAGCTGAAGAAACCGAAACTGAAGAAGTTGAAGGTGAAGAAGGTGAAGACGAGGAAATCGACCTTGAAGAAATGTCTGAAGACGATCTAAAATCTTTTATCGAAGACGTAATTGCCGATATGGTAGCTGCTGGTGAATTAGAAGCTGGTGAGGAATTCGAAGCCGAAGAAGGTGACGAAGAACTCGAAGTAGAAGATGAAACAGAAGAAATCATGGAAGGTGAAGATAAAGAAGAAGTTAATGAAATTGACTTAAACGTTTCTGACATGGAAGCTCTTTTAGCTATGTTGGCAGGTGGCGTTGGAATTCCATTAGCGGTATTAGCATCTACTTATGCTAAAGACGGTATTGAAGCCGTTAAACGTTTAGTTTCAAGTAAAAAAGCTAATATGGGAGAAGCTGAAGAGGTAAAAGAAATGAGTAAAGAAATTAAAGAGTTGAAATCAGAATTAAACGAAATCAACTTATTGAATTCTAAACTCCTTTACGTTAACAAAATCTTCCGTTCTAAAAACTTAACTGAAAGCCAAAAATCAAAAGTACTTGCTGCATTTGATAAAGCTGAATCAGTAAATGAAGTAAAGCTTGTATTCGAAACTATTTCTGAAAGTTTAACAACTGTTAAAAAAGAAGTAGTTAAAGAAAACTTAAGCATGGCTTCAAAACCAGCTGGTGTTGCCCGTCAACCTATTATGGAAATTGATCCACAAGTAGCTAGATGGAAAAAATTAGCAGGTTTATAAAAAAAAATAATAACAAAAACCCAAAAATCAATTTAAACAATGTCACAATTAAACACTCTTTTAGAATCAGCTGCTTCTTCATGGAAGAACTTGCAGTCTGATGCTGCTAAATTAGCTGGTAAGTGGGAAAAGACAGGTCTTCTTGAAGGTCTCCGTTCAGAGACTGAAAAGAACAACATGTCTATGATTCTTGAAAACCAAGCTAAGCAATTAGTAACCGAAGCTTCACTTTCAGGTGGTGGCGTAGCTGGTGGTACCTTTACTGCTGGTACTGGTGAGCAATGGGCTGGTGTAGCTCTTCCATTAGTACGTAAAGTATTTGGTCAAATCGCAGCTCAAGAATTCGTATCAGTTCAGCCAATGAACTTGCCTTCTGGTCTTGTATTCTTCCTTGATTTCCAATACGGTACTAACAAAGCTGGTGCTGATTTGTTCTCAACTGGAGGTAACGTATTTGAATCAGGTTCATTATACGGTTTGACTCAAGGTGGTTCAGCTCCTTCTGAAGGTCTTTACGGTGCTGGTAGATTCTCTTACTCTATCAACAACACTGCTTCTAACTTCGCAGCTGGTGTAATCACTTCAGCTTCTGCAGCTTGGTCTGATTTCAACTACGATGCTAACTTCTCTGGATCTTACGGTAGCTACAGCACTGTAACTGTTGATTTCTCTGGTGCCAACGCAGATCTTTTAGGTGCTCGCGCTTTCATCATCACTCAATCAACTGGTGATAACTCAGGTCTTGAAGCTTTCACTAAGGTTTCTGGTAACAACGTAACTTTCGTAGTTGCTGATAACGCCATCGACCCAGGTGCTGCTGCAAACATCACTTACCAACTTCAACCTGTTGACAACAAGAGAGGTGATTTCGAAGATGCTAACACCACTCTTAACTCTCTTAACTCAACTATTTCTATCCCTGAAATCAACGTTAAGTTGAAATCAGAAGCTATCGTAGCTAAGACTCGTAAGTTAAAGGCTGTTTGGACTCCTGAGTTCGCACAAGACCTTAACGCTTACCAATCTTTGGATGCTGAAGCTGAATTGACTTCAATCATGAGCGAGTACATCGCTATGGAAATCGACCTCGAAATCCTTGACATGTTGATCACTTCAGTACCAGCTGGCAGCACAGAAGTATGGTCTGCAGTTAACAACGAAGCTATCTCAGGTGCAACTACTACATCTTTAGGTTTCTACAACTCACAAGGTCAGTGGTTCCAAACTTTGGGCACTAAGCTTCAGAAAATCTCTAACAGAATCCACCAGTTAACTCTTCGTGGAGGTGCTAATTTCTTGGTATGTTCTCCAACTGTAGCTACAGTTCTTGAATCAATCCCAGGATTCGCTTCTAACTCAGACGGTGATGCAGCTAAAGCTAAGTATGCCTTCGGTGTACAGAAAGTAGGTGCTATCAACAACCGTTACGAAGTTTACAAGAACCCTTACATGACTGAAAACCAAATCCTTATGGGTTACAGAGGTTCTCAGTTCCTTGAGACTGGTGCTGTATTCGCTCCTTACATTCCGTTGATCATGACTCCATTGGTGTACGATCCTGATACCTTCACTCCAAGAAAAGGTCTCTTGACTCGCTACGCTAAGAAGATGATCCGTCCAGAATTCTACGGTTTAGTTAAAGTTGCTGGTTTAAACACTCTTTAATCTAAATTTTTAGAATAAATCTTAGAGCCCCGCGAAAGCGGGGCTCTTTTTTTATATGTATATCGTATGAAGAACAATATTTTTTATTTTATGAATTGGTTAGAGTTTTCTCGTTTAGAGGAGGTTCGTAATTTGCCACTACATGAACAAAAAAGAAAATATAATCTTTACATAGATGAATGGACCTATCAAAAAAATGCTTATTTAGCTTGGCTTGAGGGGCATAAGAAGGGACCTTTACAAAGTATCTCACAAGATGTACCTTATTTATTACAAGAAGATGGTTTTTATCTTTTACAGGAAGACGGAAATAAAATAGAAATACCCAATTATGCCTAATTTACCAATATCCCAATTACAACAAGCTTCATCTTTAGATGGTTCTGAATTATTTGCTGCTGTTCAAAGTGGTGTGACCAAATATACTACATTAGAAGATGTTTCTAATTATGTAACTAGTTCAATTTCTACAATTGATACCGGCTCACTTATGGTTACAGGTTCTATCTCAGGCCAAACTATAACCTTTGAAAAAGGAGACGGAAGCACTTTTAATCTATTTTTAACCCCAGGTGGTGCTTTCCCAATAAACTATGGTTTATTTAATCAAACAGGTTCTAGCACCCCCGTTATAGGTACTGACCCTACAGGTAGTTTAATAGATGGTGGTGTAGGTACCTTATCTGTACCTGCTAATGGTTTTGCTAAAGGAGATGCTTTCCGTGCTATAATGTTTGGAAAACTAAATGCAGCAGGTGGTAATGTTGATCTTGAAATTGTAATTGAATCTGATGGGGTTACTTTAGCTGATACAGGTGTAATTACTATGCCTACCGTTTCAAATAAAAACTGGAAATTAGATATAAACTTCTCTATTAACGAGGTAGGAGGAGCAGGAACAGCTGAAATAGCCTCAGCAGGTACATTTACTTTTAGAACAGATTCTTCTGGTGATGTTGTATCTGAAATCTTTAGTAATATTAATAATACAACTTTTGATACTACGATAAACAATATTTTAGAAATCAAAGCTATCTGGAGTAATAGTGCTAATGCTGATGATACTATCTATTCTCAAATCTTTACTTTACGTAAAATATACTAGTTTTTAAATTTTTCATAAAGAGGCCTAGAGTTTTCTAGGCCTTTTTTACTTATAGGTACCTCTACTATATGTATAGTAGAATACTAAATTAATGTTTTAAAAAATGAAAGAGACTCCAAGTCAGTTACATCTACAAAGTTATGTAATGAATTTTCCGTTTTCGCTATCAACGGCTGATCCAAACAATATTTGGATGCAAGAGTTGAGCGATGAAGAACTCCAAATTAACAGACCTAAAGCATACAAGCAATTTATGGACTTGTATAATTTTATGGCTGGTCAATCTTTAGTATATTTGTTACCTGCTGAAGGTAACTTCCAAGATCAGGTCTATGTAGCAAATTTAGGTTTACAATTACCTCATATTGAAGACGAAAATATAATTTTATTATCTAATTTTACCTCAGATCCTAGAAAAGGTGAGGAATTAGTTGGTCAAAAATTCTTTAATCAAATGGGTTATAAAACCCATATCTCTCCTTACAAATGGGAAGGTGAAGCAGATATCAAGTATCTTTATGATAATGTTTATATTGGGGGGTATGGTATTCGCTCTAATATCAAAACATATGAATGGATGGAAAAAGAATTTGATATGAATATTATCAAAGTCGCTATGACAGACGAATATCTCTACCATCTAGATTGCAGTGTTTTCGCGTTAAATAACGACCAAACTTTAATAGCTACGGAGTTATTCGATCAAGAAGAATTACGCGCTATAGAACGTCATACTGAAATAATTCCTATTGATACCGAAGATGCCCTAGGAGGAATTACTAATTCAGTTAGAATGGGCAATATGATTTTATGTGCTTCTAATATTTCCGAAATGAAAAAAACTCATGAATATTATGAGGCCGAAAAACATAAAATTGAATCATTAGAAAAAATTTGTTCTGATGCTGGTATGGAACCTGTATTATTTAATCTTTCAGAATATATGAAATCAGGTGCTATGCTTTCTTGTATGGTGATGCATTTAAATAGAGTTGATCACAATAAAACCTTACTATAATGGCACAAACATTAAAAGAATGGTTAAACGGAGAAGTCAAAGAGTTACAAAAACTTCCTGTTGGTGATCTTAGCAACACTTTCTTTTTTAGAGACCCCCTTCGCCCAAACTATATAGACTGGGAACATTTCTACAGCCCAGCTGATGGTACAATTATTTATCAAAAAGTTGTACATCCTGATGAAGCTGTTGTAGAAATTAAGGGTATTAATTATACTTTAAAAGATGTTATGGGTGATGATGAGTATAATAAACCATCATTAGTAATTGGCATTTTTATGTCGTTTTATGACGTCCATATCAATAGAATTCCCTATGGTGGCGTACTCACGTACGAACACCTAGAACCTATTGAATCTACAAACAAACCTATGTTAGCGGTTGAGAAGGACATCTTAAATAAGGTAATCAACCCAAATAACATGGAGTACTTAAAGTACAATGAACGAATGTTTAACAAAGTGTATGTTCCTTCTTTAGATTACACATACTACTTAATCCAAATTGCCGATGAGGACGTAAACGTAATAGCCCCTTTTAAACACCAGCTAGATCTATGCGCCCAAAACGAAAGATTTAGTCTAATTAGATGGGGTTCTCAAGTAGATTTAGTTCTACCTCTGGACTCTAGATTTGATTTCGAGCTCGTTTTAGAGGACAGTATGCATGTAAATGCAGGGCTTGATAAATTAGTAAAAATTAACTACGTTGATAATGGCATCAAATCATCATACCGCCGAGGTATTCCAAGAAAAACGAAGACCAAAAAATCCAATTAAATTTAAAGTTCAACTAAATGAAGAACAAAAATTAGCCAAAGAAAAAATATTACAAAATACTTTAACTTTATTAGCTGGTAAAGCAGGTTCTGGAAAAACTCTTTTAGCTTGTCAAATTGCTCTTGATAAGTTATTTATGAAAGAGACAGAAAAAATTATTATTACTCGTCCTACTGTATCAAAAGAAGAAATTGGTTTTTTGCCTGGTGACTTAAGAGAAAAAATGGATCCTTGGGTTCAACCCATCTACCAAAATATGTTTGCTCTTTATGATAAAGCTAAAATTGAAAATCTTATAGAAAGTGGTGTTGTTGAAATTGTGCCTCTTTCTTTTATGAGAGGTAGAACATTTTTAGATTCTATTATTATTGTAGATGAAGCCCAAAACGTTACTCATGAACAAATGGAAATGATCGTTACTCGTATTGGTTTACGTAGTAAAATGATTATTTGTGGTGATGATGGTCAAGTCGATCTAAAATCAAAACGCGATTCAGGATTTAGATTTTTGTATACAGCTGCTAAAAAAGTAAAAAACATGATAGCTATTACTTTAATGCAGAACCATAGAGATCCTATTGTTGATGAATTAATTGAAATTTACGAAGAAGCTGCTGAACGAGGTATAACAACTGGATCAACAGGTACAAGCGGAAAATCAACAAGATAGGAAGGAACCATATTTTTTTAATATTTATAACAAAAAAGTATGGCTAATATCCCTATATATGATGGCAATCCAATTTGGGACTCAAATGCAGTCCCTTTTGGATTCTATAGTTCAGATACCGATTTCCAAAATGATGCGGTAAAAGTGGCTAAATTTTGCTCTAGCCGCTTGGGATATCCTGTAATTGATATTGAACTTCAATCAGGATCTTTCTTTACAGCTTTTGAAGAAGCTGTTACAACTTATGGTAATGAATTATATGCTTACAAAGTAAGAGAAAATTATCTTTCTTTAGAGGGATTAGGAACAGGATCTTCTTTAAATGATCAATTAATTACACCTACTATGGCTCGCATTATTGCTATGTCTGAGCAATATGGTGTAGAAGCAGGTTCAGGAGGTAATGTAGAATATTATGATGGGTTACTTACTTTAACTTCAAGTGTTCAAGACTACGATTTAAATGCTTGGGCTGTATCTGAAGGATATGACTCAGGTGACATAGAAATTAAAAGAATTTTCTACGAAGCACCACCAGCTATTGTAAGATATTTTGACCCATACGCAGGTACTGGTACAGATTTACAAGGTTTATTAGAAGCTTTTGGATTTGGAAACTATTCCCCAGGTATTAATTTTATGTTAATGCCTATTAACTATGATTTGCAAAAACTTCAAGCAATTGAATTTAATGATCAAGTAAGAAAGTCAAATTATTCATTTGAAATCCATAATAATAAACTTAAAATATTCCCTATTCCAGACTTTAACGGAGAAACTTTAAAAATTCAATTTATTTTAAAATCTGAAAGAGCAGCAGCAGCTGTATCCACAGGTTCAGGAGTTGTTACTAATGTAAGTAATGTTCCTTATAATAATCCTGTTTATTCTCAGATAAACTCAATTGGACGAAGCTGGATTTTTGAATATACTTTAGCACTTGCTAAAGAAATGTTAGGATATGTAAGAGGTAAATATGGTACTGTACCTATCCCTGGTTCTGAAGTTACTTTAAACCAAGCTGATTTGATTGCGGCTTCAACTTCAGAAAAAACGGCTTTAATTGAAAGATTAAGAGCATATTTTGATGAAACTTCTCGTAAAAATTTACTTGAAGCTCGTTCATTAGAAACAGATTTTAGACAGAAAGAATTAAGTCAAGTACCATTTACAATTTACATAGGATAAAATGGCATTATTTGGTGGTGAAAGAGATATAAGTTTATTTAGACACATTAACAGAGAGTTAATGGGAGATATTATCTCTCAACAAGCTGCTTTCTATAAATTTCGTCTTGAAGAAACTAAAACTAACATATATGGAGAAGCTTCAGGAACTAAATACTATATGGGTCCTGTTTTACTTAACTGTTTAGTAGTCCGCCCCGAACAAGAATTCCCTGAAAGTGATTTAGGTATTGATTTTAATTGGGGTCTAGAATTTAGATTTTTAAGGGATGATTTATTAGATAAAGCTAAAGACTTTAATGCTGAGTGGCAGTTTTCTAATGTTTATGGTGCTAATTTAGTCCCAGAAGTAGGTGATGTTATTCTTTACCAAAATAGTTATTATGAAGTAGAGACCACAAATGCTAGTCAATATTTTGTAGGTAAAAACCCAGATTATCCTAATGTCCCTAATCCGTTAGAAGATGATTTAGATAAATTTGGGTATAACGTATCAATTATTTGTAAAACTCATTATATGCCCGCTGATAAATTGGGTATTACACAAGAAAGATTATAATGGCTCAACGACAAAATAAACCTACACCTAAAACTCAACAGCAGTTAAGTAATGAGTTTGTTAAACCCTATGATGCTAATATGGGTAATCCTAATTTAGCTACTAAATCTAATAGGGGAACTAAAATTTCTTGGAGAGGAGATAATACTAAACCTTTTACAGTAGGGATTCAAGATATTGATGAATCAATTATGTATTATTTCCAAAATGTTATTCGTCCTTCTGTAACTCAAAATGGAAATCAGATTGATGTTCCTATCATTTATGGTTCTCCCGAAAGATGGAAATCTTTTCAAAAAGATGGATATTATCGAGATAAAAGTGGTAAAATTATGTTACCACTTATTATGTTTAAAAGAGATAGTATTGAAAAAAATAGAACAATTGGTAATAAATTAGATGCCAACAACCCAAATAACTTTGGAATTTATCAAAAGAAATATTCTAGCAAAAATGCTTATGATAATTTCACAGTTTTAAATAATAGAATTCCTACTAAAGAATTTGTAGCTGTAGTTTACCCAGATTATGTAACTGTTACATATAGTTGTACTATTGCTACTTATTATGTAGATCAAATGAATAAAGTTATTGAAGCTATTAACTATGCTTCAGACAGTTATTGGGGTGATCCTGAACGTTTCAAATTTAGAGCTATGATTGATAATTTTACAACAGTTGTAGAAACAGTTTCAGGTTCCGAAAGATCAGTAAGAACAACTTTTAATATAAAATTAAATGGGTATATTATACCTGACATCGTTCAAAAATCATTAAATAGCTTTAATAAATTTAATGAAAAGAGTAAAATTGTATTCTCTATGGAGGTGGTAACAGATGAAAAATTCTTTACAGGTACTGTAGATGGAGAAAGAATTGTAACTCCTGAAGTTTCTGAAAGAGAAGCAACCAAAAGAACGAATATTATTTCTTAATCTTATATTTATCACAAACCACACGCATAAATGGCCAACGTAAGATTTTTAGACCAAGTATCCATAGCATCCTTCCAAGGACAAGACGCAATTAGTGGTGAATCCGGAGTATCAGGTTCATCAGGTTCTGCTGGCTCTGCTGGTTCTTCTGGAACTACTGGCTCATCAGGTCTTTCTTATAGTAGTGGATCTTCAGGAACAAGTGGAAGTTCAGGTAGTGCGGGCACTGCTGGTACTTCTGGTAGTTCAGGCTCTTCAGGTTCAAATGGTAGCTCTGGTGCTCATGCCACTTCAGGTGAATCTGGATCTAATGGTACTTCAGGTACAAGTGGTATTTCAGGTACTAGAGGTACCTCAGGTACAAGTGGTGGCGCTTCAGGTTCATCAGGTACGGGAGGTTCTTCAGGTTTATCAGCTGTAGCTGGAAGTTCAGGTACTTCTGGTTCATCTGGTTCTTCTGGTACTTCTGGTAGTTCAGGTGAAAACCAAACTTCAGGTGAATCCAGTAGTTCAGGTACTGCGGGTTCATCAGGAACTTCTGGTACTTCAGGTTCAAATGGTACTTCTGGTACTTCTGGTACTTCGGGTAGTACTGGTACTTTTGGCTCAAGTGGTGAATCAAACACAGCCGGTTCTTCAGGAACTAGCGGAACAAGTGGTACTTCAGGTTCAGCAGGAACATCAGGTTCATCGGGAACTTCAGGAACATCTGGTTCTTCGGGTACATCAGGCACTTCTGGAACTTCAGGTTCGGCAGGAACTAGTGGAACTTCGGGTACTACAGGCAGCGCAGGTACTTCAGGTGGTTCAAATACTTCAGGTACTGCAGGTTCAAGTGGTGTTTCAGGAGGTGGAGGTTCTGCAGGTTCATCAGGTACTTCAGGAGCTTCAAATACTGCTGGTACATCTGGTACTTCTGGCACAAGTGGTTCAACTGGTACTTTTGGTTCCTCAGGTGAATCAAATACCGCGGGTTCTTCGGGCACATCAGGTACTTCAGGATCTACAGGTACTTCTGGTTCTTCAGGTGAATCAAACACAGCCGGCTCTTCAGGAACTAGTGGAACAAGTGGTTCAACTGGTACAGCAGGAACCTCAGGCGAATCTTTAACAAGTGGCACTTCAGGCACATCCGGCACTTCAGGTAGTACTGGTACTTTTGGCTCAAGTGGTGAATCAAACACAGCTGGTTCTTCGGGCACTTCTGGAACTTCAGGTTCTACAGGTACCTTTGGCTCAAGCGGTGAATCAAATACAGCAGGTTCTTCAGGTACATCAGGCACATCAGGTAGTACTGGTACTTTTGGTTCTTCAGGCGAATCTAATACTTCAGGTTCTTCTGGTACTTCAGGTACCTCAGGTTTAACAGGTACCTTTGGCTCAAGCGGTGAATCAAATACAGCAGGTTCTTCGGGTACTTCAGGAACAAGTGGTTCAACTGGTACAGCAGGAACCTCAGGCGAATCTTTAACAAGTGGTACTTCAGGTACATCGGGTACCTCAGGTTCAACTGGTACTGTAGGTTCAAGCGGTGAAGCAGGCACTTCCGGAGATTCAGCTACAAGTGGTACTTCAGGTACTTCAGGTTCATTTGGAACTACAGGTGAAGCCGGTACTTCAGGCGAATCAGCAACTTCAGGTACAAGTGGTTCAACTGGTACTGTAGGTTCAAGTGGTGAAGCAGGTACTAGTGGTGAAAGTAATACAAGCGGTACTTCAGGTACTTCAGGTTCATTTGGAACTACAGGTGAAGCTGGAACTTCAGGTGATTCTGCTACTTCTGGTACCTCAGGTTCAACTGGTACTGTAGGTTCAAGCGGTGAGGCCGGTACTAGTGGTGAAAGTAATACTTCAGGTTCATCTGGCACTTCAGGTAGTGTGGGTACTTCAGGTGAAGCAGGCACTTCTGGAGATTCAGCTACAAGTGGTACCTCAGGCAGTACAGGTACTGTAGGTTCAAGCGGTGAAGCAGGCACTTCTGGAGATTCAGCCACAAGCGGTACTTCAGGTTCAACCGGTACTGTAGGTTCAAGTGGAAATGCTGGAACTTCTGGTGAAAGTAATACTTCGGGTTCATCTGGTACTTCAGGTAGTGTAGGTACCTCAGGTGAAGCAGGTACTTCAGGCGAATCCGCAACTTCAGGTACAAGTGGTTCAACTGGTACTTCAGGTTCAACGGGGGTTGCTGGAGAAAGTAATATAAGTGAAACTTCAGGTACTTCAGGTTCATCTGGTACTTCAGGTTCAATTGGAATCGCAGGTGAAAGTAATTTAAGTGCAACTTCAGGTACTTCTGGTTCATCAGGAACTACAGGTTCAGCAGGTGCCGATGGTGTTTCTCAAACTTCAGGCCAATCAGGAACTAGTGGTTCTACAGGTACTTCAGGTTCTGTAGGAGCAGATGGTGCTTCACAAACCTCAGGTACAAGTGGTACAAGTGGTACAACAGGTTCAGCCGGAGATGCAGGTGAATCTAATTTATCAGCAACTTCAGGTACTTCTGGCTCTTCAGGTACTTCTGGTTCAGTAGGAATTGCTGGAGAAAGTAATATAAGTGAAACTTCAGGTACTTCTGGCTCTTCAGGTACTACTGGTTCTCAAGGTATAGCGGGTCAATCAGCTGATAGTGCAACTTCAGGTACAAGTGGTTCTTCAGGAACTACAGGTTCAGCCGGAGATGCAGGTGAATCTAATTTATCAGCAACTTCAGGTACTTCTGGTTCATCAGGAACTACAGGTTCAGCTGGAGTAGCAGGACAATCAAATAATAGTGAAACTTCAGGTACAAGTGGTACCTCAGGTTCAACTGGTACTTCAGGTTCAGTAGGTGCAGATGGTGCTTCAAGAACTTCAGGTGTATCAGGAACTTCAGGTTCAACTGGTACAAATGGTAGTGCCGGAGCTAATGGTATTGGGGGTACAAGTGGTGTATCTTCAACTTCAGGAACTACAGGTTCAAATGGTAGTTTAGGCCAAAATGGCGTTGCAGGCACAAGTGGTGTAAGCGCTACAAGCGGTACTACAGGGTCTAATGGCTCATCAGGTGCTAATGGTGCCGCAGGTACTAGCGGTGTATCTTCTACATCGGGTACTACGGGATCTAACGGTAGTTCAGGTCAAGATGGTGTAGCAGGAACATCAGGAGTTTCAGCAACTTCTGGAACAAACGGTTCAAATGGCACATCAGGAAATAATGGCACCTCAGGTACTAGTGCTGTAAGTGGCACAAATGGTTCAGCAGGAACTTCAGGCAAATCTGGTTTAACAGGCACCTCAGGTACTTCAGCAATTTCAGGAACTAATGGTTCAAACGGTACAGCTGGAATTTCAGGTGCGGATGGCACTTCAGGTACTTCAGCAATTTCTGGTACAAATGGTACTAACGGTTCAGCCGGTGTAAGTGGAGCTAATGGCACTGCCGGTACTTCAGGTTTAAGTGCAACTTCTGGTTCTCAAGGAACTTCAGGTAAATCTGGTTTAACAGGTACCGCAGGTACTTCAGGTCTAAGTGCAACTTCAGGTTCAAACGGATCTAGTGGCACAGCTGGTAAATCAGGTGCAAATGGTACTTCGGGTACTTCAGCAGTTTCAGGTACAAATGGCTCAACAGGTACCGCCGGAATTTCAGGTGCAGATGGTACTTCAGGTACTAGTGCTATTTCAGGCACAACTGGCTCAGCAGGTACTTCAGGTAAATCAGGTGCAAACGGCACTTCAGGTACTTCAGCAGTCTCAGGTACAAATGGTTCATCAGGTACTGCAGCTGTAAGTGGTACTACAGGTTCAAACGGTACAGCTGGTAAATCTGGAGCAAATGGTACATCTGGTACTTCAGCAGTTTCAGGAACTAATGGCTCAGCAGGTACTTCAGGAGTTTCTGCAACTACAGGTTCAGCAGGTACTTCAGGTAAATCTGGTTTGACAGGTACTGCAGGTACTTCAGGTTTAAGTTCAACTTCTGGTTCAAATGGTTCGGCTGGTACTTCAGGTACAACAGGTGCTAACGGTACTGCTGGTAAATCAGGATTATCATCTACCTCTGGAACTCAAGGTTCTTCAGGTACTACAGGAAATAATGGTACTGCAGGTCAATCTGGTTTAAGTAATACTTCAGGTTCAGCAGGTACTTCAGGTAAATCAGGTGCTAATGGTACCTCGGGTACTAGTGCTATTTCAGGAACAAATGGCTCAGCAGGTACTTCAGGAGTTTCTGCAACTACAGGTTCAGCAGGTACTTCAGGTAAATCAGGTGCTAATGGTACCTCGGGTACCAGTGCTGTAAGTGGTACAAATGGTTCAGCAGGTACCTCAGGAGTTTCTGCAACTACAGGTTCAGCAGGTACTTCAGGTAAATCAGGTGCAAATGGTACTTCAGGTACTTCAGCAGTTTCAGGCACAAATGGCTCAGCAGGTACAGCTGGTAAATCTGGTTTGACAGGTACTGCAGGTACTTCAGCTGTAAGTGGTACTACAGGTTCAAATGGAACTTCAGGACGGTCTGGAGTTAACGGAACATCAGGACAAAATGGAACTTCAGGAACTACAGGTTCAAATGGAACCTCAGGCCAAAATGGTGTTAATGGAACCTCAGGAAAATCTGGAGTAGCTGGAACTACAGGTTCGAACGGAACTTCAGGTCAATCAGGTGCAAACGGCACTTCAGGTAAAAACGGTACTTCAGGTACAACTGGTTCAAATGGTACAGCAGGACGGGGTGGAGTTAACGGCACTTCAGGTACTTCAGCTGTAAGTGGTACTACAGGTTCAAGTGGTACAGCTGGTAAATCTGGAGTAAATGGCACTTCTGGTCGGTCTGGTACTTCAGGTACTTCAGGAGGTTCAAATGGAACCTCAGGTGCAAATGGCGCTAATGGTACTAGTGGTAAATCAGGTGTTTCAGGAACTACAGGCTCAAACGGTACTGCCGGACAAAATGGCAACAATGGTACATCAGGTAAATCAGGTACTTCAGGTACTTCAGGAGGTTCAAACGGAACTTCTGGTGCAAACGGTGTAAGTGGTACTTCAGGAAAATCAGGTACTTCGGGAACTACAGGTTCAAACGGAACATCAGGTCAAAACGGCGCAAACGGAACTTCAGGTAAATCAGGTTTATCAGGTACAACAGGTTCAGCAGGTACTGCAGGACGGTCTGGAGCCAATGGTACTTCAGGTACCAGCGCAGTTTCAGGTACTACAGGTTCAAGTGGTACAGCTGGTAAATCTGGGGTTAATGGTACTTCAGGACGGAATGGCACTTCAGGCACTTCAGGAGGTTCAAACGGAACTTCTGGTGCAAACGGTGCAAACGGAACTTCAGGTAAATCCGGTGTTTCAGGAACTACAGGTTCAAACGGTACAGCAGGACGGAATGGCAATAATGGAACCTCTGGTAAATCAGGTACAAGCGGTACTTCAGGAGGTTCAAACGGAACTTCTGGTGCAAACGGTGCAAACGGAACTTCAGGTAAATCCGGTGTTTCAGGAACTACAGGTTCAAGCGGTACTTCTGGACAGAATGGTAATAATGGCACTTCAGGTAAATCCGGAGTAGCTGGAACTACAGGTTCAGCAGGTACTGCAGGACGGTCTGGAGCTAACGGTACTTCAGGAACAAGTGGTGTTTCAGGTACTAATGGTTCTTCTGGTTCTTCAGGTTTATCTGGAGCCGCAGGAATTTCAGGTGCTAGTGCTACTTCAGGAACTAATGGTTCAGGAGGTACTGCAGGTAAAAATGGTGCAAGTGGTACTTCTGGTCAGTCTGGTACTTCAGGTACTTCAGGAGGTTCTAATGGAACTTCAGGTGCAAATGGTGCAAATGGCACTTCAGGAAAATCTGGAGTAAGTGGTACTACAGGTTCAAGCGGTACTGCTGGGCGGAATGGTAATAATGGCACTTCAGGTAAATCAGGTACAAGCGGTACTTCAGGAGGTTCAAACGGAACCTCAGGACGGAGCGGTACAACAGGTTCAAGTGGTACAGCTGGTAAATCTGGTTTAACCAACACCTCAGGTACTTCTGGTAGAGCAGGTACAACAGGTTCAAACGGAAGTACTTCCGGGCGGAGTGGCACCTCAGGCTCTTCAGGTACTGCCGGTAAAGCAGGTTCAACTCAAACTTCGGGTACTTCAGGACGGAGTGGTACAACTGGTTCAAATGGTGGTACAGCTGGTAGAGGAGGTTCATCTCAAACTTCAGGTACTTCAGGACTGAGTGGTACTACAGGTTCAAGCGGTACTGCTGGTAGAGGAGGTTTAACCAATACCTCAGGTACTTCTGGTAGAGCAGGTACAACAGGTTCAAACGGAAGTACTTCAGGACGGAGCGGTACAACAGGTTCTTCAGGTACAGCTGGTAAAGCAGGTTTAACTCAAACTTCTGGTACTTCTGGTCGGTCTGGTACTTCAGGTACCTCAGGAGGTTCTAGTGGTACTTCAGGACGGAGTGGTACAACAGGTTCATCTGGTACAGCTGGTAGATCTGGTTTAACTCAAACTTCTGGTACTTCGGGTAAAGCAGGTACAACAGGTTCAAACGGAAGTACTTCAGGACGGGGTGGTACATCAGGTTCAAGTGGTACATCAGGTAGAGCAGGACTTACTGGTACTTCAGGTACTTCAGGACGAAATGGAACTACTGGTTCAAATGGTGCTAACGCAGCTTCAGGTCAAAACGGCTCATCAGGTACTTCAGGTAGAACTGGTACTTCAGGTACAAACGGTACTAGTGGTAGATCAGGTAATGTGGGTTCAGCTGGTACTTATGTTAGTGTAATACCAGGTACTGGATTAGATGGAGGTGGTTCTTTAATTGGTGATGTTACTTTAAGCATTGAATCTGATTTAAGAGATGGTATTGAGTATGTTGGTTTAGATTCTGGAGATTACATTCGGTGGGTAAATAACTCTTACACATCATTCTTTGTAAATGGTGGAGAAAGAGCTCGTTTAGAATCCGACGGAGACCTTCACGTAGATAGTGACGTAATTGCATACTCAACTACAGTTTCTGATGAAAGATTAAAGGATAATGTATTTACTATTGAAAACGCACTTGAAAAAGTAACTCAATTACGAGGTGTAGAATATGATTGGCTCTCAGGATCTAGAAAAGGACAACATGATTTAGGAGTAATCGCTCAAGAAATTGAAAGAGTAATTCCTCACATTGTAAGAGAAAAAACATTACAATTGGGTGATTATGGAACTCAAAATGTAACAGTTAAAACTGTAGATTATGAAAAATTAACTGCTTTATTAATTGAAGCCGTTAAAGAATTACAAAACCAAATAGATGAATTAAAAAATAAAATATCATGACGTTACAAGAATTAAAAAACAGTATTTTAGCTAAAGAAGGAATTCTATCTCTTATAGAAGAGGTAGATGTTATGGTTGGGGAAAACTATTTTCAAAAACGTTTAGGTTTTCTTCTTCAAATATCTGAAGAAAGAACAACCCCTATCTATGCTTTATGTCATGTTGCTATTATAAACGGAATAGAAACCGCTAACATTGACCCAGCTTTTGATAATGAATATTCTTCAGCTTTAAAATATAAATTTTCTGAAGATGCTAGAGCTTTACTCTTATCAAAACAAACTAGTGGTGAAATTGTAACTTACAACAATGTTGTTACTAATAGTGAAATTACAGCAGTTTATGCTCTTATTAGTAAAATAGTTGATGGTAATTATTCTACTTTAGGATGTATAATTACTAAAAATGCGGCCTCTCAATTAGTTTATAACGAAGTTCCTGCGGATGTAATACCAAAAGAATAATATGCCTGGTACTAAAATTTCTTGGGGTTTACCACCATTTACAAATTTAAGGCTTGCTCAAGACGCAGGTCAATGGTCTAACTATGAACAAACCTTTTCAGGAAATGGTACTACCTATAGCCCTAGTAATTTAAGTTTATTAAACGCAAGTGCTATTTCAGGTAGTGGTGGTTTAAGCCAAAATGGGTGGGCTGCAAGATTAGGTATATATGATACTGGAACTTTAGCTGCTTTCCCTATAAGTGGTAATACTTATCCTAACTCAAACCCTTTAATGTTAGGATTTTATTTAGCTAACCAAACATATCCTACAACCCAATCAACTTATTATCAGTTTAACGATGATTCTACTCGTGCTACAGGAAAAAATGTAAGAATGAGTGGATTAACTAACTGGACTTATACTAATATTACAGCTCCTTTTGGGCAAGTAAAACAACATTCTACTTATCCTGCTTCAAATACAGGTTATTTTAATACCGCTACCCAAAGATGGAAAATGCTTTGGGCTGATAGTGCTTATGGGGTAGGTGTTTATGAACGATCTACTACTACAGACATAGGTTTTGTATTGTGGAATTTAGGCAATGGTGCTGGTAATGCATCAGCTCCTATAGTTACTACAGCTACTGAGGCTTCTTTAGGGATTGTTTATATGGGCTCTATAGCTTCTTTAATTAAAAATTTTGGTACTTATAAGTTTATCCTAACTGGAGGTCGTTCTACAGCTTCTACAGCTCAAATTAGATATAAAGTACATGTTGTTGATACTACAACAGGTATTACTGCTTCTCCAACTCAATCAGCTAGCATAACAATGCACACTAGCAATGCTGTTGATTGTTGTACGGTTCATTTTGGGATTGATTACAAAGCCTGGTCTGTAGTATCTAGAGGAAATTCTAATCTGCGGGCTAATGTTATTCAATACGATCGTATAGCTAATACAATTACGGCACAGTTTGCTTTACAAACTTTACATAGCTTAAATCGTTATAGTACTTATGCAACAGCAGTACCAGTTTCAGGAAGTAGCTTATATAATTTTAATGTTTACACAGGAGCAAGAAGTACTAATTACAATAGCAATTTATATATTAGAAGAACAACCCATACTGCTACTACTTTAACTTTAGGAACAGAAAGAACTATAGCAAGTAGTGGTAATAATATGAGACGTGACGTAGCTTGTATACTTGAAGATGATTTATCGATAGGTAAAGTTTGGCTTTTAGTAGGATACGTAGCTGGTACTTTAAGTACAACATGCTTAAATTTATATGTAGTAGAACACGATATAGCAACTGATACTTACACTCAAGTAGGAGCTACTTTTACCCCTACTTTAGCTTTCACTCCAGGTAATGAAGGTAGTTTTGGTCTACAAAGAATGACAAATGTTTATGAAAGACCAGTTAATACTATTCCAAATATAAACACCACTGATTATTATACAACTAAAATTTGTTATGTAGCTTTAAGTTACTCTCATAGTAACTCAGATGTTACACCTGCTGTTGTAGAGGTATTAAGAATTCCTTATAGTACAGCATTATATCATCCTTCTTCACCAACCCCCGCAGTAACTATTAGAGATAAAGCTGAAATGGTACTTAGATTAAATTATGTAGCTGGAAGTACTATACTAGATAGTGCTACCGGTCTAACTCCTTTCTTTAATGATTTTAATCATGATTTAACTTTCCCTTCAGTTCAATTTAGGGGGGCTGCTGGTAATTATGGTTTAGCATATGCCACAACCAAATTAAATGGTTCAAATAGAGACCCATATTTTTTCTCTACATATTTTTCTTAATAAATTTGGCAGTGTAAAAATTATATTTTATGTTATATAATGTAAAAGGGGTAGAATACCCCTTTATTTTTTAATATTTATCGATAAATGATGAATAACCACTTGAATGGCTGAAACTAGAAAATTTTCCAGTAGACAGGATACCCCAGGTCAATCAGTTTTTAAACAAGACCTGTTTCTACTTAGCGTTCCTTCAGGTTCAGCTCAAAGAGCTTTATCTGTTGATGACGATGGTAGAGTAATCTCTATTGAGGTATCAGCTGCTTTAAATGGATCATCTGGTTCAAGTGGACAAAATTCATCTTCAGGTTCATCCGGTACCTCGGGTACAAGTGGTAAATCTGGCTCTTCAGGTACTTCAGGTAGTGCGGGTGAAACTAAAACCTCAGGTGAATCAGGTTCATCAGGTAGTTCAGGAGCATCTTCAGGAACATCAGGTAGTGCTAGATCCAGTGGATCATCAGGTTCATCTGGTTCTAGCGGTACTCATGGTAGATCAGGTTCATCAGGTACATCTGGTAGAAATGGAACTTCTGGCTCTTCAGGCACTTCAGGAAGCACAGGTACTTCAGGTATAGCAGGTTTAGCAGGAGAATCAAATACTTCAGGCTCTTCAGGCTCTTCAGGTAGTTCGGGTTCTCAAGGCACTTCAGGTCGTTCAGGTACTTCAGGCACTTCAGGTCGCTCAGGTTCTTCAGGTTCTTCTGGTACTTCAGGAAGCACAGGTACCTCAGGTATAGCAGGTCTATCAGGAGAATCAAATACTTCTGGTTCATCTGGTAGTTCAGGTAGCTCAGGTTCACAAGGAACTTCAGGTAGAAATGGAACTTCAGGCACTGCGGGTTCATCCGGTACTTCAGGTTCTTCTGGTACTTCAGGAAGCACAGGTACCTCAGGTATAGCAGGTCTATCAGGAGAATCTGCTACCTCAGGAACATCAGGTTCAACAGGTTCATCAGGTTCAAATGGAGCTAATGGCACTTCAGGTCGCTCAGGTACTTCAGGTACCGCGGGTTCATCGGGTACTGCGGGTTCAAGCGGTACTTCAGGTTCAACAGGTACTAGTGGTATATCTGGTCTAGCAGGAGAATCTGCTACCTCCGGTAGTTCAGGTTCTTCAGGTAGCTCAGGTTCACAAGGAACTTCAGGTAGAGCAGGTACCTCAGGTACAGCTGGCTCATCCGGTACTTCAGGTTCTTCTGGTACTTCAGGTTCAACAGGTACCTCAGGTATAGCAGGCTTATCAGGAGAATCTGCTACCTCCGGTAGTTCAGGTTCTTCAGGTAGCTCAGGTTCACAAGGAACTTCAGGTAGAAATGGCACTTCAGGTACAGCTGGAAGTTCAGGAACTTCGGGTTCTTCAGGTACATCTGGTTCAACAGGTACCTCAGGTATAGCAGGTTTATCAGGAGAATCGGCTACTTCAGGTACTTCAGGGAGTACAGGTAGTTCAGGTTCAAATGGAGCTAATGGCACTTCAGGTAGAGCAGGCACTTCAGGTACCGCAGGTTCATCAGGTACCTCAGGTTCATCTGGCACTTCAGGAAGTACAGGTACTTCAGGTATAGCAGGCTTATCAGGAGAATCTGCTACCTCCGGTAGTTCAGGTTCTTCAGGTTCACAAGGAACCTCAGGTAGAGCAGGTACCTCAGGTACAGCTGGACGCTCAGGAACTTCGGGTTCTTCAGGTACATCTGGTTCAACAGGTACCTCAGGTATCTCAGGTGTAGCAGGTGCTAGCGGCTCAAGCGGTTCTTCAGGTTTAGCAGGTAGTTCAGGTACTTCTGGTTCAGCAGGAACAAGTGGATTTGGAAGTTATTATGTAGGATACTGTTATAATCTTATAGATTGTGCAGGAACTATGCCAGCAAATGCTGCTACAGCTTCAACAGATGTTTCCTCTTATAGTGCTATTACTGAATTTTATTTACACCAAGAAAGTTGTTTTGGAAATGTTACATCTTCTATATTAAACTACCCAATAGGAAATAAACTAAGAGTTAGTAATGAAAATGTATCTGGAGTTGGAGGTGGAAGTGCCTACTACACAGTTGATAATATTTACTTTTCAGTAGTTGATATTGTAGTTGAAGTTACTTATTTATATGGCGATTTTACTTATAATGGTAACTGTAGTGGTCCTACTACAGATGTTTGTAATGTGCATTCTTGCACTCAAACTATTTTCTTTGAAGTTCCATATGCTTCAGGTACCTCAGGTACTTCAGGTAGTGCTGGTACTGCTGGTAAAAGGGGATCTTCAGGTACAAGTGGTTCTTCAGGTTCATCCGGCACCTCAGGTAAAGCAGGTACTTCAGGTTCATCAGGTAGCTCAGGTTCACAAGGAACCTCAGGTAGAGCAGGTACCTCAGGTACAGCTGGACGCTCAGGAACTTCGGGTTCTTCAGGTACATCTGGTTCAACAGGTACTTCAGGTATAGCAGGTCTATCAGGAGAATCTGCTACTTCAGGTACTTCAGGTTCATCAGGTTCAGCAGGTTCAGCAGGTACCTCTGGTCGGTCTGGCACTTCGGGTACTTCTGGTCGAAATGGTACTTCTGGTTCCTCAGGTACTACCTCAGGTACTTCTGGCTCAAATGGAACTTCAGGTAAAGCAGGTTCTTCAGGTACAGCAGGACGAGCCGGAACTTCAGGTTCTTCTGGTTCTACATCTGGTACAAGTGGCTCAAACGGAACTTCAGGTAGAGCAGGTACCTCAGGTACAGCTGGACGTTCAGGAACTAGTGGCACTTCAGGTTCTTCTGGTTCAACAGGTACTTCAGGTATAGCAGGTCTATCAGGAGAATCTGCTACTTCAGGTACTTCAGGTTCATCAGGTTCAGCAGGTACCTCTGGTCGGTCTGGCACTTCAGGTACTTCAGGTAGAAATGGAACATCAGGTTCTTCGGGTACTACCTCAGGTACAAGTGGCTCAAACGGAACCTCAGGACGTGCTGGCACTTCGGGTACATCCGGTAGAAATGGAACATCAGGTTCCTCAGGTACTACCTCAGGTACTTCTGGTTCAAATGGAACTTCAGGACGTGCTGGCACTTCAGGTACTGCTGGACGTTCAGGGACTAATGGAACTTCAGGTTCTTCTGGTTCAACAGGTACTTCAGGTATATCTGGTTTAGCAGGAGAATCTGCTACTTCAGGTTCAGCAGGTACATCAGGTAAATCTGGTACTTCAGGTACCTCTGGTCGAAATGGTACTTCTGGTTCTTCAGGTACTACTTCAGGTACTTCTGGTTCAAATGGAACTTCAGGTAGAGCAGGTACTTCTGGCACCTCAGGTAGAAATGGAACATCAGGTTCCTCAGGTACTACCTCAGGTACTTCGGGTTCAAATGGTACTTCGGGTAAAGCAGGCTCTTCAGGAACTTCGGGTCGGGCGGGAACTAGTGGAACATCTGGTAGAAACGGAACATCAGGTTCTTCGGGTACTACTTCAGGTACTTCTGGTTCAAATGGTACTGCTGGTAAAGCCGGTTCTTCAGGCACTTCAGGTAGGTCAGGTACAAATGGTTCCTCAGGTTCTACTTCAGGACGGTCAGGTTCATCAGGTACTTCAGGTAGAGCAGGTACTTCAGGTACAGCTGGTAGAGGAGGTACTTCAGGTACTTCAGGAACTAGTGGTTCTACAGGTACTAGTGGTATAAATGCTTTATCAGGTCCTTCAGGTAGTTCAGGTTCTACTGGCTCAGCAGGTACCTCAGGTAGATCTAGTACAAGTGGTACAGCAGGAACTGCAGGTAGATCTGGAGTATCAGGTACTAATGGCACTTCATGTTGTCCAACTATCGCAGAAGTTCGAAATAACCCAGGTGAGTATGGATTCCTTGAACCTGAAGTTCCTGACAATACTGGGTTAGCAGCAGCAGGTTGGTTAGTATTTAATATTACTGGTATTGATTTTTATGTTCCTGCTTGGTACCAACCTTAATTAAATAATTTGGATGTTTAACAAAAAGTTATTATATTATAGTTATAGTTTTAAAATAGTCTATGAAAAAATTACTTTGTATTGCTCCTCACTTATCAACAGGAGGATTACCTCAATATTTGACTAAAAAAATCGAACTCATTAAAGATGAATTTGAAATTTATCTTATAGAGTGGCATGATTTAACCGGAGGAGTTCTTGTAGTTCAAAAAGAACGTTTACAAAAACTTATACCTTCTGATAGATTTTTTGTTTTAGGAGAAGACAAAACAGAAATAATTCATATAATTAACAGTATTCAGCCGGATATTATCCATTTAGAGGAAATACCTGAATATTTTATGGATTTTGAAATCGCCAAAGAGATTTACAGGACTGATCGTCCTTATTTTATTGTAGAAACTTCTCATGATTCTTCATACGATACTTCTCGTAAATCTTTTTTTCCTGATAAATTTCTTTTTGTATCTGAGTGGCAAGTTCAACAATATAAAGACATCAATGTTCCTAAAAAAGTAGTTTATTATCCTATTGAATATAAAGAACGTCCTAATCGTGAAGAGGCATTACGTGCTTTAGGATTAAACCCAAATAAAAAGCATGTTTTACACGTTGGTCTGTTCACACCACGTAAAAATCAAAAAGAATTTTTTGAATATGCCCGAATGCTGCCTGATGTTGAATTTCATAGTGTAGGAAATCAAGCAGATAATTTTAGAGATTATTGGGAACCACTAATGGCCGATAAGCCATCAAATGTTACCTGGTGGAATGAACGTAAAGATGTAGATAACTTTTACAAGGCTATGGATTTGTTTTTATTTACATCACGTGGTTCAAATACTGATAAAGAAACTATGCCTTTAGTAATCCGTGAATCTATTTCATGGAACATGAACCTTTTAATTTACAATCTTCCAGTATACTTAGATTATTTTAATCAATTTAGTAATGTAAATTATTTAGATTTTGATAATAAAAATAAAAATGCTGAATTAATTAAATCTACTTTAGGATTAGTTGAATCTAAAAATATTGTTAACGATATTAAAGATGAAGCATTTATTATTTCAACTTATCCTATTACTAAGGCAATAATCGATACTACTAAAGAGTGTATCCAGGCTGTTAAAGCAACAGGCCGCAAAGTTATTTTAACCTCACATATTCCTATTCCAAAAGAATTAGATGATATTGTAGATTATTCAATTAATGATAACAATAATATCTTAACAAAACATACATTTTATGCTAATTCTTGGGTTAGCACCCCAGAATTTAAAGCTCATGTAATTTTAAGTGGTGAAGATAATGATGTATACCATGGGCCTACTTGTTATACTAACTATTATAATGGAGCAGCTTTAGCACAGGGATTAGGAATTCAAAAAGTTTATTTTTTAAATTATGACTATATTTTAAAAGATTCTTCTTATGTTGATAAAATTAGTAATATTTTAAATACTAAAAATGCTTTTTTTGGAGAAAATGAAGCATTAGAAGGTAAACAAATTACAACATGGTTTTTAGGAATTCGTCCTGAACTATTTTTATCTAAACCTAAAATTGATACTGCAAACCAATATGATGATTTAATGAGTTTATGGGGTGCCGAATCTAATGGCTTAGAAAATCTAATGTATCATGGGTTTAAAAATATTTCTAACATACATTGGGAACCCAAAGAAGTTTTTGAAACTGAATGTAGTAAAACTTTTACTCATAAAGATTATTCACGAGTAGAATATTTTACAGTATTACCTACAAACATCCCAAATTACTTTGCTCCATTTGTTCAAATTTCTAATAGTAACGATAGTCGTTTAATTAAATATACTTTAGAAAAAAATGGTCAAGTTGTTAAGCAAGAAGACTATAAAGTAGTAAGCAAATTTAGTGGAAAAGATTTAGTTCCATACTCATCTTCAGATATATTTAAAGTTAAATGGGACATTTATGATTTAGATACTAATGCTTATTTAGAAACTAAAGAAATTGTTGTAGATTCTCAATACAGAAATAATAATTTTTCATTAAATGGAATGTTTGAATGGTATGGAGAATCTCCTCAACCAATCTCTTTAGATAAATTGAAAATTAAAGCAATGCATCTGGTTACAGAACCAGATATTAATCCTAAAGAAATTCGTTCTATAGAAAGTATTAAGGATTTTTGTAATAAAACAGGTATTGTTTATGAACAGAGAGTAAATGTTATTTGGAAAGATTTACCTCCTATTGATACTTGTGCTCGTCCCGAAGTAGTTCAGGATAGACCTGGTTACTATAAACTTGCTCCGGGACACTATGGTTGTTATCTTGCCCACAAGAATGCTATTATGGCCGAGGATAATAAAGATTATGATTACATTTTAATTTTTGAGGGTGATGTAATTATTGATTCTAATTACGAAGAATTGTATGAAGATTTAAAACGTTTTAGTCGAATTTCTAAAGAACAATTTCAAGATATAATAGGTTTTGGAAATCCTTGGCAAGATAGAAATTTAAATGGTCCTAAAATTGAAGATGTTTATACAGATGTAACTCCATTTATCCCGGCTCAATCATATTTAATTAATAAAGAATTTATTCCTAAAATTCAATTTTTATTAGAATCAACTCCTTGGGATGCTATTGATTTATGGGTATGTAATGTAGCTAAATTAAAAGTAGGTACAGCTGAAAAAATTTATACTAAACATCTTCCAGGATTTAGTATTGTAGAACAAGCAATAAAAGATGGTAGAACTGATAATCCTTTAATTTTTGTAAATGACTAATTTTGAATCAATTGATGGCTTATATTTCCCTTCAGATGTAGATGCTGATTGGTTACGTAATGTAAAAAAAGAAATATGGGAAGATAATGAATACGATCGTTATGGTATCCAAATCCACCCAGGGGATATTGTACTTGATTTTGGAGCTAATGTAGGAGCTTTTACTAAATATGCTTTAAGTAAGGGTGCCCATCATGTTTATGCTTTTGAAGCTCAAGACCATTATTTTGATTGTCTTTCGTTAAATTGTCGTAATGATTATAATGTTACTAAAGTAAAAGGTTTTATTAGTGATAGATTTGAATATGGTCACTATAATTTTCCTACTATTTTTGATAAGTTTAATTTAGGAAGAGTAAATTTTTGTAAAGTTGATATCGAATATTGGGAATATCCTTTATTATTAAATGCTTCTTCTGAAGATATTAAAAAAATAGACCAATTTGCTATTGAAGTTCATGATATTTACGAAAATTACTATAAAGTATTTGAAATACTAGAAATGTTTAGCAAAAATAATTTTGCAACTAACTTTGAACACATACACAAAGATTATAACTTAGGAATGATATACGCTAAAAATAAAAGTTTATGAAAATATGCCATGTAGATCCCGCTTGCGGTTTAGATATTCCTCCTAAAAACTGGGGGGCTATTGAAAAAATTATTTGGGAATTTGAAACCAATCAACGTGCCTTAGGTCACCAATCAACCCACAAATTAGCAGGACATATCAACCCAGGTGAATATGATATAGTACATTGTCATGTTGCTAACTTAGCTATTGAATTAAAAAATAGAGGTATTCCTTACATTTATCAAATTCATGATCACCATGTTTGGTACTATGGAAAAGACTCTCATACCTACAAAGAAAATTTAGAAGCTATTGATGGTTCTTTAGTTTCTTTAATGCCCGCTAAATGGTTAGTAGAATATTTTAACCACCCTAAATGTTTATATTTCGCTCATGGGGTTAATAATAACGAATTTTACCCTCTAATTAAAAATAAACCAAAACCTACTGAACCTAAATTATTGATGTTAGCTAATAACGGAATGGGGGGTAAAAATGGCCACGACCGAAAAGGTTTTGCTTACGGGATTGGTTTAGCTATGGGGAGAAGTTTACCTATTACTATAGTAGGTCCTAGAAATAATGAAAATTGGTTTAATGAAAATCTCTGGGCATTTAATTATTCTAAATTGAAAATTGTTTGGGAACCTGATAATAAAACCTTACGCAGAATCTATCACGAACACGATATATTCCTCCACCCTTCAGAGTTGGAAGCAGGACACCCTAACCTTACATTGTTAGAAGCAGCAGCTTGTGGATTACCTATTGTTGGGTGGATTGAAATGGAAACTGATTTTTTAGGAATGTGGAGAGCCCCTCGAAATGTGTTTAGAATGAGTGAAGGCATTGATGATATCTTAAATAGATGGGATGATTATACATCAGCTGCTATCCAAACTGGAAAAAATTATAGTTGGTATAATAGAACTATTGAATTAATGGAAATTTACAAAAAAGTGTTATGAAACAGGAACTAATTCACGAATACAATACTTTAACAAAATTGGGTCTTTCTGTAAAAGAACCCCAAAATGGTTACAATGTAAATTTTATTCAAGGGGCTTTTTTAGAAGTATTAGGTAATCAAAAGAAAGATTATAGAGTTATAATGACTGATATGGATTCTGGAAACGTTATCCATAACGCCATTATACAAAACAATATGTGGACTCGAACTAATGTTCGTTATTTTGTAAGATGGCATATTCAAGTTTATGACTTATCTACAAATGAATTGGTTTTTGAACATAAATATAATCCTAAAAATCAACGAGTTTACATTCATATAGATTCGGCAGCTATCGGAGATACTTTAGCTTGGTTTCCTTATGCTTTAGAATTTAAAAAGAAATGGGATTGTGAAGTCGTAGTTTCAACTTTTAAAAATGAATGGTTCCAAAATCTTTACCCTGAACTTGAATTTATTTCTCCGGGTAGTGAGGTAAATAACTTATACGCTAAATATGGTATTGGTTGGTATTATAATGAAGACCATACCCCAGATTTAAATCACGTTCCTAGAGATTTTAAACCTTTTTCTCTTCAACAAACTGCAACTGATATTTTAGGTTTAGAATATAAGGAAATTAAACCTAAATTAGAATATCCTGATTTGCTTCGTCCTATTGAAGAAAAGTACGTTGTAATTGCCCCTCACGCTTCAGCACACGCCAAATACTGGATGTATCCTGGAGGGTGGCAAAAAATAATTGATAATCTAAATGAAAAAGGTTATAAAGTAATGATGATTACGCATGAACCTTTAGGAGATGATTGGCATGATTCTAAATTAGGAGGTACTTTACAAAACGTAATTGACGAGACTGGAAATCAACCTATCCAATATAGAATGAACCAGATTAAATATGCTGAAGCATTTATTGGAGTAGGTAGTGGTTTATCTTGGTTGGCGTGGGCTTTAGAAACCCCTGTAGTAATGATTTCTGGTTTTAGTGATCCTCATACAGAATTTGAGGATTGCGAACGTGTATCTACTCCTAAAGGATTTTGTACTGGGTGTTTTAACAGAGAATGGTTAAATCCTGGTGATTGGGAATGGTGTCCTGACCACAAAAACACTCCTCGTCATTTTGAATGTACTAAATCTATTACTCCTGATATGGTATTTAATTCTATTTCTAAAGTTTTAGATTTTTAACTAAGGTAAATATATTTATCATAGTAAAAAATTAACTTTGTTAGGTTATGTTCTTAAAAGATTAAATCAAAGTTGATCTTTATTAGAAAAGTTTAATTTCAAAATTATTATTTTGAAAAAAAATATAATATTTATAATAAAACATAACCTCGATTAAAATGGCAGAAACATTATTATCACCTGGTGTATTAGCTAGAGAAAACGACCAATCTCAAGTTACATCACAACCTGTTCAAGCTGGTGCCGCTATCATAGGCCCTACAGTAAAAGGACCTGTAGGTATTCCAACTTTAGTTACTTCTTATAGTGATTACATCAATAAGTTTGGTACTACTTTTACTAGCGCAAGCCAAGTATACAGCTTCTTAACCTCAATTTCAGCATATAATTACTTTACTAATGGAGGTAATTCATTGTTAGTAACTAGAGTTGTTAAAGGTACTTATACCTCAGCAACTTCTTCATTTGTTGCTAGTGGTTCTAGTGCTATCGGTACTTCAGTGTTTACTTTAAAATCTATTGGTCAAGGTGAGCTTTTAAACAGCAGTGGTTCAACAAATGCCACTACTGGTGTTCTTAGTGGTGGTACTTCTGATAACTTTAGATGGGAAATTCCAACCCGTGATACAGCATCTGGTACTTTCTCATTAGTAATTAGAAGAGGTAATGATACTTTAAATGAAAAAGTAGCTTTAGAAACTTGGACTAACTTATCATTAGACCCAAAATCTCCAAATTACATTGCTAGAGTAATTGGTGATAGCTACAATACTATTGATACTTCAGATACTACTCCTTACGTTAAAACTGTAGGTACTTATCCTAATAAATCAAATTACATCTATGTATCTTCTGTAGGATTATCAACTCCAGATTACTTTGATAATAATGGTGTAGCTAAAGATATTTATACAGGTTCAATCCCAGTACTCCAAAGTGGTTCATTTGGGGGTGCTTCTGGTGTAGTAGTAGAAGCAAGTGCTGCTTTGTACGACAAAATTACTACAGGAACTAACATTCAAGGTTTAGACCAATCTGTTTATACTCAATCAATAGCACTTCTTGCTAACCAAGATGAATACCAATTTAATGTAATTACAGCCCCAGGTTTGATTATTGACAATGCTTCTACTACTGTTACTAAGTTAATTAACATGGTACAAGAAAGAGGAGATGCTTTAGCAGTAGTTGACCCTTCAGATTATGGTGCTACTTTAAATACTATGACAGCCGCAGCTGCTAATTACAATTCAAGTTACGCTGCTACTTACGCTCCATGGTTACAAATTACAGATCCAGATTCAGGTCAATTAGTTTGGGTTCCTTCTTCAACATTAATCCCAGGTGTTTATGCTTACAACGATAGAGTAGGTGAAGCATGGTTTGCTCCTGCTGGTTTAAGTAGAGGTGGATTAGCTACAGTAGTGCGTCCTGAAAGAAAATTATCACAATCTGATAGAGATACATTATACCAAGGTAATGTAAACCCAATTGCTAGCTTCCCAGGTTCTGGAGTAGTAGTATTCGGACAGAAAACATTACAGAAAAAAGCATCAGCTCTTGACCGTATCAATGTTCGTAGATTGTTAATTGCTCTTAAGTCTTACATCTCTCAAGTAGCAGATAACTTAGTATTCGAACAAAATACTATCGCTACTAGAAATGCATTCTTAAGTCAAGTTAACCCATATTTGGAATCAGTTCAACAAAGACAAGGTTTGTACGCATTTAAAGTAATTATGGATGATTCCAACAATACTTCAGATGTGATTGATAGAAATCAGTTAGTAGGTCAAATTTACTTACAGCCAACTAAAACTGCTGAGTTTATTTACCTAGACTTTAACGTATTACCAACTGGAGCTACTTTCCCAGCGTAATTCTTTAAAAACTGAATATTTATAACACGAATAAAATAACACACAACGCAAAATGGCAGTATTAGATCCCAACGAAATTTTCTTCACAGCTTTCGAACCGAAAGTACAGAATAGATTTATCATGTATGTAGATGGTATTCCATCGTATACTATCAAATCAATCTCGTCTGTCGGCTTCTCGCAGGAAGAAATTGTACTCAACCATATCAACACCTATAGAAAAATTAAAGGTAAGTTGAAGTGGAACGACTTAACAATGACTATGTTCGACCCTATCACTCCTTCAGGTGCTCAAGCTGTAATGGAGTGGGTGCGTTTACACCACGAGTCTGTAACAGGCCGTGATGGTTATAGTGATTTCTATAAGAAAGACTTAACTATTGATATTTTAGGTCCTGTAGGAGACATCGTTTCAGAATGGATCATCAAAGGTGCTTTTGTTAAAGCTGCTGAATTTGGTGAATACAACTGGGATAACGAAGCAGCTGCTCAAAACTTGACAGTTACTATCGGTATGGATTACTGCGTATTGAATTACTAAGAAAATTTTGCGATTTTTTTAAAGAGAGCTTGGCTTTGGTTAAGCTCTTTTTTATTTTAATATTTATACTCGTAACCAAGTTATTATAAATAAAAATTATGGAAGAAAATAAATTTAAGTTTCCAACAGAAACGGTTGAATTGCCCTCAAAAGGTCTTCTTTACCCTGAAGGCCATCCTTTAGCTGGAGGTACAATTGAAATGAAATACATGACCGCTAAAGAAGAGGATATTCTTACCAACCAAAATTATATCTCTCAAGGAGTTGTTTTAGATAAACTTCTACAATCTCTTATTGTTACTAAAGTTGATTATAATGACCTATTTATTGGAGATAAAAATGCTATCCTAATTGCATCTCGTATTTTGGGTTATGGTAAAGATTATGACTTTATGTATAACGGAGAATCCCATACTGTTGATCTTACTACTCTAGAAAACAAAGTTATTGATGAAAGTAAATTTACTAGAGGTACTAACGAGTTTAGTTTTACTCTTCCGTTTTCTGGAACTCCAATTACTTTTAAATTAGTAAATGGTCACCTTGAAAATAAAATTGATGCTGAAATCAGAGGTCTTAAAAAAGTTAACAAAACAGCATCCCCAGATCTTTCTACTCGTATGAAACACATTATCACCTCAGTAGGAGGAGATACAGATGTTAAGCTAATTCGTGATTTTGTTGATAATTACCTTTTAGCTCGTGATTCAAGAGCTTTACGTGAATACATTCGTGAATTCCAACCTGATGTTGATATGAATATTACCATTACTAGTGGTGGGGAAGATTTGGTAATTGAATTACCTATTGGAGTAAACTTTTTTTTCCCTGACGCCTGAGGAAGCGTTTCAACTTAGAAACACTGTATTTAACCAAATACACGAAATCGTATTTCATGGTAAAGGCGGCTATGATTGGTACACTGTATACAGTATGCCTATTTGGTTAAGAAAATTAACATTTCATAAACTCCGAGAATATTATTCTCAGCAAGATGAAAATTCTACTTCAAATTCTGTAGAACAATCTATTGCTAATATGAAAGCTGCTGGAGCCGTTGCTAAACAAGAAGTTACTGTTCCGAGCTATGTTACAAAGGCATCAAAAAAATGATGCCTTTTAATATTTATGGTATATAATAATATTATGTTAAATGGCCAAGAAGGTAACTAACGAACAAGATCTTAGAAGGTTTACTAAAGAAACTTCTGCTGTAGTAGAAGATGCTCTTAGAAGTTTAGCTTCTAATGTTGGTGACATTTTTAAATCAGCTCTTCAAGAAAGCCAAGATGTTTCTAAAGTTTTAGTTAAAGATACTCAAGCTGGATTAAATAATTTAGCTAAGGTATCGGGTGTGCTTGCTACTAATATGGAAAAAGCAGCTACCGGATCTTTGAAACAACGTGATGTTTTAAAAACCATACAAGACAGGCAAGCCAAAATTGCTACTATTGAAGCTCAAATTGAAATTATTGGAAACAATAGTACAAAACAAAAACAAGCTTTAGAAAAAGAATTAAGAAAAATTGTTGAATCTGAAGCAGAAGTAAATAAACAACTCCAAGAACAACTTAAATACTCTACAGCCATCCAGAAAAATATGGGCCTTACGGGCGTTGTGTTTGGAGGTTTAGAAAAAGTATCCCGCAAATTAGGACTTTCAGGGTTAGATACAGTATTTGCTAGTGCTAAAGATTCAGCTCAAGCTAAAGCTAAGGCATTAGTAGATTCTGGTAAAGCAGCTGGTAGTTTATCTTCTAAAATCAAAACTTTAGGAGCTGGATTAAAGGGTATGGCTGCTGGGTTAAAAGAAATGTTTAGTCCTGAAATACTAATCGGTGGATTAATGGCCGGGATTGGAAAACTGTTTAGTTTTATTACAAAAAAATACGGCGAAGGTAAATCCGCAGCTGAACGAATAAGTGAAGAAAATACTAATGTAGCTAGAACATTAGGTTTAGCCCAAGGTGCTGCTAGTAAATTAGCGGGATCCGTAGCAGGAATAGGCCCTACAGTAGCAGCCTCTAAACAATCAGTTACCCAATTATATGAAGCAATGGGTTCAACTGAAAAATTAACTTCAAATACATTAAAAGTATTTGTTAAGTTAAACACATTTGCAGGAATGTCTGCTGAATCTTTAGCTAAATTCCAAAAATTTGCTAAACTATCAGGAGAAGATGCAGGAACTTTAGTTTCTAATATGGCTCAAACAGCTTTAGAAACTATTAAAACTAATAAGTTTGCATTTAGTCAGAAAAACTTATTAAATGATGTTGCAAATGTTTCTAGTGTTATCAGATTACGCTTTAGAGATCAACCTAAAGCATTAGTAGAATCAGTAGCTAAAGCTAAGTCTTTAGGTATTGAAATGAATAAAATCGAAGATATAGCTAGTAGTTTATTGAATTTTGAAGATTCAATTGCTGCTGAAATGGAAGCTGAACTTTTAACTGGAAAACAACTTAATTTAGAAAAAGCTAGAGAAGCAGCTTTAAGAGGAGATACCGCTGCCTTACAAGATGAAATTATTAGCCAATTAGGTTCTATTGAAGAATTTAATAAAATGAATGTTATCCAACAGGATGCATTCGCTAAATCTATTGGTTTATCTCGTGGTGAATTAGCTGGGATGTTAGATGCTCAACAAAGTAACTTAAATACTCAAGGAGATTTAGTAGAAGGTCAACAAGATGGAATGAAAGCTATGATGTCTTCAGTTTCAGAAGCAGAAAAAAATGCAGAAATTGATAGAAGGAGACAAGAAGCATCACTTAAATATTATACTGAATTATCTCCTTTAGTTCAAACATTAAGTAATACATGGACTAAAATTCAAGAAACATTAAATGGTTTATTTACGGATTTAGTTTTAAAACCCATGGTTGAATGGGTAAATGGTCCTGCCGGTAAAGAATTTATAGCTTCTCTCCCTGAAAAAGCAGAAAAATTTGCAGATGCTATAAAAACAGCAGCTAGGCAAGTAAAAGAAGTATTTGGTCAAGTAGTTGGTTTTATTAAAGAACACCCATGGTTATCGGCTGCTATTGTCGGAGGAGCTATAGCCATAAAAGGTACAATTTTTAAAAAACGAGATGGTTCATCAGCCAGTAGTGCTCTTTTTGTAAAATTAGCCGGAGTGGGAAGTGATAGTGTAGGTGATAATATAACAAATATGTTTAAACCTAAAACTAAAACTTCAACAGGCCCTGTATTTGATGAAAAAGCCGGAAGATATAGAGATCCTTCTACAGGTAAATTTACTAAAGCTCCTTCACCCTCTGCATCACCAAGTGGTGGTGGTAATTTCTTTACTAGAATAGGAAATAGAATAGCTGATAGTAATTTAGGTAAATTTGTTTCAAAAACTACCTCAAAAGCAATTAATTTAGCTAATAAAGCAGTTAAGTTTGCTAATCCTATGACATATATTAAAGAATATATGCCTAAACTAATGAAAAGCAAAGGTTTTAAAAAAACAATTTCCGCAATTCCTAAAATTGGTAAAATTGCTTCTTTAGCAATGATTGCTTATGACTTAATATCTCAAGGAGCTGGCATATCAGCAGCTGCAAAACAAGGAGTTGGCCCTCAAGACATTGGTAAACAAATTGTAATGGCTTTAGGTGATTTAGGTGGTTCGATTATTGGTGGGTTATTAGGATCTTTAATTCCTGTACCTGGGGTAGGTACTATGTTAGGTACTTTCCTTGGAGGATTAGGAGGTTCAGCATTAGCAGGATTAATAGCAGATAATACCGATGTATCCGGTATTGGTAACTGGGCCATTAATGCTTTAGGAGGACCTAAAGATGGTGGAAGTGCTGAAGATTTCATCTTACAGGATGGTAAGATGACTAAATTTAGAAAAGATGACGTTATAATAGGAGGTACCAACTTAGGTGGTGGAGATAATGGTAAAACTATTCAATTACTTGAAAGATTAATAGTTGCTGTTGAAAAAGGAGGTACTGTAATTTTAGACGGTCAAAAAGTAGGTAATGTTTTAGCAGCTGGTTCATACAGAATGCAATAAAGCAATATTTATAATAAATTAATAATTAAAAATAAACACTATGGCCTTAATTGATAGTTTATCCCAAACCCAATTGGATAGAAATAACGGTGCTACCCCTCGAAAATATAATGGAGTATCTAAGTTAACTAATTCTTTATCTAAATCTCAATTGGATAGAAACGATGGAGCTACTCCATCAAAATATTTAGACAACCCTCCAGGATAATAAATGCCTTTAATTAATTTAAAAACTGACCTCAAATCCCTAAAATATGGGATGGATAGACCCGGAGGCGGGTCTAGTGGCCAACCCTTCATTCAAAAACCAATTCCCGATATTGATGCGGCTTCAACCGCTGAAACTGGATTTAGTATTGGGAATGATTTTGGAATTAGAGGTGGGTTTTTAAGACCTGGGATTGCTGTAGATGATTTAGAAAGAATTTATAAACTCTACACAGAAACCTCTACAGGTTTAGCTTTTAATGCTAAACAAGTTGCTTTAGGACTTTTAGCAAACCCTACCCAAGTATGGAATCCTCTTACAGTACCTGCACAAGTAATAGCTGATGGTTTAGGATTTGGACATGTTCCTGCTTTTATTAACCCTGACATTTTAAATTTCTTTAGTCAACCTTTCCCAAATGCTAGAACTCGTTATGGTTTTAAAGGTGAATCTAGAGAAGAATTTTTTAAGATGGGTAACCCTGCTAAGGGAACTAACAATTCTTTAAAAGGAAGTTTAGGAGCAACATCTGATAGAAAAAATCCTGATTTTGGTGTAAGAGAAAAAAAGGGCATAGCCCCAACTCAAAATATTCTCCTCCCAGGAACAGCGGACGAAGTTTCTCTTACACGTCTTTACACAGCTTCAACTCCTGAAGATGTTGTAGACAATGATATGATAAAATTTGTTATTTCGGTTGTAGATAATAATGATCCTTCAAAAAGAACTTGGCTACATTTTAGAGCTTATATAGATTCATTTAGTGATGGGTTTAATTCAAATTGGAATGAAGTAAAATATGTAGGTAGAGGTGAGTCTTTTTATAATTACGGAGGTTTTTCTAGAGATATAAGTTTAGGATTTAGAATAGCAGTTCAATCTAAACAAGAACAATCATTTCTTTACGAAAAACTTAATTATTTAATATCAACTACTGCTCCTGATTATAGTGAAGCTGGTTTTATGAGAGGTAATTTAACATATTTAACTGTAGGAGATTATTTAATAGACCTTCCAGGTGTTATAAAAAACATTTCTTTAGGAGGATTTGAAGAATCTCCATGGGAGTTAGGTAGAACTCAAACTGGTACTGTAGATTCAACTATTGCTCAACTACCTCACTCTTTAACTGTAAGTTTAGGATTTTCTCCGATTCATAATTTTATTCCTAGAAAAGGAGCTAAATTTATAGGATATAAAGAACCTACTTTAAATAATGGCTAATAGATATTCAAATATAAAAGTACTTTTTTCACCTCAGGGTCCTTACTATAAAACAACTTTGTACCCTGAAGTTCCTCTTTCAGAAAGTGATATTTACGTTATTACTGATGAAGGAGATAGGTATGATTTATTAGCTGACCAATATTATGGAGATTCTACTTTATGGTGGATAATTTCTATATCAAATTTAAGTCTTCCTCAAAATTCTCTTTACCCCCCAATTGGGAGTCAAATAAGAATTCCATTAGATTATGTTGGAATAGTTCAAAGTTTTAACCAATTAAATCGTTTTTAATTTATGGGAAATATTGTTGGGAACAACCCTGAAGATTGGGCTAAGAAACAAGTAGACTTACGCCAACAGCTTTTAGGTCTAGAAAATAAAACAGCAGAAGTTTTAACTTGGCAAACCTCTAAAACAGCTTGGATTAGAGCTTTTTCTTCAGTTTATATTGAAGAGGGAAAAACAATCACAGAGAAGGATAATGAAGGTAAAACTATTACAAGAGAAATAAACATTAGTACAGATTTAACAGGTAATCCAAAATATCGAGGACGAGGATTAGCTAAAGAATTTATCTTATTTAATGGAACTTCAGATTCAGACTGGCTTAACCCATATACCCCTAAATCTGGAGTTGCTAATAGTTATTCAATTATTAATAATTTTGCTTATGGTTTTGGAGGTACTAAAAATAGGGGACTTGTCCCAATGCCTGGTATTTTAAGTTTAGACATCAGTACTTATAACCGAGGTTCTTTAAGAAAAGCTGAATTAAAATTAAAAGCTTATAACCGAGAACAATTTGCTATTTTAGATACTCTTTACATGCGTCCTGGGTATACTCTTCTTTTAGAATGGGGGCATACATTATATTTTACAGGAAAACCAGAAGAATTTACTTTTCAAAAAGCTCAATTTTTAACTAAACCCTTTAGTTACCTTAGTGCAGCCAACAATCCAGAAAGTGAAACACCTAACCAAGACGATATATTACAAGCAATTGTAACTGAAAGAGAAAAAACTCAAGGTAATTATGATGGGTTTTACGGTAAAATTACAAATTTTAACTGGACATATAATACTGATGGTTCTTACGATATTACAGTAAGTGCAATTTCTATAGGAGATGTTATTGAATCTTTAAAGATTAACCATACTCTCCCTACATTTAAAGCTCCTGAACCTAAAAAAAATAATTCTTCAGGTAATATTACACCAGCTTATTTTTATTTTAACCTTTCAGATAATAAAGGAAATTTTCAATATAAAGTAAGAGAAACTGAAAAAGAAAAATATTATGAATATTGGAGTATGGATTCAGGAGGAAGTTTCACCCCAGATGGTAAACAATTTACAGGAACTACAGAAATAGTAAATGCTTATAAATCCGCAAAAGCTAAATATAGCAATTTAAGTAGTTTTGTTAAACCAACTCTTAAACGTCCTGCTGACTCTTTAGCTCCTGAACCTTCTTTAGGTAACAATGTTCTTATTACTCAAAGAGATAAAACTATATTTAATAGTTGGATCTATGATAACTTTACTGAATTAAAAAATAAAATAAATAAAGAAGGACAAAAAATAGCTACAACTTCATCTGGAAAAAGTTTAATTAATACTTATTTCTTTGGAGATAAAAAAGAATTTTTAATGGTTCAACCTCTTACCCAAGTAGATGTTTTAGATGGTAGTAGTGGTACATCTAAAGGTACAAAAACTATTTTAAGTAAAAATGCTCCTTTTCAATATGTTAAATTAGGAACAATTTTAGAATATATTGAAAAGCAACTTTTAATTGTGAATGGGAGTGGAGATCCTATTCTTAAGTTTGATACTAACTGGGAAGATACTTTTTGTTACACTTTCCCTGAACAATTCTCTTCAGACCCTAACGTATGTGTAATTCCTTTTAAAACTCGAGATTCTAAAGATTCTGATAAGATTTCTGGAACTTATTGGGAAAATGTATTAGGTACTGATTTTAAAACTGGAGGAAGTGATTTTGTTGGAAAACTTCTTCACATTCATGTTAATATGCACTATTTAGCAGGTGTGTTAAATCAAAGCACTTCAAACAATGCTGTACCTCTTTTAAGATTTTTAGAAAATCTTTTATATGGCATCCAAGAAGCTTTAGGTAGTGTTAATAAATTTTCAGTGGTATATGACCATGACCAAAATACTATTAAAATATTTGATGATTTACCTTTAGATCCTAGAGTAGCTAAAACCGTAGTTCCTCCTGAACAAAGAACTTTATTGAATGTTTATGGTTGGAAGCCAAAACAACAAAATGGATCTTTTATTACAAATGTTGGGATTAGTACTACACTATCAAATCAATTTGCAACTATGATATCAATTGGAGCTCAATCCCGCTCCAAATCAGATGTTACAAATGCCACAGCTTTTAGTAAATGGAATGAAGGTTTAGTAGATATAATTCAACCTCAAAAATTAAGTAGGGCTGTTTCTGAGCAAAACCAGAGAGACTTAAAAAATCCATCTCAATTATTTGCTAAAAATATAGAAGCTCTTAAAAAACCGGGTAATGTTATATCGGATTTTTATAAAAATGGTAAAACTCCTACAGGAGAAGCTATTTCATCTACTCAATCTCTAAACGCTTCCTACAGCCAATATTTAGGAACCGTGTATAATACTGATAATCAAATTCCTAGTATTCAAGGATTTATACCTTTTAGTATGAATTTGGATATGGATGGATTTTCTGGACTCAGAATTTATGAAAAATTTTATATTACTACTGAAATCCTTCCTCCATCTTACCCTAAAACCTTATCATTTTTAGTAAAAGGATTAAGACATACTATTGATGGTAGTGGGTGGAAAACTTCTATTGAAAGTCTTACAGTACAATCCTCAGATGAATTAAAACCAATTGACACACCCCAAAATGTTATAGCAAATCCTGATTGATATGTATTATCCTAAATCTCAAGTAAAAACTAACCAATATAGTAATTTTGACTTAGAAGATAAGTTTACAGGTACTCCCTATGAAGGTTATTACTACCAAACATCTTCAGGAAAATATTTTAGTGGTAAAAACCCCCAAGTAGTACCTTCAATTGAATTAGTCCCTATTAAAAAAGAAACTACCTCAGTTGAAGAATCTTCTACTAACAGGTTAATAAATTCTTTTGAGACTGATCAATATCTTAAAGCTAAGAAAACTACATTTGTAACTCAAAAGATTCCTTCGTACTATCACCCTATTCCTACTCAAGAGGATTATAATTTAGGATCTTTTGTTAGGTATTTTTGTAAAAAGGCAAATCAAACAATTTACATTGAAATTAATAAGGATACTTTTGATAAATTAGAATCGGGTAGCCCTGAATATAATAATAAATTGTATATTCCATTTAAATTAACTTGGGCATTAACCGGAACTTCCTCTAGAGAGGTAAATGAAATAAATTTAAGTGTAGTTTCTACAACAGAAAGACAATTACGATTACAAGGTTTAGTCCAATATTTTAAAAATTACTCTCAATATTATTTAGGTTGATAATTTAAAAAAGGTTTTGTATTTTTAATAAATGTTTTGGTTAATAGAAGATAGTCAACAATTACAAGAATTTAGTCTTCGAGGTTTTGAAGAAGTATTTTTAGAAGTAATCCCTTACAACTTTAATACTCATCCTATCCTTGATGGGATTTCTCTAATTTATATTAGACCGTTAAGAGAACTAAAGGGATACATGTTATGCCTTGATCATGGTGAGACTATGTCATTAGATATAGACGAGGTAAAACGCGTATTAAATAAAATAAATAAGGTATATGTACGTAATAAAAAATCAACATTACAATATTTACCTCTCAAAACTCTTTTAGACATCCAACCCACACATCATACGTATATACCAGAACTTACACACACTCACAAATGGTTTTACGCTAAGAATCTAAATAACCCTAACCGCATAGTACCTATAGTTAAACACTACGAGTATTGTGAATCAATTTTTAAAGATTTAGATATATTTAATATCAAATGTCAAGACGACTATTGTCAATGGTTTAATAAAAGAAGTTCAATTGTATTTTCTGCTATTGAGGCAAACGGGCTTCGAATAAATAAAGAATTATATGAAAAATTCTTCCACCCCGTTGAAGGAGAGTACGTTTACACTCAATACAACCTTAAAACACTCACAACAAGACCTTCAAACAACTTTGGGGGAGTCAATTTTGCTGCCCTCAACAAAGAAAACGGTTGTAGACAAGCATTCATTGCGCGTAATGATCAACTTATTGAGTTTGATATTAGCGCCTATCATCCTAATCTTGCTGCTAAGCTCGTTGGTTATGATTTTGGCACTAAAGATATTCATAACCACTTTGCTAAGATGTATGGAGTGGATTATAAACAAGCTAAAGAATTAACGTTCAAACAACTATACGGAGGAGTATTTGAACAGTATAAAAACCTGGAATTCTTTAAAAGAATACAAGTATATATAGATGATTTGTGGGATAAGTTTCAACACCAAGGGTGGATTGAGATGCCTCAATCAAAATATATACTTAGGAAAGAAGATACCGAGGATATGAAGCCGCAAAAGTTGTTTAATTACGTACTCCAAAACTTGGAAACGTCCACAAACGTTCTTATATTGTGGGAAATATTAAAGTCTTTAAGAGGTAAGAAAACTAAATTGGTGTTGTACACGTATGATGCGTTTTTGTTTGATTACGCTCAAGAAGATAAAGAAGTATTGAAAGAAATAAAAAAAATAATAGAAGGTTTTGAACTTAGTATAAAAATTAGTTATGGAAACACATATGACTTTACCTGAAGTTGACTATATGTATGGGGGATATTACGATTTTGATAACCCCTTAAATATAGGAGATTTGAATAACAAGTTATTCTGCACATTTACGTCTTTAGAAGACTTAGATGAGTTAGTAAAAGATTTATGTACTCGTTATACTATAATGTATGATAAAATGTTTGTGCTTCATGTTAAAAGCAACAACGAGTATGTTATTACCTATAATGTAGAGCAACCTAATGTTGCTTACATTCCTGAAAATACAATTTTAGTACACCGTAAAAAAGAAACTAATACTCTTTATACTATTAACGCTTTAAATGAATTGATTAAAAAGCTTAATGGTGGAGTAGTTGATACAAGGTATAAAATTGATTGGCAACACTATAAAAACTGCATTCTGCTTACCCAGCACAATGAATTAAAACAATTAAATACAAAGATTTATAAAATCATTGAACTTTAATTTGGTAATTGCACCAAAGGTTATTATATTAAGTTATAAACATTAAATTAGTTATAATTATGGATTTGAATGAAATCAAAGCGCGCCTCAATCAGATGCAGAATGCATCTAATGGACAGAGCAAGGGCGATGGAAAACAATTGTTCTGGAAGCCCTCAGTTGGTAAGCAAACTATTCGTGTAGTACCTTTTAAATACAACACGGATAATCCTTTTACCGAAATGCAATTCTATTATGGGATTGGTTCGAAAAAAGTAATGGCATCTCCTACCAATTGGGGTGAGAAAGACCCAATTAAAGAATTTGCTCAAAAGCTACGTGGTACTAACGACAAAGAAAACTGGCG
>Ga0208161_1000094_pt1 | contig 44037 bp, 48 predicted proteins | sample CB_VirMetaG_3_FD_184538 | JGI IMG/M metagenome (GOLD analysis project Ga0208161, IMG submission 184538) | Freshwater to marine saline gradient viral communities from Chesapeake Bay - CB_1508_1S Viral MetaG (SPAdes) (version 4) | ecosystem: Environmental > Aquatic > Marine > Coastal | place: USA... | reverse complement strand
TTCACTTGAACCTACGGCGTTTGCTGCAATTTCACTTGATCCCACTGCGTTTGCTGCAATGGAAGCTGAGACTACTGAATTTACTGCAAGTTGAGTTGTTGTTGTAATTTGATTTATTTCAACTTCAATATTATCTGTACCGCTCGGAGGAGCCGATGTAAAACTTAAAGTTGTTCCGCTAACTGAAAACTCACTCTTTTGCTGATAAACTCCGTCGATAAAAACATTAATATTATTTTCATGCTGTGGGTTTATACTAAGTGTAAAATCAGTTGTTGAAGCATCACCACTAAAATTATTAATTATGTTTGCTTTACCTGTAATCACACCTGAAATTGTGTATGCGATTACTTTTGTTCCATTTGCTGGAGCAGTATCAAAGGTAAGAGTTGTTCCACTTGTTGAGAAAGAATCTCTATTTTGATATACACCATCAATAAATACGATTAAATCTGTTTCTGCCTGTGGAGTTGTTGAAAGTGTAAATCCTGTAGTTGAACCATCTCCACTAAATTCATTATGTGCAAAACCACCACCTGTTGTAACTTGGTGAAAATGCATAACTTCTACGCTTGTTCCATTTGGTGGAGCTGTGCTAAAAGTTATATTTGAACCGCTTGTGCTATATGTGCCTTTTTCTTGATAGACACCATCAATAAATACCATTGTATTGTTTTCGCTAAGAATGGTATTTCCAGTATCAAATGTTACGGTTGATCCGTCTCCTGTGATTTCATCAACATCTACTTGTTGATTAAAACCGTAGCCTCCGCCACCAGAAGAACTAATTGTTTGATTTGATACACTTGTTATACGACCATCTGCATCTACTGTAATTTGTGGAGAAGCAGTTGAAGAACCATATGTTCCTGCTGATACTCCAGAAGATGCAAGTTGAGTTGATCCCACTGCGTTTGCTGCGATCTCGCTTGAACCTACAGCATTTTCAGCTATATGTCTTGCTAATACTGCATTACTGGCTAGATAGGCACTTGTTACTGCGTTTGCTGAAAGTCCTCCGCCTGTTGCTGTAATTGTAAGAGTATCTGTAGAAGCATTTGTTCCTAGCGTAATTCCACTACCTGCAGCAATTGTTAAAGTATCAGTTGTTGAATCTGCAACGATATCACTCTGACCTGAGACTGCAATAGTACTAAATAAATTTTGTGAACCACCTCCACTTACTGTGGTAAAGGAAAGTGTTCCTGCACCATCAGTAGTTAATACTTGCCCGCTTGTTCCATCTGTAACATTAAGCTCATCAATTCCTACTGAGTTTGAAGCTATTTCACTAGAGCCAACTGCATTTGCAGCGATTTCACTTGAACCAACTGCATTAGCTGCTATTTCTGTCGCAGTTACTGCATTTGCCGCTAATCCTGAAATAGCTGCTGTAGTTGCTGAAGTTATACGACCGTCTGCATCAACCGTAATAACAGGTACTGCACTAGAAGATCCATAAGAAGCAGCGGATACACCACTTGCTGCTATTTCTCTTGCTGTGATTGCATTTGCAGCGATTTTTGAACTTGTTACTGAGTTAGTTGCAAGTTCTGAACTTGTAACTGCATTTGCAGCGATTTCTGAAGTTGTTACTGCATTTGCAGCGATCTCTGAACTACCTACAGCATTTGCAGCGATCTCTGAACTACCAACAGCATTTTCTGCTATCTTTGCGCTTGTTATAGCATTATCTGCTACGTCTGCTTCAATTACAACTCCACTAGATATATGTGCAGAAGTTATAGAGTTTGCGGCAATCTCAGAAGTTCCAACAGCGTTTGCGGCGATTTCGGAAGAAGTTATGGCATTTGCTGCGATTTCGCTACTTGTTACTGCATTACTTGCTATTTTAGCACTTGTTACTGAGTTTGCGGCTAATTGATCCTCTACTATTGTACCTGCAATTGAAAATGATCCTGACCCCATTAAAGAGTGTGAAGAACATTGATAGTATAAAACCTGAGGAGTACTGGTAGTTACTGCTATTTGAGTATATGCACCACTGGAACCTGCTGTTCCATTTGTAGTAACTCCAGTTGTAAAAGAAGTTGTTTTGTTACTTTCGTAATAAAATCTAAGTGGGTGACCTGTGTTTGATGAATCTGATTGGTCAAATCTATAAGTATTTCCTGGTGTTAAAACAAGAAAAGGTCCTTCTAACCCATCTAATAAGAATCCGTCAGAAGAACCATTGCCATATTCAGGGTGCGCAGCAGTCTTGGTGTCAACTGTAACAGTGACATCAATCTGTGAATCATACTCATTCAAATATTCTGGGGTATAAGCAGTGATAGTATCATTACCATCAGTACCATCTACATATCTTCTTAAGAAGAATAAGCCATCCTTAGTATTAAGAGCTATTTCTCCTAATGCTAGATTGCTAGTTGTAGGTTTAGACCCAGAGGTATTTGACCTCTTAAGTTTAATTGTTTGCGCCATATTTATGGAATTCCTTGCTATGCGTATATACGCAGAAATTTATTTATTAGGAGAATGTTCCTCCATCAATTGTGCTTGACCAAGCTACTGTATTGTTTGCTCCAACTTGTAATATTTGACCAACGCTATTTGTAGAATCATATGTTCCAATAGCAAGTCTTTGGTAACCTGTGTTTGCACCATTTGTGCTTCCAAAGATTAAATCACCAGTTGCTGTTTGAGTAATACCTTTAATTCTAAGAGCATCACCAGAAACTTCAATAGTTTGACTATCTACGTTTACATCAAGTGTGTTACCAGTTTTGCTAAGAGCGTCTCCTGCTGTGATCTGTCCAGCACCTGAGAACTGAGCAAAAGTTAAGTTGGTTGTACCAACAGTAATTGAACCGTCAGTTGTAAGTACAAAACCACTATCAGCATTTGTTGTACCTTCTTCAACGAAAGTAAATAGTCCTGAAGTTACTTCTGCATCTGCATCACAGTCGGTGGCTCTTGTCATTGTTGATGACGAACCATTCCATATATAAATACCGTTTTGTGAAGCAGTTGACTGAGATTTTACAAGAACTCTGTCACCACTTGTAAGAGAGATACCATCTATAGAGGCACCTGGGTTTGTTAAATCTATGCTACTTGTTGTTGCAACTCTTACTGAATCTTTAAAATCAAGTCCAGTTTTTACTGCATCAACATATTCTTTTGTTACAAGTGAGCTAGAACCAAAACCAGCTCTATCTTTATACCCACTTGGTACTACAACTGTTCCTGTGCCATTTGGGCTAAGAGTTAAATTACCATTTGAATCTGTTGTAGAAACTGTGTTGCCATCAATTCTTACATTGTCAACATCTAATTGAGTAACACCAGAAAGACCACCACTTGTTAAAGTAGCTGTGCTGTCTGTAAAAGTTGTAGCGGTAATAGTTGTACCAGTAATTGCTCCTGCTGAAGCTCCACCAATAGTAACACCATCAATTGTTCCACCATTAATGTCTACAGTTGTTACTGTACCACCATCTGAAACTGTAGAACCACTAAAGTTAATTGTACCACTTGCGGTTAAGTTTGTAAATGTAGCAGCACCTGCTGATGCTCCTCCAATAGTTGCACCGTCAATAGTACCACCATTAATATCAAAGTTTGAACCTTCGATTTCAACTGAACCAGCTTCTAATTTTTTGCCTAATGTGATCTTTTCTGCTGAATTTGTTGTATCAAATGTTAAATAAGCATTTGCACCTTCTGTAATTACAAAAGATGTTGCACTATTGTCGATAATACTTAATTCAGTTGCTTGTGATGTAATATCAATTGCGCCACCTGTTAAATCTAAATCTAGGTTTGCAGCAGCGACTATATCTACATCTCCACTTCCAGATGTAATCGAGTTTGCTCCGATTGTTAAGTTAGCAGTTAGTAATTGATCGATTTTGCTGTTGCTATCTACGATAATTGCTGAACTTGCTGTTAATGTTCCTGCAGTATGATCAAGTAAGTTGACATACGTGGCACCACCAATTATAGAGTTAGTAGAGCCTGAAGCAGGTCCGATGAATAGCTTATCCGAACTAAACGAATACGCTAATTCACCCGCACCAAGAGCGCTGGAAGGAGCGGCTGCGGTGGTACTTCTTTTAATTTTAATTGTTTGTGCCATAATTTCTTCCTATCTTTTGACGCCTAGAATTGTCCTCCATCTAGGTTGTCCATTGTATCCGTTGCTGATGCAAGGGGTACGAATTCAAATACGTTAGAAGATGTTTCTCTGTATACTTTTAACTCATCATCATCAGTATCGTACCAGAGATCTCCTTCACTAAGTTGTGCACCAGAAGGTGCTGAATCTTGTTTCCAAAGTTGGTTTGCTAAATGGGCGATAGCATTTTGTAAATTACCTCCACCCCATGTTCCAGTAGCAGCAACAGTAATATCAATTGCGTCACCACTAATTGTAACTAAATCATAAGTAGTATTTACAGTAGTAATTGTATTTTCTAATACTACATCATTTACTATTTCTTGAACGGTTACGCTGATTGCCATTATCGTGTTACTTCAGGTTTTACTGTTATGGTTCCTTCCATAAGTCGAGTAACTGAACCTGCACTTGATTCAATTTCTAAATCATAAACATAAATTCCTGGAGTAAGAGCGGCAGTAGAGGTTGCGCTAGCAGTAACATTTAGTTTTCCTTGTGCAGCATTTGCAACTACAACTGTAAAAGAAAGAGCAATAGTGGCTGAGTCATGGGTTGAACGCATTTGCATTCGTCCTGAATACCCAGATAAATCCATAGCTGTATTATTATCTTCCACAGTCAATTGGCGACTAAATGTCGATCCTTGATCTAATGTGAAATTGTATGTTCCAGCTGCCATTTCTTTATACCTCCAATGTCTTAATTATAACAAAAAAATACACCTGATGTCAAGCATTAAATTTTCAATGTTAATCGATAGCCCTTATGATTTAGGATATTTGTCTTTAACTGCTTTTAGTTCTGTGTAAAAAGATGTTAATTTTGCTGAATCACCAAACACTCCATCATCTATTGCATGCCAAAAAAGATCTAACTGTTCTGCTATGCTTGGGTATTCAGTTTTTCTTGCTTGTGAATATGTATATGTTTTTGTTAAATTTTTATCCAATGACATGACTTGCATCTCCATAAACTATTATACTAAAAGTATAATCTATATATTTATCTTTTGTTAATTTAAAATTAAAAGTTCCTGCATTTGTACCTGTTAAACTAAGTGTGCCATCAGCAGGTATAGTTCCAATACTTGTATTATCTACATAAACTGTTGTACCTTCTGGAATACTAGTAACATTCATTGTGTCCCCTAGCATCATAAATGTTGCGGGAAGACTTGGTGTAAATTGTCCATAAGCAACAATATCTGTTCCATCTTCATTAACATAATATAAATCAATAGGTGGAAGTGTGTCTACAGTAATCTGTAAATGTGAAAGTCCATCTTCTGCTTGATTGTCAATTACACTTTGAGGAGTATCATTTATAGTTCCCCAAATTATTTTTTTATCTGAATTGTAAAATATATGATAGTCCATTTTTTCTCCTATACAAATGGTGAGTCTGTGTTAAAAATAATATAAGCATAATAAATTGCTTGTCCTGCAAAATTTGATGAATGTGTTGTGGAAAAATTGTAATACTCCCGATAACTTCCTCCATTGCAAATATTTGTTATACTTAAATTAGTTGTTGTAGTTTGATAATAACATCCTTCTTCATAATCAAGCTCCCACTCATTAAAAGGTTGTCCGTTTCCTGTCCAAATATGGTCGTCTATAAATCTATTATGCGTATAAGAACCTGCCCCATAACTAAGTGTGTAGGGTGGAATATCTCCATTATATGCTTTGTATACGTTTGTAGCATATGCAGGGGCGCCCCCTCCACTTGCAGTACAAGTTGCACTGTTAGATGTATAATACCCCCCATTTGTTACTGTTACACTGCTTACAGAGCTTCCGCTAAGTGTTGCAGTTGCAGTAGCTGCAATTAATTGTCCAGGTCCAGAAAAAGTAAGAGTTGGAGCAGTTACATATCCTGATCCTCCACTTGTTACAGTTACGCTTATTACGGTATAAGCTTGAGTAAATTGATTGAAAAATAATGTTACACTAAAAGTTGCAGTACTTGTTGGGTTTCCTAGTACACAATTTGCTGCATTTGTGTAAGTTACTTCTACAAAAGGTCGAAATCCTAGTCCATGACTAAAAGTTCTCGTAGCTCCTGCGTTTAATATACCTTGTCCTCGTGCTGCTACATTGAATCCTTTTACAGCAGAATTTGAATCAAATATAAGACTAGAAGAAGTACTAGTAACATCTTGTCCCGCTCTACTCACATAAAGACCATAGTCTGAGCCTCTTTGCCCTAATAATACTCTATTTGCCATTAAAATAAACTCGTGCCTGGTATTCCCTTAAAAAGAAATATATTAATTGTCTGTGTTCCTACAGTATTGGTGTCATAAACTCCCGCATAACTTGATGCCAATGTGGTGGATAAAGTTGAACCAGAACTAAAACTTGTTGTTAGTGTATCAGTTCCTTCTGCAATAAAAAAGGAAGTTTCTCCTGTAGCTGTAGTCACAGAAGTACTATTATTTACAGTACTTCCTGCAGTTTGATTTATACTAGAAATTTGATCTAATACTATGGCATGGTCTACTTGATCAGCACTATTTGTAGAAAAAAGTAACTCATCATTTGCACAAGTTAATACATCACTTCCTGAACGACTCACAAATAAACCATATTGTGAACCTCTTTGTCCTAATAATAATCTATTTGCCATAATTTAAGTCCATAAATTTTCCGTATTTCCTAAAGTTGGATGATTTGTTAATGTTTGTGTACTGCCACTTCCATCTAAATAACTACTGCCCATAAATCCATAAGCACAAGGTATTCTCAATACAAGAAATTTTGTTGCAGCACTCGTACGAGAATGAGAAGCCAAAGCAAAAGAAGTACTAGTTAAATAACCATAACTTCCACTATTATATGCATCATCATGAGTAATCCATCCATCTCCTCTGGTTGTTTTTGGTGTGATAGAAGTATTTGTAAGTTCCCAATTTGCTGCTTGATTATTTATTATTAAAACATCATCATCTTCTTCAAAATTTGTAACGAAAAAATCTTCATGTATTACTTTGGTTCCTTCTTCTATAATAAAATACATAGGAATATAAGTTAATGTAGCCTTTGAACCACTTGTCCAAGTTATAGTAGAAGAAGTTCCTGAAGTGCTTCCTCCTGCATATACTTGTCCTGTTCTTGGTTTAGTGGAATCAAATACAAGATTTTGTGCAGAAGTAGTTAAAACATCACTTCCTTCTTTAGAAATTTTTAATCCGTATTGACTACTTCCTAAATTTCCTAGTAATACTCTATTTGCCATTTATCTCCACCTTGGCCCTTCTGCCCAGTTTACAAGTGATCTTCTTGTTCCTTTTGTTACTGTTGTTACTCTATGTGTTAAATAACTTGGAAAAACTAATATGCTTCCTTGTGTACGAAAGCCTTTTGGTTGCTCTATTCTTTGGAATTCAAATTCTCCGCCTTCATAATCATTTGGGTTAGAAAGTTGAATTACTATTGAAAGTTTTCTATCAAAAGATTTATCTGATACCCAATTAACATCATAGTGCCAGTCATAAAATGAACCTTCTGTATACACTCCGTATTGTGTATGTGGTATATACTGCATATCTACTGCAAATGCATTTCTATTTGCTTCATTAAAGTAGTAATGTATTAATTTATGTATATCAGGATCATTTATAAAAGCTACTTGTGTATCTCTCATACTTTTATCTGCTTTATAATCAATACTTGAAAAGATGGTTGCATCTTGTTTTGGGTACTGATCACATTTAAATATTATTTCTTCACATTTTTCTTGGGGAAGTACTCCTTCCCATAATTGCCAACAATTTCTCATTTTTAATCCACTATTATTATTCGTTTATTTACACCATCCAATATAATATTTCCTGTACTAAAAGCAGTGGAAAGTTCTGTAAAACTTGTTCCACTTCCACTATATCTAAATACTCTGTTTGAAAGTATATGAAAGAAAATATCTCCAGATCTAGCAATTCCATCACTAGAAACTGATTGGATAGCACTTACTTTTGCACTGTCTGAAGGAACGCTTGTTGCACTTCCATTCGTATCAAATGCTATTACTGCACCTGCAGCTCCTGCGGGTCCAGTAGGTCCTGTAGCTCCTGTAGCTCCTGTCGGTCCAGTAGCTCCTGTCGGTCCAGTAGCTCCAGTAGGTCCAGGTACACCTGTTGGTCCTGGGCCACCTGTAGGTCCAGTAGGTCCTGTTGCTCCAGTAGGACCATCCGCTCCAATAGGTCCTGGGCCACCTGTAGGTCCTGTAGGACCAGTAGCTCCAGTAGGTCCATCGGCTCCTTGAGGCCCTGGATTTCCAGTAGGCCCTGTAGGTCCAGTAGGTCCAGTAGGTCCAGCGGGTCCTTGAGCACCAGGAGGTCCAGCAGCTCCAGTAGGTCCAATAGGACCAGTAGCTCCTGTAGGACCAGTTTGTCCTAGAGTAAGTAAAGGTGAGCCCATATCTCCAGAAGTTAATGAACTTCCAGAAGAGCCCGTACCTATAATTGTATGTGTTACTCCAGTTACGCCCCCACTTACTTGTGTTGCGTTTGCATAAAATCTATTTGTTGTTGAATCATCTATAACATACCAATAACTACTTGTTCCATTATAGAATGTTGGAGTAAGTTTTGTCATATCTGCAATAGCTGAAGAGCCGTCTGCAAATACTTGTACCCATACACTTGAACCTGCTGATTCTGGATTTGTTGTTGAATTTGTTATTGATGTTACTGCTGCCCAGACTTTACTGTTATAACTTACTACATCTGCAAGAGCATAATTACTCCCTGATGACCATGCACTTATAGAAGGAGAAGTATCTAATATTGTTTCTGATGCTCCTGAATAGAATAAGAATGTACTTAAACCATCAGGTCCTGCAACTCCAGTTGGTCCAACAGCTCCTGTAGGTCCAGAAGGCCCAATAGGCCCAGTAGGTCCATCAGGTCCTGTAGGGCCAGGATTTCCTGTTGGTCCAGTAGGTCCACCAGGTCCAGGAGCACCATCAGGTCCAGTAGGTCCAGTAGGTCCTGTGGGTCCAACAGGTCCGCCAGGTCCAGGAGCACCATCAGGTCCTTGAGGACCAGGATCCCCAGGAGGCCCAACAGGTCCGCCAGGCCCAGGAGCTCCAGTAGGTCCTTGTGGGCCAGTAGGTCCATCGGGTCCAGTAGGTCCAGTAGGTCCATCATTTATAATTCCTATTGGAATTTCTGTTGTAAAAGTTTCTCCACCTTCTGTTAAAGTTATAACAACTTTTTTAGGAGTTGAATCATATTGAGCACTACTCGCATCTACTGTTGCAGATGTTCCTGTTGCAGTGGTGCTTCCACTTGTAAAAAGTATATCTGTTTGTGAACTTCCGTTTGATTCTTTAATTTCAAAACTAGGAGTTCCTGTTAAATTCTGTAAAGTTACTTGTATAGTAACATCTTGGGTTGCGCCACTAGGATTCAGAGCATTTGTACTATCAAATTTAAAGTTTATAGAACTTACATTTGTTAACAAAGCTGGAGAAAGTATTTTTGATGTTCCTGTAACTCCACTTGTTACTCCGCTAGGGTGATAAGGTGAGTGTGTTATTTGTGGTTTGTTATTTCCTTTTTGTGCAGTTCTTCTTGTTCTTACCCAATAATATTTAGTTCCTGCTTCTGCTGTTGTATAAGTAAAATTATTTTCATTATCTGAAACAAAAATTAAAGTTGCATTTGCACGATTGTTATCGTTTGATGCCCATACTTCAATATCGTCACTTTCATCTACAAATCCTGTTGGATTTGTCCAAGTTAATATAACACTTCCTGGTTTATTTGTAGTAGCAGCTAGTCCAGTTGGAGTTCCTGGTAACTTTAAGGGAGCTGCTTGAGTTGCTGTTTCTTGTCTTAATTCACTTGCTCTTTGTGCAGTAATTACATAAATACTATTATCATACTCTCTTGCTTTTACTTGTACATTACAGTTATCATTAAAATTTAAATTTTCAATTCTAAATAGTTTTTGAGAAAACCCAAAAGGTTCATAAGTTACTGCTATAACTTGCCCTGCTTTTAATAATATTCCTTTTGGTCCTAGAGTAAATGATATTTCTCTACTGTATCGACTTTGTATTAATTCTTTTTCACAACCAATACGCGCATTATAATAGTTTGTAATACCTGAGTATTCCCATTGTCCTGTTTTTACTACATTTCTATCTGCTTTTAGGTAGTCTGAGTTGAAGAAAGATACACTTCGTGATCCAAAATTATTTTGTGGATCTTGAATACTTGCTTTTATTGTATTTTTTGAAGTTCTTTGTGAATTATCTGAAAGAGAAATACTACCAATTATATCACTAGAATCAATATATTCTGGGTTTACGTTCCAGTCATAAGTTACTGAATTAAAAGTATTTGAAGTTGCAGGAGTTGCTACTTGAGTTTCTACATCAAGAACGTATTTACCTCCTTCATAAGAAAGTAACCCATTAAAATGTGATAAAAACGCATTTACATTTTCAAATAATGATTTATTTGTATCAATTATAAAATTAGTTTGATGTCTTGTTACAAAACATTGTTTGTGATGCTCCCATCCAAGATATCTCCAGTATTTAATAAAGTCTGCAGAATATAAAGAATATTCTATGCCCTGTACACCATTTACAGTAACATTTGAAGGACCACTTCCTGATACTTTATTTAAGATGTAAGTACCTGCTGAAACTGCTTCTAATCCACTTATAGTTCCACTTGTATGACTTGGTTTTGTAGCTTTATATCCTCCAGAAGTTACTTTGTAAACATTTCCATCTGTCGTTATTATATGTTCTCCGACTACATAATTAATATAATTTTGATACTCTCTAGTAAATTGATGAGACATTTTTTCAAATGTAACTTTAGAAATAATAGAGCCATCAATTTGAGCTGTTGTGATAGATTTTACAGTACCAGAAGCTACATGAGTTCCTGAACTTGTTCCATCACTTGTTAATTTATAGACATCACCTACAGCAATACTGCTTTCATTCGCATTTAAATATAAAGTTTGGTCTGAACGAACATCACAAAGTTTTGCAGAAGCTTTAAAAGAAGCTAAATCAATATCATTATTAATATCTAGTTTTTTGCCATAACGATTGCTTGAAAGATAATCAAGTAATTGCATAGCAGGATTATTACCTGCTCTCTTATCAGCAAATGTTCCTTCTATTGTAAAAGTAAGTCCTGCATCATGATTTGCCTCTGTAAGAGTTACAAAAGGCATTTCAATTTCTATTCTTTTATTTGTTGCATCAAAGCTATCAATTATTCTTGATTCGCCTGTTTGATCAATAGTTATAGTAGCACCCTCTAATTCTGCAGAAGAAGTAAAGTTTGTTAAAGCTCCGCCAACTCCACCAAAATAGAAGTTTCTATTTTTAAACATTTCAATAGTAAGAACATTGCTTATACTTCCAATTGCTGTTCCACCATTAAGTGCGGAATCATATTTTGCATCAAGAGTAATTGTATCTCCTGACCAAGTTCCTACAATACTATTATCTGCTAAATAACTTAGTGCACTTACTCCATTTACTTTAAATGCATAACTTACTTTTGCAGGTGAATTTGCAATTTCATCAGTGTAACCAGCTTTTAATAAATCTGCAGCTGCTGTACTAAAAGTTAATTGAATTTGATTTGATCCATTTACTGCAACTGAACTTGGAGTTTGAGTATAAAGAGCAAAATTTGCACTATCTACCGATTTATGATTCCATGTTCTCATATGCCAATAGTTTGCACCAGATTTAAGTCTTAAATAAGTATAAGCTGGTACCCCATTGCTTTCATCAAGATCAGGAGTTTGATCTAAAATAAATCTATAATGTGTTGTTCCTCTACTTGTAGATAGTAAATATTTATGTAATATTCTAAATGAAGTATCAGAAGGAGTTCCTTCTACATTTGTTTGTGTCCAGGTTGATCCATCAGTACTTCTTTCTATAGTAACATCGTCACCTTCGTTAAAATTTGTATGACTATCACTTGAACCTATTATAGAATCTGGTAAATATGAATTATCATAATTATAATTTTCAAAAACTTTTCCTTTGATTGTATATTCTATTTCTGGAACTGTTGTTTGATCTTCTGATATTACATAAGCACCTACTACATAAGCTGTATCAAGTAATCTATGATCAGGCCCCCAATAAGGAATATCTGAATCATAGTAATCTGCTTGTCTTTTAAATCTACTTCCATCACCTGTACCTTCTGCCTGAGTTACTAGCATACTTGAAGCTTTTTGAGTAGATCTTCCTGCAAAGAAAGTTAAAGATAAACTATGAGGGCTTTGAATTTCTGCCCATTGTTGATGTTGTAATCCTAAAGCATCTGATGCGGTTAGATTTGGAGCAGAACTACTTACAATAGTTTGATAGTGTGCATCTGTTTGTCTTGTTAAATTTTTTAATATATTTGCTCTTGATTCAGGATCATCGCCAGCAGAAATTTGTTTTGCTTGATAAAATTGATCAGAAGTTGTTGCTTTTGCTTCACTTACAGCATAAGAAGCAGTATCGTCGCCACCTACAGTATCCCCTTGGTCCGCTCTGCCATAGCACTGCAATTGACTATTATCTTTATCAGTACCAGTAGACGCATTTCTTACGTCAAAGTCAGATTTATCAGTACAAATAATTGGAACACCGTCTACATAAAAATTATAGATACCATGCACCTCTCCTTCTGAAAGGGCATGAACAACATAGACTATATTAGAAGCAGTTGATTTTGTATCTGCAAAAATAGGTATACCTGCTATTCTTTGAACCCCATACACTACTGGAAGAAACTTTCCTTGTAATCCTATAGTAAGATCAACTTCATTAATATCTTCTATGGTTTTACGAACTTCTACAAGTTTTGTTTGTCCTGTTATTCCTGCTACACCCCCACGTTTTTTTGTTTTATAAGTTATCTCTTCACGAAAAGTTGAATAGTTTGCAATTTGATTGAGAGTTGTTTCTGCATGTAAAAATCCAAGATCATAAGCATATTCAGGTCTTACTGCTGCCTCTGGGTTGGGTCTTCCTTTTGAATCTAATGCTCTATGAACTTCATCAGTTGTCATTCTTCCTGTTACAGCTGCCCAGTCTGCCCAATGACTTGACAATGACCACTTTACTCTACTTCCAGTAGGACTTTCTTCTATTGAACAAGAAGATACTATACCTTTAAATAAAAGTATGCTTGTATTCCCCAGCAAATCTCCTGTTTCTGGATCAATAAATATTTTATGTATAAATACTTCTCTATTTAAAAAGGAAGGATTTGCTAAACTTACTCCACTTCTATCAAGTAAAACCGCTTTAAGTTCTTCTGATTCTAAAGTGATTGTTACCCCCACACTTGTATCTGTAGGAAATGAAGTATCGTCATCTGAATCATTACCTGTTGTGGCAAGCGCCATTGTTAGATTATTATTGGAAAATCCAGTTATAATATATGTTACATTTGAGGCGCCTGTAGAAAAGGTGCCTGAGTTTTTTGTTATTTTTACTTTATCGCCTTCACGAAATCCGAAGTCAACTAAATCTGTTCGATCTTTATCGTTGTGAAAAGTTGAATCTACAGTAAAAGATGAAGATCCAAAGTCTCCAGTTATAGATACAGAAGTTCCTAAATGTTCTCCTGCAAGAGTTAATCCTACACTTATTGCACGAGGAGAAGTTGTTTCTGAATATTGTCCAACAGAAAGAACACGATTCGCTCTATAAATTTGAGATCCATTTGCATTTCCATCTTGATCTACGCTTCCATCATTAAAACTAATGTCACGACTTGCATCTGTAAAATATGCATAACGATTTGCATTTGTACGAAAGTTTGGTGAGTTAGGATCAATATCAAAAGGTCTTTCAAATTTTATTAGATGCGCGTACTCAAAGTCACCATTACTAACTAATAGTTCTTCAATGCTAGTGTCAATGCTGCGTTTTGCCATTAGGGTTGAGCCTCCTCAAGTTGTAGGCTGAATTGGTATAGATTATTTGTTCCAAGAGAATACTCTTGAACATCACTACGTTGAATTACTCTAAAAGTAGGGTTTGTATAAATAATTGTTGATCCACTTGTAACATCTTTTTCTATAGGAGGAACAACATACAATCTTCTCTCATCTGTAGAATCTAGAGCAGAATCTGTTGAAAGTTTATTTGTTGAATCTGCAACTCTTACTATTTGATAAATTTTCTTATGATTGGAATTTGAGGAATCTGAGAAATTAAACATGTCACCTGGACGCAATCCTCCAGTGACACTGTCCATTCCATTTATTAAAAAATTTGTATCCCCTGATGTAATACTGCCCGAAACTGAAATTGTTCCACTCGTTGATGTTCTTGGTGACGAATACTGTGGTAAGACAACAAAAAATGGTTTTAATCGCCCTCTTTTTTCCATTAAAAAATTATAAACGGGTTCAAATTCATTTCGAGTCATAGGATTATAAGTAATATCTATGACCCAGTGTTGAGCAACGATGCTTCTTGTAATTACACGACCAGAGTTTGTTCTTGATATAGAAACAGGTTGTTCAGAAGAAAATTTAACTGAAGCAAATCCTGGTCCAGCAACCCCGCTTGCAGAATTTTCTCCTGCTTCTGTTATTTTATAATTGGGATCAGGTAATCTATCCGCAAAACTACTAAATGCCATTATCCATTGCCCCCATAAACTGCTGGATCAACTGATTCTAGGAATCCTTCACCATTTGCATTTGCTGCTTCTCTTATCATTCCTATGATATTTCCTCTTTGTGTGTATAACATGTTTTGTACACTTTGTCCATCTACTGCATTAATTGTAAAGTTGACATTTGTTTCTCCTTTACCAAGTGCGTAGTTTGGTGTAATTGAAGTACCTCCAGGGAATGTTGCTACTTCAGGTCCGTTTTCTCCGACTACTACTGAGTTAGTACCCATATTATAGCCTCGTCGACCCATTGCAGCTCCTGGGAAACTTGCTCCAGCTCCTCCAAGATTTTGTCCTGTTGTTCTTCCTCCTCTCAGATAGTTAAGCTCTCCAGAGGTTGCTCCTTGTGAAACATCAACAGCATTTGATCTTCCGCCAATACTCAAAGCTGTATTTACTGCTTGAGGTTCATCTCCCCCACCGCCTTGAAATTGTTGTCTTTTGATAATTGCAATTTGTGCAAGACCCATAGCTAGTTGTAATCCAGCAAGTATCGGTCCAATTATTGGCCCAAGTTCTAAGGCTCTTGTAACACCTAACGCTGTACTAATAATCGCAGAAGCAATATCCATTTTCTTCTTCTGTTCAAAAGCTTTTCTCTGGATCATTTCTTTTTTCTTTTCCATTGCTCTAATTTTTGCAACAGATTCAGCAGATTTACCATCTCTTTTCTTTTCTGCTTCTATTTGTTGATCTATATTTGCGACTTGTGCTTTTGCTGCAGCTTGTTGAATTGCTCCAATTGCTAGGATTGCATTTCCTACAGCTGCCATTCCCTCTGCACTTGCAAGACCTTTATCTTTAATTACATCAAAAGAAGATGCAAGAGTAAATAATCCTTGCTGTGCTACAGAAATTAATTCTCCTTCTGGGCCTAATGCTTCTAATTGTTCTCTCATTGGTGCAAGAGCATCAGTCATTAATTCTAATCTGCCTTGTACAGTTTTTCCTGCATTTGTTTCACTTTCTATTTTGGCAGTATCAAATGCATCTCCTACATCTGCAAAAATTCCTCCTTGCAGTCCTTCAAATCGACTTGCTCCTACAGTTGTTTGATCGCTTTCTGCTTGTTTTATTTTTTCCTTTGTAATATTTTGCTGAATTCCTAATTGTTCTTTAAGACCTGATATTAAAGTAGTTTGAGCATCCCCAACAATTCCTTCAGCAGTTAGTCTTATTTCTGCAATTTTTATTTCAAATTCTCCTCGAGATTGCATAAGAGCAAGTTCATCTTTTAAGAACTTAACTTTATCTGCTGCTGCTTTAATCTCTGCTTCTAATTTTTGAGCATCAGATAGTTTTCCACCTCTTCCTGCTTTAATATTACTTAAAATTGCTTCATTTTTTACAGTAGTTGCTAGAGTACTATTTATTTCTCTAGTTAATCCAAGTTGTTCTTTAAGCAAATCATTTTTTGCAAGACCCATCATTGCTAGTCTTTCTTCTGCACCTATTTCAGCAACTTGTTCTTTTCTTAATTCATTTCTTTGCTCAAGTAGTTTTGCATACTGTCCTTGCTTTTCTGCATCTAAGTTTGCTATTTGTTCTTCTGTAAATCTTGCGCCTTCAGCTAACCCAAGTCTTTGTTCTTGGAATTTAATTTCATTTGAAAGTCTATCTTGATTAATCTGTGATTGTCTATTTGCTAGGTCTATGCTAAGTCCAACAGAAGCTTCATTTGCTTTATTATATTTGTTTACAGAAGCTTCCTGTGCTTTTAATATATCAAGTCTTGCTTTATCATATAGCTGTGCTTCTACTATTGCATTTACAAGTTTTTCAGCATCTGCTAAAGATTTTTTATATGCTTCTCCTAATTTATATTCTTCTCTAACTTGTGCTTTAAGTTCCTCTGTAAGTTCTACTCCATAAGATTGTAATATTTCAAACTCTCCCTCTACCTCTTTTAGAATTTGTTTTACTCCCTCCCCATTTTCTACAAAATCTTTAAATGCTCCTGATAACCCTGCACCTTCTTTCCCTTCTAGTATATCTATTATTGCAGAGCTTGATAAAGTACCTTCAACCTCTTTTATATTTCCATTTATTTCTTTAAGAATACTTTGAAAAGTAGAAAATCCTGTCTTTTTTGTAAAAGTATTAAAAAATTCTGCTATTTTTTCATTACTGTTTTGAAAAGCTTCTCCTAATCCTGAAGTTGCAGTTTTATTTGCTACAGATTGTTTTGTGCCTTCTTTTAAAGCTGCTCCTAATAATTCTTGGTACTCTACACTTGTAATTACTCCATCGTCTAAAATTCCGATTTCTTTTACCAATTCTGCAAGTGAACCATTTAAACCTACAATATTTCCATCTGCATCTCTTGTTGCGTTGGCTATAGATTCAGCAAACTGATTTATATTATCGGTACCTAAAAACTCTGATAACTCTCTAGAAGCTTCTCCAGTTCCTCTTAATACAGTTTGAAAACTTTCAAATTCTGCACTTGTAGAGGCTACTGACCCAAATATATTTAATGTTGCTGTATTTGCTGCTTTTTTCCTAGATTCTGCTAGTGCATCGAGTTCTCCAGTGAGTCTTTGAATTTCTGCTGCATTTGTATTTTCATCAATTAATGCTATGGGTTCTATTCCTGAGTCCCTATTTAAAAAATTTATAGTTTTAATTATTAAATTAATAAAAGGAGCAAGATCTTGTTGCATTTTTAATACTGCAATTTTAAAATTAATTGATAATCGTGTAAATGCGCCCTCAAAAGGAGCAAACATTCTAGCCATTTTCATGCCAATAAATTCTATCTCTCTTCCTACTGTATTAAGTAGTTTTCCAAATATACCTACTTCTTCATTTGCTTTTTGTTGTTGATCTGTTTGTTCTTGTGTTGCTTTTATTAATTCTTCAACAGCATTTCCTGAAGCCACAACTTGTTCTTTTGCACTTCTAGTTGCTTCTGCTGCAGCTGTTTGATTTTCTGCAAAAAACTTTGTTTGTTTTCCTAATCTTTCGTTTGCTTTTTCTAAGGCGGAAGACTCTCTTGCATATCCTGCAAAGAACCCTATGGCTTTTTTAACTCCGACAATGAGTAAATCAATTACAAGTAATAATTGACCAATAACAGGAATTGCAGTAAATAATCCTTTAATAGCAATTCTTCCTGTAAGTCCAAAAGCTTGTAAACTTAAGCCTGCACGATTTAATCCTTTGCCTAGAAACCCTAATTTAACCCCGAATACGTCAGTAGCTAGCCCTGCTGCTTTTTGTTCATTTATAAATCTTTTGTTTGCTCTACTAGATAATTTAAACGCTTCAAGATATCCTTTTACACCCCCTTTTCCTGGTTTATCTAGTCTATTTAAAATAGATGCTCCTCTTGCTTCAAATTTTCCTACAGAAGTTGCTCGAGGTACATCTCCTTCTTGCCCCTGCCTTTGAAGTGCAAGATTTAATAGTTTTTCTTCTTGTGCAATTCTTATTTTTGCTTGATCTATTCTTTTCTGTACTAGTTGTACATTTTTTATTTTGCCCGCTGCTATTTTTGCTTCGGAATTTAGTACGTAAGTATTTAAAGCAACTGTTGAGGCTTTTAGTTCTTCTACTGTAAATTTTCCAGATTTAATAATTTTATTGTTTGTTGCAAAAGCTCCTCCAATACCTTTAATTCCAGGAAGTGATCTTGCTAAAGAATTTACTTGTTCATTTATTGCTCTCTGTTGTACACTCACTAATCCTAATGCATTTGCGGCAGCTACTTTTGCTTTATTAGCAAATTGCCCCAATATAGGAAGTGCTTGAGAAACTATACCTTTTGTAAGTACAGCAATAAGACCTGCTAAAGCTAAAGTATTTTCAGAAAGAAAATTAGCGAGAGGTCCTAAAAGTTTGTTGAATATATCGGTGAAACCTCTAGCAAGATCTGCTAAAGAGGCGGCGAGTTTGTCAAAGGGAGAAACATCTACTGCTGCTCCAACTTCAGAGAATTTTCTTCTACCTTGATCAATAATTTCATTGGCAAAAGCTTGTCGTTGTTCAAATCGAGTTAGTTCACTTGTTGCTTTTCCTACAGAAGCTGCATATTTTGCTGATGCATCATCTAGTCTTACAAAGATACCTAATTCGTCAAGAATTTCAGGTTCTAGTTTAGCAGCACCTCTTGCAAGCCTATCAATCGCATCTCCAACATCTCGTCCAAGTGCGATCGCTGCTGATCGTGCTACTTCTGCTAACCCTTCTAGCTGAGCTCCGCTAAATGAAGCCGAAGCTCCTACAGAAGCTACTCTTAAAGCGTCATCTAAAGCTATCGCTTCACCAGCTGCTTCTTTTATTCTATCTGCTAGTAATGTTAAATTTTTACCTGAAGCGTTGCCAAGAGCTTCTAATCCTGAAATAAGTTGTTCTACTTGTGAAGCTCTTCGTAAAGCATTGAAAGCTGCAGTAGCAGCAAAGACGTTAGCAGCAAGAGTCGCGTAAGCACCTACAAGACCAGAAGAACCTGATCCAATAGTTTGGTTCATTTTTGAAAAACTTTTTGATCCTGCTAAATTACTTTGATAAAGGGATTTATTTTGTTTGTCGAAATCTTTAGATTTTTTAGTTCCATCATCCATAGCCTTGCTAGTGCCTTGAACACTTTGTGCAAGTTTTTTCTGTTTTCCTTGAACTATTTCGAAGCCTGTAGCGGTTGCCTTGACTTCAAATACGACTCTATCTCCTGCCATTATCTTTTTCTTTTCAATTTATCATACTCAGCTTTTAATTTTTTCTGAGCTATTTCGATTGCTCTACTGTCTAACCACAGTACTGTTTCAAATACAAATTCTTTTTGATGTTTTTCTATTGAATAATTTTTAAGTAAAAATTCAAAATTAGTATAATCTTTCCCAATATATCCTATGTCTGGAAAGATTCTATCGCCCATGCTATAAAATATATTTACTGCATCAATAACTAAAGGAGGAAAATCTTCCCAGTCAGGGGGGCATTTTTCCCAATCAGGCTCCTCCCCCATTTGCTCCATCATGTCCAAGTATTGATCCTTGGACATGCCTACATCTTTATTGTCCAGAAATAGGCGGAGTTTTTTGTACAGATTTTGTTTGTTTTGGGCTGCGAAAGTTTTCTAAGTCAAAGACTACCTCGTTGAGCCAATTATCAAATTCAGAAGAATTTTCAACTAAAGACTGTGCATTTTCTTCGGAATATTCCATTTTAGCTTCAGGATCTTGTCCTTTTAGATCAACAAGAAGTAAATCTTCTAAATAACCTAATTTTAATCCTTTCCAATTTTTTACAGTTGCTCTTGTAAATTCAATAATAAATTTATCATCATTTAGCTCATCTTCAAACTGACGAGTTTTACGATTAAATTTATTTACAGTACATCTTTTTCTAAGATTTACTAATTCTTTTCTTGATAGGTTTGCTAATTCTACTTCAAAACCTTCAAGGCCTGGGAAATCAACCCATGTGGTTTTACTATCCACTAATAGTTGTTTTAAATCCATTTATTTCTCCTAATATGAAATTAAAGTTGATAAGTCTGCAGGGTTTGTTAATAATCTAAAATCAAACGTCTGCGTAAATGCTTCTGCAACATTTGTACGTTTTGTAAATCTACAACTTGTTAAATTTGCATCAAAAAACGTACTTTCATCCACAAGAGTTTTTAATCTTACTCCTGTATCTGTATTAAAAGTTTGTAATGTACTTGAATTATTACTTGTTAAATACTGAGTAATATTTCCAGATATAACTCGTCTATCTAAAGTATATCCTGAAGGGTACATTGCATTTGAAGCACTTGTAACTGAAAGACTGTTTTGTAATGTTTCATAAGGTGTCCAAGCTATTTCATTTTGTATACTTAATGTTGCAGATATTAAGTTTGATACATCTGAACCGCTTACTTCAACATCAATCAGCGATAAGGTGGGGGTTCGTGTGGCACTTGCAGATTGCAGTGTGCCAGGAAGTGAATAAGTTTCATCTCCTACGCGTTCTAATTTTTGCCCTTGCCCATTCACTGATAAAATTAACGGTGAACCTTTATTTAAATTAAATTGTCCATCTGTTATAATACATTCATTCAATTTAAAAGTGCTTTCGCCAGTTACGATATAAAGATCAAAACTTTTCATATTTGATCCACTACTATCATAATCGACTAAAAGATCTAGCACGATAGATTCATCTTTTTCTTTTGTAAGATGAACTGCAAAACTAAAGTCCGCAGGATTAGCTTTTGTTATACTTGTTCCCTGTGACATCTTTGTTTGATCATGCAAAGTCTTTACTTGGTATGCATCTTCCGCAAATGTCTGAGAAAACGATACATCGGGAGTCGTTTTTAAATTATAGCGACTCCCTCCGTATACGAGGTGTACACTACTTTCTCTAAGAAAGTTGTACTCTGCCATTGTTAGACAGTATAATTTGTTGCGTATTGAGAATCAGAATGTGATCTTGATCCTTTATACTTAACAGTCATCTCATCTCCAGTCAAGAGATCTGTTCCATGAGCAGAAAACTCTACTGATGTTGAAATAAGATCAGCAACTTCTATAGTTGGTACTTGTAAGTGAGCTCTAGGAATATCAAACTCTACAACTGGTGTATCGCTTGATCCGCCGCCCATAAATAAACTCATATTAAATGAATTACTTACTAAGTCTGTAGCTGCTGCTAAGTCTGTTAATAATTGGTTTGAACCATTTGATTTTGTATCTAAATACATTGTCAAAGATCCTGAAACCTGTCTGGCTCCTGTAAAGGATCCAATTGGTTTGTCAACGATACCAAGTGTTTCTGGTGTTACATAAGTAACATTATTAGCTATAGTAATTGAGCCACCAGTAATATTAATATCATAAGTTCTTGTATCTAAACCATTTGAAGCTGCTCCTCCACCTTGTGAAGAATCAACAGCAAGTGTTAGAGTTGAAAGTTTGTTTCTTAAGTAATCAGCATCGTCTGGACCAGTTGAATCAGCATAGTTATAACCTTCTACATAAGTTGCAGTAGTTACACTTGTATCTGTTGAACTTGGTTTTGCATGTAATACTTTTGATGGATCTTCAATAGCTGTTGTAACTTGGTCAATAGTTGTTGCATTTCCTGACCATGTTATTTGAGCAATTCCATCAATTGAAAAATCAATCTCTGCTTGGTTAACTTGACATTCGTTTAATCTGTAAGTTGTGTTTTCAAGAGCAAAGAAAATTGTTAGTTTTAACAATTCATGGTGCTCTGATCTTTCAAAAGTTACATCTGCATCACTTGAGTCACAAGTTACTGCTGCTTGAGAAGTTCCGCTTAAAGAACCTCCAGTAATATCTTTACCAGCAATAGATGCCCATAAGATGTTTTCACACATATCATGAGTACCACTTGTTCTCCAGCTATTAGTACCATGTTTGAAAGGTCTTACATATGTACCAAATGACCATTCTGCAGGAGGTAAAGAATCATTAAATCTTTTTGACCCACGATTAGGGGTAGCACCAGCTTCATTAATAGTAATGTCTGTTGCCTCACTTCCTTGAGAGAAGCTGTATCCATCTAATACGCCAATTCTAAAAGTATTTACATTTGTTCCATGCCCTTTGAAAAGACCTGTTGCAGTTCTAGATCCTTGTGCAGTAGTAGTGCTTGTAACACCATTTACAACTGCAGCGAAACCAGTACCACTTGCACTAGCAGTTGATTGATCAACTGTATCGTTATCGGCATAACCAGTTCCTCGGAAATTATTTGGTATATACACTTCAGTTACAGCACCTCCAGATACAGCAGCAACTATACATTTTGCTCCTGTTCCAGAACCTGATGTTGTGCCCAAAGTAATAACCTCTCCTACGACATACCCTGATCCACCTGTGAAACCATCTAAAGTTACGATAGATCCACCGCTAGCATGTACTCCGTTTACAGAGCTGACAAATACCTTGGTATTTCTCGATAAATTTAAAGCCATTTTGCTTTCTCCGTTTTACTTTGGAAAGGGTGTGGCGACATTTTTATGTGCCTTACCTGTTTCCTAATATCGTATTCGAACTGCCATTTCTCCAATTCCTAGAGGAGCAATAACTCCTTCATCGGTACTAATACTTCCTATAGTTAAAGAAGTGGTAGTTTTATTAGGTGTGACAGTATCATCATACACTAAATTATCATTATTGTCGATAACTCTTTCGATATCTTCTAACAATAATGCTAAAGTTTCTTGAGCGTCGTTTTCATCACGAATATATGCTCTAATTGTTATATCTAGTAGTCTCCACTTAAATTCGCCAGGTTGATATTCTCTAAATTCGTCCCCTGCTACTACACATATTTTTGGATATTGTTGTATTTCATCCAAAAATTTTAAATGTCCATCTACATTATTAAAAACATTTGCGTTATAAGGAGCATTTCCATCAATTCCTTTTAACTTGTCTACTAAAGCATCAACTACTTTTTTTCTTGCTGTTCTATATGTTGATGCCATTATACTCTCCTAAGTGTAAATTTCATTTGAAGTTTTTCAGCTGCAATTTCTCTTATACTTCTTTCTATCAACGGTCTTGGGTCATAACTTGCTGAATATCTACCTCCAACTTCAAAGGTTTCATATGGATTTTTTTGGTATGTATAGTCCATATGCAATTGACCGTTTTTAATATTTGCATTTACTACTTGTGCTGATTGTGCAAATCTACCTGTTCTATTTTCAAGGGTAGGTCTACCCATATTCTTTTCTACTTCTTGTGTTAATCTTGAATTTATAAAGGCTCTAATTGTAAAAGCACTTTCATTAAAATTAACTCCTTTTTCAGCAGGTTGAGGAGAAGTATTTAAACTGATTGGACCTAGACCTCTTATTTTATGTGTTGTCTTTTTATTTTCCCACTCAGCTGTTTGTGTTTTTGAAGTATTATTTCTATTTTTGCCTTTTCCTTTATATTTTGTTCTATTTTTTGCAATTCCTTTTCTATATAAAGGTAGTAGAGATTTATCCATTACTAAACCTCTTGCAAGAGCTTCTACAAATGAGTCTGAACCTTCTCTTTGTGTAAATCCTTGTGCACTAGCTAATGAAATTTCTTTTGTTAACTCGTCTTGGATATATCTTCTTAGATCCCCTAAAACTTTTCCTATATCTCTGGCATCTTCTCCCGAAGTTTGATTTTGAACTTGGTTTTTAAACTTACTTTCTAAATCTGTTTTAACGACAAAAGTACTATTAGGTTTTCTTACTAAAGATCCGTCTCCTGAAAAAACTACAAACTTATCTACTGCATTAAGATTTAAATTAAATTTACTTAAATCTTGTTTAATTTTTCTAGCAATTTCGTTTTTGACTTTAGAGGCATATTCTATATCTCCTCCTTCGTCTCCTGCTCTTTTGTACCTATCATCATCTAATGATTCTGCTGCTTTTACAAAGGCACTTCCAGCAAGTTCTTTTACTGATTCTCTATGTCCTATATCGAATAAAGCACCAGGACTTTTTACTGAAGCTCCTGCTTTTTGTAATATATCTAAAAATTGTTTTGCTTCTCCAGTTGCAAAAACTTCATCTAATACTTGTTTTTTAAGTTTTGCAAGTTTACTATATACGTCTTGTACTGCATCTTTGTTTAATTCATACAATAATATTATTTCATTGTCTGTTGAAGTAACTGTTAAAGTATAGTTTTTTTCATTTACATTAACAATACTAGCAAAAGTTTTAAAAATTTTCTCTGCAACTTTATCTTTTAGTCTAATTAATTCTGGAGAAGTTACTATAAGTTCTCTTTTCCCTTGTAATCTTTTAGAAGTTTGAATTTCTCCTAGTTCTTTTTTTATTGTTGCTTTGTCAATTTTAAATTCATGACTAAACTTTTTTACAAACTTACGAAAAGGGTCCTTAGAACCCCCTTGGTCGGCTCCAGGCGGTTTAAATATTGCCTTAAATATTCTTTCAAAATCAGTATTTAATTGTTGTAAAGCCATTACTTGTGTACTTTATAAAAATCAAGTATTCGTTTAATATGGTCTGGGAACCCAATATTCTCTTTCAGACTTGTAGAAACTTGATTCTGTATCGAAGCACCTGCGATAGTTAGTCTGTCTTTTCTTTCATCTTTTAAATAGTATTTTACTAAATCAAAACATGCTAGTTTTAAATCTTCTGGAGTAGATGAATACCCTGCGGTATACACTACTTCTACTGCTTTTCTTCCTTTTGGAAAGAAAGCGTCTCCAGTTGCTGTTGTTCGATAAATAGTATCTCGCTCAGTATCGATAGTATACTCATACTTCCCACTGCCGTCAGAGTTACCAGTTATCAAAGTTATATAACTGTCTGCTTGTCCTGCTCTTTCTTTTACAGAAGTTACACTTACTAGAGGACTTTCGTCTACTAGAATTGCATTGGTGTAAGTGTCATAGATATCAAAATATTCTGTTTTACTTGTAGAATAATAATCTATGATACTAGTCCCGCAGTAAGTTTTTACTGCTTGACTTATAGCTGGTATAATAACATTTATTTTGGCATCCTCACTAACACCTGTGAGTCCTGCAAAATCTTTGTACTGTTGTATTGTTATTAAATTTGCCATAGTTAAAAAGTGGGGCGATAGGCTCGCCCCAAGCCATGTTATCCGTTAAGGGATCAATTATGCTGATTTGTACATAAATGCCCACTTAGAAGTTGCACCATCGATAAGATCAATGAAGCCAAGTCTTTGTGAAGCTACAAGTACTCTTCTCTGATTAGCTACTTCGTAATCTGACTCAACAGTCACACCACGTAGTCTTGGCATCACATAGTTTCTTGTGTAGACAGCTACTGCACCAAATTTTGCTGCAGCTTTTGTTGCGAATTCGTCACAGAGTAAAACTCTTGATCCGAATACCTGTCCGATTTCACCAGAAAGTTTTGTTGCCAAATCGCCAACTAGGTTAGCATCTTGGAATTCAGCGTCTTCTAGCAAGTTGTAATATACGTCTTGTGATACGACATAAACTACGTCTTGTGGGTTAACGCCATATTTACCCATATTCTTTCTTAAAGTAAGAAGGTCAGCGGCTGTTACAGAGTCAGAAGCTGAGAAAGTTCCTGCTGGCTGTGTGTAGTCACTGTCATTTCTTGCTAAGTGTAATAGACCTTCAAAAGAAGCACCGCCAGTACCGAAAGCACCGTCAGCATCGTCACCTGCTAGAATAGCATTCTCGATGGCTCTTGCGTGTGATCTTACCATTGATTCTCTGATTAGAGGAAGAATTGGTAAAATTGCATCTTCTTCAGTTTCATTACCTAAGTATGATTGTGAAATAAGTTTCTTGGTTGAAAGAGTTCTTTCAGTCATAGTTACCCCACCGAATGGTGCGCCATAAGTGTCGCCTCTTTCAGCTAAGTTACCTGTTGGTGATGAACCAGAAGCTGTTTGACCTGAAGCGAATTCAGCGTAACCACTATCTGGTAAAATTGGGATAATCATGTTTGCAGAAGTCATGGTGATCTCTCTAAATAGAGGGGCCAAGACTAATTCATTTTGAATATCTCTTTCGATATTTGTTGAAACAACTTGCTCGAAATCAGCAGATGAAACGCTTATACCTGAGTGTGCGTTTACTTTTTGCATAATATCTTTAGCATATTTGTTTTCCCAGCCTTTGCCTGTGGCAAGACCAGCAAATTTTGCATCAATAATATCTCTTTCAAAAGCTTTTTTCCAGTCGCCTTCACCTTTTCTATCAGAGAAAACTCTTTTGCTTTCTCTAATTTTCATGATTTCTTCTGATTTTTCTGCTAATTGAGCTTCTAAAGATTTGACCACTGACTCTAAGTTAGAGTAGTTGGAGTCAAGTCTTTTCTCAACATCTTGCATCAATTTTTCAGCGCCTGATAGTCCAGCTTGAACTATAGTTTTTTGCTCTTCTTGTTTTGCTTCCTCAGCGGCTTTTTGAACCTCAGCTTCTTGAGCAGCTTTTTCAGCAGCTTCCTCAGCAGCTTTTTGCTCAGCAGCCTTTTGCTCGGCTTGTTTCATTGCGATAGAAGCAGCAGTATCTTCTGCAACTTTTTTAGCAAATGCTTCAAGATCGAACTCGGGTTTGCTTACAGGAGCTTGTTTTTCATTTGACATATTAGTCTCCATTTCTTGGGCTATTGCCCCGTTTGGCTGCTCAATTTCAACAGCGTCTGCTGAATCGTTTGAGTTAGCCTTGTAAAAAGATTGCTTATACTTATTATATGCTTCCATAGAATCAAAAGACTTTGCCATTCCAAAGGTTGCCCCTTGGTTGCAAGGTACTGATACTACTGAAACTTCAAAAAGTTCCGCGTCCTTTATTCTGTATCCATCGGTCTCTGTCATGTAGTCAGCATCCTTAACACGGAAACCGACAGAAAAAGCCCCAAGGACACCATCTTTAATTAGTTGTGTTACATCACCTGCAGCTTTAGATATCTTTGCAGATATTTCTAAACCTTGATCTGTAACTTTTAAATCTTTTGCTCTACCGATTGGTTTATCGTAGTTGTGATTGAAAAGAATAATTGGATTATTTTTAAAGTTTTCTAAACCGCCTTTAGTCCATGCTTCTGTTTCAATAATGTCTCCAGCTCTATCTATACCATTTGTGCTAGCAGAACCTTTGATTTCGACTCCTCCATCATCAGTTTCACCCAATGATTTAAAAGTGCTAGTCCAGTGATAGATTTTATTCGACATCTTCTTTCTCCGCTTTCTTAGCAGGTGCTTTTTTAGCTGCTGCTTTTGGGGCGGGTTTTGGAGCTGGTGCTGGTGCTGGAGCTACTTCTACTGGATGTCTTTTTTTCATCGCAGATAGTACTCTTGTCCAAGAACCAAATGCTCTTCTTAGAAGATAGTCTTTAACTGGTACATCATTTCCAAACTCTTTGTAAGTAGGTAGATCCATAGTTTCTACGCCCTTTTTAACAAAGAACTCAGATAATGCTTTTGCCATCATATCTTTTGTCATATTAATTTCCTTCGCTTGGGGGAGTCTCTTCTGGTCTTCCGCCCTGTTCTGGATTTGCTGCGGAACCTGCTATGTTTGCAGGAACTCTTGGTTCATCAAATCCTGGTACTGGATCTTTTCCTAGCGCATCCCTTGCTTCATTTGGGGAAATAATTCCTGTATTTACAAGAGTGGCATAGTAAGCTGCTTGGTCTCTTAATTCTGGTTGTAAAGCAGGTATTCCTGTTACATCTTCAGAAAGCTTAAAACCAAAGAATCTTTCCAATCCGTATTTTAGTTTTCTAACAATAGGTAACACAGTTTCTAAGTAATAAAGTCTGTGGTTTGGTCGAATATTCGCATTATTACCACCATCAAAAAGAATTGGTGGAATACCCATTGCTTCTAGAATAATTCTTTCATTTGCTTTAATAGACTCTTGGAAGTCTAATTCTTTAAAGTTAATATTTGTTAAACTATCAACTGTTAAACCACCATCAAGAATAAGGGGTCTACGACCTCCTGTATTTGGATTATATCTCATACTCCATGCTTGTAACATTCTTTCTTTAATTTTCTCAGAAAGAGTGTTTGGTGATTTAAGTACTAAACCTGGTACAGCTCCGTTTTTAAAGAAGTTGTCCTGAAAATTTCTCATGCTGCCAAGTAACTGCATAGTTCTATATGCTGGTTTTAATCTTGGAACTCCTCTATATATGGAGTTAAAGCTGTTTTCTTTTATGTGTATAATTTCATTTACACTATAATCAATACTGTTGTCATAACTATACTTTTCAATATAGTTTTTGTCGTCTGAATAAATTGTTACTTTATCTGCTGGTAAATGATAGAGATGTGCTCCATCGTAGTAAATAAATATGTTACCATCGATAAGTAAATCAATAATTAGATTTCTTTTAAAAGTACTAACATCTTGAAAAGGGTTAGGCTCTATGTTTAAAAGTAAATCAAGTCTAGACTTACGTAAATTTTTAATTATGTTATTAACGCCTAAAATCTGATTTCCTACAGAGAAAGGTATTTCTGCAACATCATCTACAATCATGTTTACAGCACGATTAACTATTTCTAATGTTTCGTAGGCATTTCTATAATTTGTTACGATTTCACGGGAATCAATTGTCATTCCCTCGTTGCGGGAAATGACATACTGAGCAGGGTTGAGTTTTTCGTCATCAACCTCTGGGTTTCTTCCTATTAGTCTGTCATACCATGCCATATTTTTCTCTCTGTTTCTCGACCCAATTTCTTTGTTTCTCTGCTGTAATCAATTTGGGTCGTTTTCCGTAAATTGAGTGTAGTCGTAAGTGATGCGCATGGCAGAGAGTTGTTGCGTAATCATAAATCTTGTCATTATTTTCATCAATAAAGACTTCGCGAATCTCTAGTATTTCTTGCTCATTCTCTATAGTTATATTATTCTGTTTTAGCCAAGTTTCTAGTAGTTCGGTGAGTCCGTAAAAATGATGAAAATCTAAATCTTTGTTACTACCGCAAATATAACAAGCATTTGCTTTTTTATATTGTGATTTAGCTTTGTCTCGTACATATTTTACTAAATCTCTTTTTAAGTTCATAATTATACTCTTATTTAGAATTATATCAAAAACTCACATCATATGTCAAGAACTGTTTTTCAGTTGGTCTTGTTAAAACGTAGTGGCTGTAGTCTCGAATGTATAGAGAGCGTATCGTAAAGCATCTGCCATATGAGATGACATATCATGTTTTGGTTTTTCTTTTAATAAATTAGGATTTGGATCCCATTGATACTGGTCTAGGGATATAAGTGCGTGTTTACATTTTTGATCTACAATAAGTAAATCATTGTCTACTATTCCAGCGACATGGGAGATTCCATCAAGCACTGATTTCTTTGCATTAATAGTAGAAATGTCATAATTTTGAGCAAAGTCATATCGAGTTTGCTGGGCTGCAGAGTCAATATAGATAAAGTCAATTCCCCACTTATCTACAAGTTTTCTTATTTCTGCTGCGTGTTGTTCGGTTGTTCTTTCTGCGTTTAAATATTCATCTACTAAGTAGTACTTTTGTTCTTCCCAGTCATATGCTATAACACAGAAGGCTGTTGGATCTTTATAACCAACATCAAGTCCTGCAAAGACATCCATATGTCTAGTTTCAAATTGTGTTAAATCTGCAGTACATTTTTCATGATTAAATGCCCAGATCTGACCTTCAAATACATTAAAGTCTGCCATGTATTCTTGGTTAAATTCTGCTTCGGACATTGTCTTTTTTGCTTCTTTAATATCTTCTTCTGATACACGAGGATTTTCGTGGTAAGTAGCTTTTATACTACACCATTCTGGAAATTCATCTGAAAATCCTCGATAGTAGAACTCTGCAAAGTAATTGTTTCTTCCCCTTGGGGTAGAAATAAAAATAGCTTTGGAGTTTTCTTTATCGAGTGTTGGCCGAAGTGCCACATTGAAAGCATCTCTACCATCAGTAAGTGCAGCTTCGTCGAAGATGATTAAGTCATAAGATCTACCAACTACAGAGTCTACTTGATTAATAGACCCCATTCTTATAGTTGATTGATTTGAAAGTTCAATAACTTTATCTTTTGCGTTATCTCTTGTTACCTCTAAGTCAAAATGCTTTATAAGATTTCTTTGCAAGTCAAATGAGATTTGAGATAATGAGTAGTTGGGTGACATTAATAGAACGTTTGAATTTGGTACTAAACATACCAATTGTCCTATAATATTTGAAATGTATGTTTTGCCTTGGCGACGAGAGACCGCCGCACAGACAAAACGATATTTTGGATTATTAATTGCGTTTATAATCGCAGTTTGAGAGGAGTTAGGGACGACCCCTAATAAGTCTAGATACCCTTCAATGGGTAGTTTAATGAAACGATTCTCAGGATTTAACTCCATGAGATAGTCGTGTACAATATCTGTACGGCTTATCTCGATCAATGTAAGGTCTCTTTGTTAAATAAGTTAAAAGGGTCATCGGAATCAAAAATTCCATATTCTTTGCAGACTTGTAGCATATAAAGATATGCACTACAAAGTTCTGCCATATTTTGTTCGGATTGATTTAAAGTTATACCTTTAATTTCTCGTTGTTTTAACTTTGTTAAAACTTCTTCAGCTTGTAAGCAAATACTATCTAGCCAAACGGTTCTTGCGTCTATAACTTTTGGTATTGTCATCTTTTCCTTCTTTTGATTCCTCGAACATATTTCTGAGATTTAGGTGGTAATTTTTTCTTACCGCCTTTCCCAGCCCATAAAAACTTATCCGCCCAGTATGCAGGAGATTTTCTTCCTCTAGCAATATTCTTACGATGTCTTGCTTTGAAAGATTTTCTTGCTTCTGGACTATAATTATGCCCCATTCCCTGGGCACCGAAGCGAATGACTTTAATTTTGCCATTCACTTTTGTAGCAACCACAGCTTTCTTTGTTGGGTGCTTAGGGGTCATCTTAGGTTTATTTAACCTTGTTAGACCTGCCTTTTTTAGTCTTGCTTTTTCGTTTGCTGTCAGTGCCATTTAAAATAATATTTACGACTTTATTAAGTCGTCCTGCTTTCATAAGTTTATGAAAGTCGTCATGTAAAATATTTATCTTCCGCGTCTCGGTAATATTCGGCTTGCACCCTGTTTTCCGAATCTTGCTGATTTAGGAGTAACTGTTTTACCAAATCTTGGTCCGATTGCCTTCGGAGCTGCGCCATAAAAACCACCTGGTGTGGTCATTGGAGACTTAGTATTTACATAAGTTCCTGCTGCAGCATTAAGGTCTCTAGTGAGTCCTCTTTTTAGTACATGTTTTCTTAATTTAGATGTTCCATGAACGCTTGGTCCAACTAAAAATCCACCTTGTCTTGCCATTTTATTGTCCTATGCTTTCTAAAAGCTCTTGGCATTGCTGCCCTTTATTTAATCTATATCTTATTTCTTGATATACGGTTAATCTGTTATCTAATGCATGTTTAAATTTATTCGATAAATTTAAGATATGTAAAAGTTCTTTTACAACTTCATGTCTGTTCATATGCCTACTTTTTCTTTCGGCTTCTCCGTTTTGTAAAAGTTTTCACAAACGTTGGCTTACCACCAATTCCTTGTGCTTTACTTCGTTTGCGGCGAACTGCCGATCTTTTCTCTGCTGCTGACATCTTTGATGCTACTCTTGCAGGGACACATTTCGGGTAACCACCTCTAGCAGTTCTTGCTTTAGGTCTACCACATGGTTGGTATTTTCCTTTCTTTTTAGGTCGGCTAATATCCACCCATTTTTCTTTAAACCATTTAGTAAGTCCGCCTCTAGGTTTAGCCATCTCCTTCAAGTCCGTTCGACAAATAATTTGCCGCTGAGACTACTTCATACTCTGAGATTGCTAGTTTATTTGTCCACCACGTTGGTAAACTTTGTTCTGGGTCTACATTATCAAGAATCATCTGACAATGAGACATGATTGTTTTGCAAGCATTTATTGCTGAAGCTCCATCAGTATGACCATCTTTTTCGATCATTCTGAATTTGCCATCTTTTGTTAAGATTGCTTTCATTTTCTTTTTCCCATGCGATATTTACCGCCTCTTGCTTTATAAGTTTTTACTAACCATCCATTTGCATATGCACTTGGATAGACTTTAAATTTTCGTTTTGCTTCAGCTTTTACTGTTGCATATAGTCTGGGATTTGTTGGTACTGGTTTTTTCTTAGCGCTTTTTCTTTTTCTTACTGCCATTCTTCTTATACCCAGAAGCGTAGATCGCTCTGCCTTGGGCTTCTGCCTCTTTCTTTGTCTTAAAGACTTTTCCAGATTTTCCCCACTTATACCCACCTTTAACTTTCATTACTGGCATTTTATTTTCTCAACTCCTGTATAATTACAGGCTTAGGCAAGGTCGGTGGGTGAGACCATTTATACGCGCATTTGGTCTGAATACTATTTCGTGTATTCACGATTTCATCAATCTCACTAAGAGTATAGTCATCACCCACCTGATAAAAGATCACCTCCCAAGGTTCTTGTTCCCAGTTCATCTCGAAAAGTGTTAATATTTCGTAATCAAAAGGAACAATCTTTGTCGTGCCTTCTATAAAAGAGTCATAGAAAGAAGGATTGACAGGTTTTTCAACTCTGAAATGGTCTAGCCATGTCATATACGGAAAACTCTCATCAGTATCCTTGTTTTTTCTTTCCACGTTTTTTCTTTTTCTTTCCAGAATGGTGCATTGGCATAATTACTCTCCTATGTCCACCGAGGTGGTTCCTCGGGGCACTCTGCCCATCTTAACTTAGTCTTGAGAGGCATAAAACAATAACATATTTTGCAAGTTTTCCACCTTTTATCTAGGTTTGGACATTTCTTGCAAATCTCATACCGTTCCTGGTGAGATAGCTTTTTCTTCATCGAATAGATGACGGTAGCTTACTTCTCTTTTTGCGTTGAAGATTTGTTTTTCTTGCCATCAGTTTTTTAATTCTTGTTGACAATTCTTGATTATCTTCAGATCCTTCGCCTTCTACTATCTTGCCTACTTCTGCTTTCGCAACTGCTTTTTTCAAAGCGTCTTCAATACTATTAGACATATTATCCTTTAAATCTATTTAGTGCTGCTTCAGCGTTTTCTTTTTTAGTGAATCCATGAACTTCTCCATCCCACTTAAATTTGAAAACACCATTCTCTTCAAAGATAACGCCATCTTCAACTTTTTTAGTCTTAGTGGCTTTTATGTCTTTTGTTTCATAATCTTTTTTCATATTTATTTACCCATGTAGTGACAATATTGTCAAAATTACTGTTGCTCCGCCGACGATTATACCGCCAGCGCAAGTTATTAAAATCATTTCTATTCTTTTGATATTTTCTTCCATATCATCGAATTTGTTGAACGCAGTTTTCCAACGTTCTGCACAAACGGCTTCGTGTTTTGCTAGGTCTGCTGCGACTTGGTCTGAGTTCATGATTTATTTCCTAAATACCTTGAAATATACATTTCTAATCATAATTATAACAAAAAGAGAGGTCGAATGTCAAGTGTTATTTTCTGATGGTATAGATTTTGATGGGCTCTGTCTTTCCTTTTACAATTACCTCATCTAAATATTCGTAATCATAACCATCAACTAAACTATACTCTGAAATTATAATTCCAACATCATATTCTTTACATAGACTTTCTAAACGAGCAGCCAGATTAACGGCGTCCCCAAGCACACTATAGTCAAAGCGATTGGAGCTACCGAAGTTTCCCACCACGCAAGTTCCTGTGTTGATTCCGCCTCCTGTATTAATTTCATCCAAACCCTCTTCTTTGAGTTTTTCATTTAATTCCTTTAATGACTGTTTCATTTCGATAACAGCGTCTGTTGCATGTTTCACTTGATCTTCATCATCAAGTGGTGCTCCCCAAAATGCCATGATACAGTCTCCCATATATTTATCAATAGTTCCACCATGTTTCATAATAATTTGAGTTTGATTATCTAAAAATCTATTTATTAATTTTGTAAGACCTTGTGGGTCTTTTTGATATTTTTCTGAAATTGGTGTGAATCCTCGAATGTCAGAAAAAAGAAAAGTGAGTCGTTTAGTCTCCCCACCCAATCTCAGCAACGTTGGGTCCTCCTGTAATTTTTTTACTAACTCTGGAGATACATACGTTCCAAATTGTTGTTTAATTCTAAGTTTCTCGAAATATGTAGTCATGAAATTACGGAAACTTTCAATACTCCAGAATAAAAACCCGATAAAAATTGTGCCAGTTACGTCTATCAAATAGGAAGATTGAAACGCATACCAGGCTCCATATAAGGAACCTGATATCGCTAATATTAAGGTAGGGAGGGATAGATAGACATTCCCTGCGACGAGGATAAGGAGTAATAATATAAGTAGTACTCCCGCAAGCTCGGCTCCGCCAGCCCAAGTAGGGGTAGAAGGAGCGCTCCCATTAATAAGATTGTGTAAAATATTCGCTTGTATTTCATGTGGATATTTTGCTCCTGCTGGTGTTGGAGTTGGATTATTTACACCTTCTGCAGTGACTCCAACAATTACAAAAGGTGCTGGTATTGGATTTTGCATAAACTCTGCTGCTGATTGGCGATAGAATTTAGTATTCCAATCTAAAAAGATGCGACCATTCGCATCTGTATTCATTAATGGATAGTTAGGTACTCTAACCCAAGAAACTCCTTCTTGTGTTGTTTTTAGCTGGTACGAAGGATCTCCGACTGCGACTCTTAAGAGTTCCAGAGCGAAACTCGGGTACAGTTTTGATTGCACGTTTAGTACTAGAGGAATACGTCGAGTAACCCCGTCGATTTCCGGCGTAGCGGTTACTAGACCGAGTCCCTTTGCGGTTGACGCCAGAATAGACTCTGTACGTAAAATTCCTGGGTATTGATATAGCCATGGTAGTGGGTCTTCTCCTAATTGAGCTGTTCCTACGTGTAAAGAAAGCTCCTGTGATTGGCTTGAAGCTGCAGAGGCAAGAACAGTTGGTACTTGCATCATGGAACTTGCTAGAGCATAATCATTTCTTGAGTCTCGAATATCGGAATCAGGCATAAGAACTGTTATACCTGCTACATTTGTTCTATCTATAAGATCGGCGTAGAATGTCCGTGGAAGCGGATAACCGCCGTATGCTTTTACAATTTCTTCATCTACATCTACAATAAGAATATTATCATTTTGTACGGCGGGTGTAGACATGATAAGATAATCATATCCTTTAAGTTCAGCGACTTTGAATGGATAAGGATTCCAAAGAAAAAGTCCTAAACATGCTGCTGCTATTGCTAATCTTACCATGATATTTTAAAGTTTATGCCCATACTTTCGTGATTAAGTACTACTCCCCATTGAACTATATTTGCTGCAATAAGTCCGTATTTTCGATTGTCTCTACTATCATTAAATTTATACAATATATATGATCCTAGTATTTTTTGTGCAAGTATTCTGTCTGGGTGAGGAGAGTCTGGAAATAGTGGGTTGCTTTCTATATATCTTCCACTTTTAAGAGCGTCTTTTGATTGCTCGTAGTCTATCCAACTTCCTATATTATAAGCATAAAATAAGTTTCGCTCTGTTTTTGTCCAATCACTCAGACTGGCGAATAATGATGTTGGAACCACCACCATTAATAATAATATTGTAATCTTTACCATCTTGTGAAAGCGTAAGGTTATACCCATTCTGAGTGTCTAATGTAACTTTTAAAAAGTCACTTACCTGTCGACTCAAGTTTATAGTCTGAGCATCCACAATCGTTATTATTTGTGTATCTTTGTCTTGCCCTATTTCTGTTCCTACAATATTGACAGTTCCATCACTGTCTAATGCTTTATCTTCTTCGAGTTCATCTAGTGCCTCGATAATGTTGAGTAAATCCTCTAAAAAATTAACATCTAATAAATCTATGTCTAATTCTGTAAATTCGAAATCTTCTTCTAATAAGTTTTCATTTAGTAAGTCTACATCTAAGTCGTTGAAGTCTAAGAAGTCTGCTCGTTGAGTTCTTTCTTCTTCAATCAACTCTTCTTCCTTTGGAGGACTGACAATTAGCATATTGTCAATCGCATCCAAAGTTAAGTCTAGTATTACACTGTTAGTGGGAGCTTTCTCCCACATGCTTGCTACTGTACTTTCAAAGGGTCTGTTTAAGACCGTAGTGCCTGCTGCCGTTGCTACCGTGATTTCACCACTAGATATGCCATTGAGATCAGGAAGAAGAATAACCAGACTACGCCCCAACTCATCAACAGTAACAGTAAAATCAGTCCCACGAATACCGATTTGAGCAGTCGGAGTGGATATAGAAATATTCTCCTTATTAATCGCACCTATCTTTCCCGTGATAAATCTTGCAGTTCCTGAAGCGAATTGTAAACCAATTTTTGACTTTGATGGATTTGGGTCAAAGACCACTTCATCAAGTATAAGCTTACTATGCTCAGTGAGACGGACAACAGAATCGTCACTAAAAGTAATACCGAGGCGAGTATTAGCAGTTCGAACGTCATCATAACTCTCTACTCCTATATTAGTAGAAACGGGCAATTTCTCACCCGTTCTATTTATTTCGGCATGATTGCCATTTAACTCTGTAACACTTCCTATGCCATTAGCATGAAGTGACAGTGCCAGAATCATTTTGATAAATACAAATATTCGCATTTGCTCCACTTGTTCCGCTTGTAGTACTGTTTATGTTTAAATAGTCTTGTGCTAGAGTTGACTGTTGATCAATTGTAAAGTTTACATAATCTCCAGTGTGATCTAAGTAGAACTCATGTCCTGCGTAGTTATCTCCATCATAATTGAGTGTATTATAATCACCAGTGATATCAATATTGAAAATTGCATTATCAAGATCAATCGCACTTACAATCGTATTATAATCTCCGCTTATAATTGCATCATAATCTACACCAGTTGCTGAAGCAGATGTAGCAATCGTAACGGTCATGTCGTTTCCACTCCCAGTTACATCTACATCTATATTTAGATTATCACCGCCATAAGATCCAGTTGCGTCAACATCAATATCAAAAATATTGTTATCACCATCAAAACTGAAGTTACCTGCAACTGTATCTGCTACGATGTCACCGATAAAATCGTTTCCACCGCCAATTTGATCTATATCAATTGTTTGGCTATTTCCAATCAATCTAAAAGCACTAATTGGATCTTGCCCTGCAGCTGCTTCGTTTCCTTTTACTTGGTTTCCACTTCCTACTTGATCAATTTCTATTTGTGCGTTTGTTCCAGACTGTGTAATATAAATTTCATTGTCTGCTGCATAAGCACCTATAGTAAAAATTACTAAAGCTATTAAACTAAGATTTATCCCCACTAATTTCATTTTGCTCGTCTCCCAAGCTGGCTATTTTCCAATAGCCTCTCTTATTCCCTTCTAGAATAGTTTGATACACCCCTGTTTCAATTGCTTTCTGAAGTGCGATAGTAACGCTTTCGTTCTTTGTCACTCCATTTTCAACTTCCACCAGTTCGGTTCCCATTTCAATAAATCTAAATATATCTTGATTTACTGCTACGGATAAAATTGTTTTTGTAATAAGTACTTCCATGAGTACTTCTCCAGTCGATACACTGACTGTTCTTAAAGATACTGTAACTGTATCTTCTCGATATTGTTTTGTTGCTCCAATACCTAAATATCTTGCCCCTGTTCCTCCAGACTTGAGATTGGTATCATATCCTATAACACCTCCTTCAATAATAAGTCCAGCAAACAATAATGGAAGCATATCTGCTGCTTCTCTTAATGATTCTCTTGTTGACCGAATAAGTTGTCTCTCTTTTGTAAGATGATCTAACCCAACTCTTTCTACAACTCGAAAAAACTTTCCTTTACCTGCATGCTTTAATGCTCTGACGAGTAAGGCATCAGGTGACATGGTGACTGCAGTGCTGAACAACGCGAACTGTGAATTACTTTTACGTTGTCCTGTGAGGTCACTGAAGCTATATACAGCAACAGTTGGGACATCACTAGACTCACGAGTAAGATTCCAAAGACCTTCATGAGTGATCTGTCTAATCTCAGCTGCTTCCATTTTTGTAAAGTAGCCTGTATTGTTCCCCATAAAGTTGACAACATCATAACCCCCAAAGCATCCGCTAAGGCATAAAGTCGCCAAAGGAACCGATAGGAATTGTGATTTCTGTAATATTGCCATCTGAATCTGTTATCTTGAGAGTAATGGTAACTCCATCGGAAGTATACTCTATAGTATTTCCTTCGATGACAACTGTGCCATACGCTTCAAGTCCTTGCCCATCACTTCCAAATAGTTGATCTACAAGATCTCTAGAAAGTTGTGAATAGACTCTGCTTTCAAAATTTTTGAGAAAGCGTGCAAGAGTTGAATTTTCTGCCTCTCTTTTTGCTTCATCAATCGCTGTTTGTAAATCGTCTTTTAGTTTTTGCTGGCGTGTAGATTCTTGGTTTTCTATAGTGAGATAATGGGCCGAAGTGCCCATACCATTGAAGGAAGGACTTTTGAATTTATGTACCATCTCATCAGCATTAATCGTCAAGCTTAGTAAGATTAGGAGACTTTTTTTCATTTTCTTTCATCTGCAATATAGTATCTACTTTTTGTTGCAGCCTAATCAGGTCGTTATCTAACATACGAACTTGATCAATTAATTTAATAAGTGCAAAGTGCATTTCTTCAACTGCGGGTTCTACCACGTCATTTAGGTTTGTCCACATATAGTAAACAAAATACCCGAGTCCAACCATTGCTATGATTGGAAATCCAAAGTCTTGTATTAATTGTGCTATATTATCCACGGCTTTCCCAATCTTGAATTGCTCGTCGAATAGAGTCTTCCGCTAGCACAGAACAGTGTAGTTTAATTGTTGGCAGGTTTAATGCTTTTGCAATATCCTTGTCTTTAATTTCTTTTGCTTCTTCTATAGTTCTACCTTTTAACATTTCTACAAAAAGACTGCTAGAAGCAATAGCACTACCACAACCGTATGTTTTAAATTTTACATCAGTTATGAGGTCATTTTCAATTTTAAGTTGTAGTTTCATTACATCACCACAAGCGGGTGCACCAACCATTCCAGTCGCTACATTTGGATCTTTAGGATCAAATCTTCCTACTGAAAATTGTTGAGGACTGTTTAAAACTCCTTCAAATCTTTCTACTACTTCTTTGCTATATGCCATTATTAATTTTTTGGTAATTCTTTTAATGCTTTAAAAGCTTCGGCTAACCCCATCACTTCTGTTACATTTACTGCTTTTTCTGATAGGGGAACTTCCACTTTTTCTGTGACTTCTTCAACAACCTCTACTGGTTGAATTTCGGCTTCCTCAGTAGTATTGGTACATAAGAATAATAATCCTATTAATACTAATAATTCCATATCAATCTCTTCTCACATCAAGAGTACCAGACTCTATAAAATTTTCTGCTCTAGCTATTCTGTTTAAATCTGGTACAAGTCCTAGAGCAGCACTTACAGTTGTGTCTAAACGTATCATGTCATTATTTATAGTTTTGACACGAGTTGTAAGAGAGGTGCAAAACATTTTTAAAGTTCCAATTGAACCTGCTACACCTTCCATCTTTTGTTTCATTACTAGAAAGATGAAGTAACCCATAACAAGGGCTCCAGCTATAGGAGCTCCAACTTCTGCTATAAGATTAAATACTTCTTCCACTATTTATCTTTAAGAAGCTTTTTCATAAGCTCCCCATAATTGCCTTGTCCAAACGGCATTTCTTGATTGTTGACTTGTATATTTGTTTGGTTTTTAATATTTGCTGCTTTAGCTTTTTCTAGTTCTGTTTGTGCTTTAATTTCGTCCATTCTTATTTTATGTGCCATTTGGACAAGATCTGCTAAATCTTTATTTGTATAAACTTGTGATTCTTCTGCTTCTTCTAGTTTATGTTCGATTAAATTATCAAGTACCTCTGCTAGTTTAAATCGGTTTCTGTATCCAGTATCCAGATAAACTTGGTCAACATATGCTTTGACTTCTCTTTTAGCAAGATATTCTGAAGCTTTTGCTTCATCAATTCGTAACCTTGCACAGACTGCTGGAACATTACCAAGCTCTAGATAAGCATTAGCGATTTCAAGTCCCTCTGGACTGATTCGTGTAGATATTTGATTTTTCGCCATAGTGGAATTATAACAAAATGGGAGCTAAAAGTCAAGATATATTTTTGGTGGGGGTAGGGAAAAGAGGAGAAAAAGAAAGAGGGGACCGAAGCCCCCTCTTAAGAAAGGAGTTAGAATACGTATTTGAATCCTAACTGTATACGATATAAACTTCTATAATAGTTTGTGCTTTCGTTATAAACTCTGTTGATATTCATACCGTAAGCTGGTCTATATTCGTATGTAAAATTACCATCGCCTAAGTTGACAGGAATTGCTTCAGCTAATGCTCTTGCTGTGGAAGAAGCCTTGGTCTGTCTTCCCCATTCATTGTCAATTAAGTTAAGTAAGTTTTCAACATCAAATGTTAATACAAATTTATCATTATCTGTTAATCCGAAACCTGGGAACTCTTGAGTAAGTTTGAAATCAAGTCTATAGTTCCAATCAGTTTCAAAACCGTTAATTGGTGCAAATCCACCTGCATACTGATCTAAACCAGTTGCTTCAATGTAAGAATTAAAGTCATCTGCAAACCAGCTTGGTATAATGACATCACCGTTTGGTACATAGAATGCAGCAGTTTCGTCTCTAACTGATTCTGTGTCTAATCCCCAAAGGGCGCCATCTTTATATTGTCCAAGTGTATAAGAGAAAGGCTCACCACTAATTGCTGCTCCGATAAAGGAGAAAGTAGTTGGTGCTTCTTCGCCGAATACAAAAGTTTTGTAATTTGCTACAAAATTAAATGTATGCTCTCTTTCATATACTGATCTGTGTAATACATCTTCATTGAAGTCTGCATATTTAGTTGTATACTTATAGTTAGAAATATTTCTTGAAGAAGTTAAATTTCCAACAGTGTTAATATTTTGCCATGTGTAGTTAGCATAGATATCCCAGTTTTCCCAAGCTTTTGACATTGCAATACTAAACAATTGTGAGTTACCTTTGTCAGTATTTGTAAGTAGCATGTCGTAACCCATGTTATCAATGAATTTCTCCATTGCTTTGCCACAAAGACTGTAGTCAGCATAAATTGCTCTGCCGTCTGGGCCTGTACCGATTGGTAAGTTGGTTACTTCAATACCACAGTTTGCAATTCCACCAAATGCTGGGTTGCCTAATCTAAGTTGTTTGAAATGTAAGTCTTTGACTGTATCTGTTACTAAGTAGTCTGCACTAAAGAAATAGCCATCGCCCATTTCCCAATCCATTCCAACAGAAACTTTAAGTTCTTTTGGTAGTTCAAAGTTTGGATCCATGACATCTGCATATCCTGGTCTAAACCCTGGTTGACCTACTTGATAGATATAAGGATCAAATACAGAAGTATCGAAACCGTCAAAATCTAAAGCTGCGCTCAATGGTACGTTTGCATTTTGAATACCAATACCATCATTACTGAAAGTACCTCCCATCCATACATTTGGTCTTCCACCTGTAAAGTAGCCTGCGCCACCTCTAAAGGTAATGCCGTTCATCATTCCAAAATCACCAAAGTCATAAGTAAAACCAAATCTTGGTAATACTAGATCTTTTCCATCAAGACTTGTATCATTTCTAATTCCATGATATTGTTCAATTAATGGATTGTATTTTGGAGCTTGATCCATTGAGTAGTCTTCCATTCTTACACCAAATTGTAATGTAAGTCTGTCAGTAGCATCCCAAGTATCTTGAATATAGAAACTTGTTCTTTCGATTGCGAAAGCTGCTGAACCATCAGCGGGGTCGCCAGTTGGAGCATTTCTATAATCTATTTTATATGGAGTTTTATTTGCAAAATCTTCTATAGAAGCAAACAAAAGTTCTGCATCTGAGTATGCAACAAATCCATTAAATACATCAACTTCATTCATATGCACACCAGCTACTAATTCATGATTACCTGCTAGATAAGACATTTCAAATGAAAATTCTGTAGTATCAGTAGTAAGAGTATTAAAGTGTCTAAATACGTCTGGACCAATTAATACTTGAGGGCCTCTATTGCCTTCTCCTAATTCAATTACGGCTCTCATGAAATCTGCACCACCAACACTATCTTGTGCTGTGTCTACAGTTCTTGCACCATATCTTAAAGTAGTAGAAAGATTATCTGTCCAGTCACTAAATAACTGCATGCTATTTGCTTCTAGTTCAGTTGTTTTAATATAATTACCACTTGTAAGTGCTAAAGTTGTTTGTGAACCTCCATACTCTCTTACATCATTATTATCAGATGTTTGGTGAGTGTATGTAAGTCTGTGATCGTCATTTACGTTCCAGTCTATTTTTACAAGTAAATCTTCATCAAGTAATGAGTTGTTCATGCCTGATGCAGATCCTGCGTCGTAGTTATAAACAGAATTCGCGATATTTATAATCTCGTTTGCATCTGCTAAAGATACTCCGTCTACTTCTCTGAGAGCTCCTGATCCTGCAGCTCCCCATAGTCCTGGTTCCATTTTTTCAAATTTATCCTGATTTACAAAAAAGAATAATTTGTCTTTAATGATGGGTCCACCGAATGTGAAACCAAATGTTTCTTCGTCAAATTCGCCAATAGTGACTTTTTGATCTTCGATTTGATCTCCGACCCAGCTATCACCCATCTGGTAGCCATAAATACTACCTGCAAATTCATTAGTTCCTGACTTAGTTACAACATTAATATTACCTGCTGTTGATCCTGAATCACGAACATCAAAGCCAACGACACTTACTGTTATCTGTTCAACAGAATCTAAAGAAATTGGTGAACGAACTCCTGGATATCCTCCAAATTCGAGTCCAAAATCGTCAGACTGTCCGATACCGTCAACACTAAAAGTGCTGTATCTTGCATTTTGCCCTGCGATAGAAATACTTTCTGTATCATCACCATTGAAGCTAATGCTATAAACATTAACAAATGGTTGGGTTGCAACAGCATCCTTAATATCACGTTTTACAGATGCGATATTACCGATCTGATCTGAAGTAAGTGTGCTTTTAGGTCCAGTTGTTAAACCAGTACCTGCTAATTTTTGTCCTACTACAACTACTTCTTCTGCTGCCTCTGTGCGAACAACAAGAGTAAGTCTCTCAGTTTCGCCGAGTTCTAGAAAAAGATTGTCAGTATGAACACTCCCTGTACCGCTAGTGACATGAATGGTGTATGGGCCTCCAACACGTAAATTTCGTGCTAGAAATACACCTTCATCATTAGTGGTTTGAGAGGAAACTGAGCCAGAAGGCTCGTGGGTTATGGAGACAGACGCTCCTGAAACTTCTGACCCATTTGGCGTAAGAACTACACCTCTGATGGAAGAAGTTGTTTCTTGGGCAAACGTTGGTAGCGTAAATAACGCTAGTGCAAAGCTCCCAAGGAATAGCTTTCTAAAAACCATTGTTTTTCTCCTTAATGCTTTTTGTTGATTAACAAAGATTGTTGAAACTGTAAGAAAGATTTTCCTACAGATGTGTGTATTATACCAAAATTGACCATGAATGTCAAGAAATATTTTCGAATGCATCGTTACGATGCGTTCACGGCGTCTTTTTTGACTTTTCAAAAAATTTAAAAGTTGTACGTGAAGAGGAGTCCAGCGCGGTCATGACAACGTTGTCAATTAACCGCCCCCCCCCTA
>Ga0208161_1000093_pt1 | contig 44123 bp, 64 predicted proteins | sample CB_VirMetaG_3_FD_184538 | JGI IMG/M metagenome (GOLD analysis project Ga0208161, IMG submission 184538) | Freshwater to marine saline gradient viral communities from Chesapeake Bay - CB_1508_1S Viral MetaG (SPAdes) (version 4) | ecosystem: Environmental > Aquatic > Marine > Coastal | place: USA... | reverse complement strand
AAATTTAATGGGTTGACTGAAAGGCCCTGGGCGCCAAGCGTTCTACATCTAATAACAAACAAAGTAGTGAGTTGCAGAAACACAGACGACCCTGCTTCGGCTGTGCTATCTGTACCCATAAAAAGTTCATTTCTTTGCGTCCCTGATGTTCTATAACAGGACATATGGAAATTATCCTGCGGGTCACTATTGTTATTTCTGTTGCTATCCAAATACTTAGTGCTGCCATCACCAATCAACCCCGTCTCACGGTTGTAGTCCCCAGCTACGAAGTTGTAGTTAGTAGGCGCAGCACCCACCAGCGGCACTAAAGCTCCAGCTAACGTCCTAGCACCAGCCAAAATACAACTCGCCTTAATCGCATCCCAGATACCATCATTCTTGCAGCCCTTCACAAACGAGTGGATTGCCACTTGAACACCAGTCTCTAGGGCTTCACCATCAGCAGCTTCTACAGCCGCTATGTACGCAGCAGCATCAGGGTCATCGGTGCCGATGTACGTTTGGCGGAGGGTGAGCTTTGATCCAGTTGGACGCTGCAGGATTAGCGTCATACATCACCTCCATCGGGCTCAGTAGTGTCGTTGTCTACTGGCGCAAGCTCAGCGTCAACACCAACCACAGGGGCAGGCTCTTCTTCGGTAGGAGCTTCTGGAACAGACTCATCTACATCAGGTGTTACCGGGACGACTTCCTCCTCTTCTTCTGGTAGCACCGTCGGTTCGTATTGGACTCCAGTAACATTGCTCCAAGGAATTCCTTGTGATGTGGTCGGAGTCCGCTGTTCGTCAATCTGCTTCTGAAGAGCGGCTTCAATTTCAAACACCCTTTCAGGCCCAAATTTTTCGCGGACCCAGCGGGTGACAATTTCCGGCGTCAAATCAGCAAACGGAATCATCCCCTCTGCAGGGCGCTCTAGGCCGATACTGCCATAAGCGCCAGCGCTATAGGTGTCATCCTTGGCGTCCACAGTGTAGTGGACAATAAATACGTAGCCGTCCGAGGTCTCTCTTTCAAGGTTGGCTACGTTCCAGGTGTAGGTAGTGGTCATGGTCTCAGGTTAAAAGGTTTATGTGACCAGTTACGGGTCGGTCACCCACCCTGTTAGTGAGTAGGACTACGAGGTTTAGGTGTAAACGATTTTCAGGTCGCCAGTGGAGGTGCGGTACACATCCCCATCGACAAGACCACCAGTCTTGGCAGCGGCGTTATCGGCATAGACGGCGACGTTGGAGAAGTTGATCGTGCCGTCGTTCTTGATCCTCATCCGCTCCGTCGGGCTGCTCGCTCCATCGGCAGTAGTGGAGAACACTAGCCTGCCCGGCATGTCGTTAGCGCCAGGGGTGCCGTCTACAAAAACCTCAATCGATGCACCGATTGACGTCAGATCAGTGCCGTCACCACCGGAAAACCGAATTGAACCCAGGCGATCATTAGCAGCAACTATATCGCTGCCACCAACAGTTGTTGATCTAGTCTTGCCAAATAAAAGAATCGAGCTATTTGCATCCGCTTGGTTCTGTGTTAGAGAAAACGAACTTCCGTTGGCTGTTGTTGACTCCAGTTGAAGCTGGGGCGTTTGACCACCATTAGTCCTACTGGTAGACGTGCCAACTAACAACCTGCCGGAGCTGTCGATGCGGGCGCGTTCGGTGCCATTAACGACTGCCTGAAGCGATGAATTGGAATGGTCGTAGATTATCTGACCAGGAGATGCAGTATCGGCATCTCCAAAGATGACACGCGAACTTCCAGTATTTGTTCCTGCTTGCTTGAGCTGCAAGTATGGAGTCGACCCTTCTACTACACACTGATACGCAGGACTCGTAGTGCCAATCCCTACGTTGCCTGAGGAGTCAATAAGCATCCGTGGCGTGCTAGCTGTTGAAAGTATTAACTGCCCTGTAGAGCTGCTTGCGTTTAAAGTATGAGTGTCCCCTGCATTTGTACCTGTTGTGGCCGAGAAAACGAGGTCACGTGCGGTTGTACCGTTTCCGCCACATCTAAAGTATTCACTGGTTGCTCCAGCATATAGAGATAACAACGCACCAGGGCTACTAGTCCCCAGACCTAGTTTCCCGTCCGCTGTGATGCGGAGGCGTTCGGTCAGAGTGGCACCTGCATCCGCTGTACCCGCAGGAGCATTAAAGAATTGCAGTTGTCCTGCGCTTAAAAGTAAGCCGCCAGCAAGAGTAGAACTTACATATTTAGCATTACTAAAGTTAGCAAGAGGGTCACCAGTAAAATACAAATTATTGTTAATGTACAATCCGGCACCGCCAGCGCGACCCACAATCTGCGAAGAATTCCCAAGCTGGATATTGGCAACTGCAGTTGTTGTGCCTTTGGGAGAACTTGCATTAACACCAACATTTCCATTCGCATCAACAAACAACCGCCCAGTGCCATTAGTCGAGATGGCTACTTGATCTGCGCCGGGGGAGTAGAGGCCGGTGTTTGTGTCCGTGCCGAAGTAGACAGACGGGGCCGTATTGCTACCCAACGGTACACTTACTGTTCCCGAGCTGTTTACACTAAAACTACTCGTACCATTAAGTTGTAGGTCTAACAACCTTCCGCTGAACCCACTCGCTGCATTAACACCAAGACCAGTACCGTCGGTGCTCCACGCAGTAGAAGTTGTACCAGTGGGTTCAATCAGTAGTTGAGGCTTAGTCGTGGTAGCAGTGCCACCAGTGAACCAGGAGCCAGTAAAGGAGACAGGCGGTATGGATGCAGCACCTGCCAAGCTGATGTTGATCTGACCAGTGCTGCCGATACTGGCAGAGGTGAGGCCAGCTTGAGCACCAGCATCGTTATAGGTCAGTTGACCAGAGCTGCCAGCAACTAATGCGACGGTGCCAGTGGCATCCGGGAAGCTGATCGTGCGGTTGGCAGTAGGCGTGACCACCTGCACGGTGGTTTCGTAGGTGCCGCCATCATCAAGGTTGATGTCGCCGCCGACGCCCAGCTCTTTGGCGCTGTCGTCCCAGGTCAGATCAGCGGATCCACCAAATACCCCGTTATCATTATATTGAACCTGGGTATTAGAACCTCCAGGAACACCTTCGCCGTTGTTAGGTCCGACATCGTCAAAAGTTCCTGTAAAAGGATTGAATTTATAGCTCATGATCAGGTTTTAGTGACAGTTAAGAGGTTGTCGCTTCCGTCGTATGTCAATGCTAATGTTGCAACGGTGTCGCCAGAAGCTCCTCCTACCTTAAAAACTACCCCAGTAAGGTTAGATCCTGTATATGAGCAGCTGATGTAGTCGTGGATAGGAACATTCAGACCATTCATCGTAATGATTGGCCTTGTTCCGCTATTAGCTCCGATAGCCATATTTAAAATCTAACCTGATGTTCTTTGTCCTATTCTAATTAACCTAACATCATTTCTGTAGGCACGTAGCCACGCCCTGACCCAGTTTTGGAACGAGGTGATCAAGCTCCTTTCAACAACCGACCACGTAAAGCACGCGCACGCTCCAAAGCTTTTTCCATTGTGTCTTTCTGTAAATTAGGATTTAGCTGGCCGTTTTCTTTGATCCATCGATCAACAATCGGTGAATTAATATCAGGCGGTATATCAAAAGAAGGAGAACCAGCGATCACAGTCTCACCAAAAATCGGACCACCTTCGCTCTGTCCGTACTGCTGAGCTGCACCAACTTCTCCCGTTTGAGGGGTGGTCATAGAAGCAGAGCGAAACCCTTGCAGGTCCTCACGGAAATAACCCTTTGGCTTCTCCGTCACCGGCACCTGCGGGAGAAAATCAAGAAGAAATTGCTTACCAGGAGTGATTGCAGGGAAATCGGTATCCACCATCATGATCAGAAAAGGACGCTAATGCTAGGACGCTTCAGGAATTCAGCGGTTTTTTCACCTGTTGTCTGGAATGCAGGCATCCCCTGACCGGTTGTCTTGGCAACCTGAAAGGGAACGACACCTTGAAATGCACTCGACACCTTCTCACCCTGCTCGTTCCAAGGAGCCGGAACGCCGTTTGCCGCCATGGAGAAGCTTTCGGCATCAGTGAGGGGCTGAACACCGCTCTCATATGAGGGTTCGATTTGGGTAGGTGCAGAGGCTTGCTGTTTGGCGTATAGACTCTGGGCAAGCATCGGGTTGGCAGCAGCCCATTTAGCAAGGTCAGACCCTTCCTCGTAGCCAAGGCCTTTTTGGATCTCTAGCATCTGAGCACGACCCATAGCATCTTGAGCGCGATAGTAGCTCGAGAGGGGAACATCTTGAGGAGCGGTCAGCTCACCCGCCAATGCCTGCATGCCCGCCACATCCTTCGGTGCTCCTTTACCACGAGAAGCGGCACCGAAATACTGGTCCATCTCAGGGGTCTGGAAGTAACGTTCGAACTGACCCTTGGGAGTAAGAGCGTACTGCTTGTAGAGGTCGCTCTTGGTTCGATCTACGTTACCGTCTAAGTCAGCGCCAACGACAATCGGGGTAGGGCCAGGGGATGCAGTGGGGACAGGAGCTGCACCAATTTTGCCTTGTTCCCACTGACGACGATATTCATCTGCAACAAAGTTCGGATCTACAGCAGCACGAACACCACGACCAAGCCCAAGTAAGAACTGACCAAGTCCTAATGATTGGGCCGGGGCTGCTCTTCGTGAGCCACGCTGGCCGCCGCGATAAGTCATCTATCTAAATAGTCCTTTCTTACAATAATAGTAGAACTAAATAGAGCTATGGAAGTTATTCAAACTTTCCCAAATGGAACGACGATTGAACTTGGGGAGGATAGCCATGGTAACCAAGTGCATCGGGTTTGTAATCCAGGGGGCTCGATGTGCCGCTTTGTAGAGCCGATCCATTGTGCCTACGTTTATGCCCAACAGTACGAAGAGATGTACCCGATTAAGCCGGAATCCTAATAAACGGCGTTTACTCGGAATCATAATGAGTCTCATGAGAATGGGATAGGGTTAGGTTTGAAACGGCTGAAATCCCTTTGGGTGCAAGGGATTTAAAAAACTGCCAATATTGACAAAAAAAGGGCATTTTCTATTAGGTACGTACAGGTTGGGTTACCAGGTGACTGTATATCGTTACAGTCTGTACAATGTACACTCACCTGGGGATCCAAAAAATATCTATAAGAGTTAAAACCCCTATTTTTGGACGAGATTGGCAGTGTATTGAAACCCTTGCGGCGCAACGGATCTGTGCTACCCTACAAGAGCAACCATACGCACTTTATGACCGTTTCCGACGTTTTCCTCTACGCGGAGCTCACTCCGGCCGATAAAATCGCCTTCGCCAAGAGTTTTGAGCTTTGTCAAAAGATCTTCGGGCGTACCAATTGCTGGTGTTTAAGGGAAAGCAGCCACCCAGCATTCTCTGGTTTCGCTCTCGATACCAGTCATCACAAAACAATCCGTTACAAAGGAGCGGATGCTCGACCACTGATCCTCGCAATGTCTGGTCAATTCCAACCAGATGAGTCTCACGTTGCGATTCGTAAATCTATTTGCAATTCTCCGCACTGTTTAAACCCCTCACACTATTACTGGGGAACCAAAGCTGAGGTGGCGTTGGAGGGACAGCGGAAGAAAAAGAATGGACTGACTCCTGAAATTATTTGTGCACTCCAAGAGGGCCGGAAGCAAGGGAAGCGGGTCCTTGATCTATCACGTCAATACAAAGTGCCTTACCACACGGCAAGACGGATCTGTGCGGGCGAGACTTATGAGACGCAAAATGAGATCAAAAAGGAACTGCCTGTGGACGAGTTTTGGGGTATAACAAACACCATTTGCGAAACACTTGTCGCTCGCTATCCTAGGGAAGAACGCGATTACAGGTTATCGATCCACGTGGCAAACGAACTAGAATGTCCATGGTACCGGAGAGGTTCTCCCGGTCACAAAGGCAACTTTGGACTCATGGGAGAGTGTTTGGATTGTCTGGAAGAAATTAAAAACGGGCGCTGTGCGGTCGACGTGACCAACTTTGACCTCCAGTGGTATTGGCAGGTCAAACGCTTCTGGGAACAGGTTGAGATCCGAGGAGAAGACGAGTGTTGGCCATGGAAGGGTTCGACCCGGCGGAACAATTGCGAATCCATCGCTTATTTCCCATCTCCATTCCACTCAGGTAAAACTCAGTCTGCCTCCAGGGTGGCGTTTTGGTTGGGAAGAGGGTATACAGGTAAGTACAAAGTCTTCACTCGACCAGAGTGTGCGTCGTTTTGCTGCAATCCCAAACATCTGACCATAAGGGAGTTTAAGGATATGCTCCCTCCCAGTAAACTGGGGGAAATCAAGCTCAACCACGGAAATGTCTTCGAGTACTACAGAGATCGAAAAGCCGTTTCAAAAGAACAGCCAGGTGCTGCCCAGTAACTACCACCTTCCTGAAAAGTCTTACTACGGTTGCGTCAAGATCGGATCGGATAATCACTATACTGGCTACTTCGATACGATTGATGAAGCAGTAGAGGAGCTGCGGTGTCTTGAGAAAAGGCTGAGCTACGAGCTGGTGAAGACAGTCGAGATGGAGGGTACTTACCCCCAACGTGCAATCTTGATCGAGGAGGCTTACCAGAAATCTGGCCGCACAAACGGCCTCTACACGGGGTTGTGTAAGGTACACTAAACAAAAGTTAAGGGCAGCGAGGTTGCACCCTCCTGCCCACGGCAACCACTACTACTGGTCACATGAATACTCTAGACGGGCTTAAGACCTGCCGCAAAGGTCTCCATCAATATAGTGCGGATCCGAGACAGTGGCCTGAGTGTCACAGAAAGAGCCGCCAACATTGGTACGAGCGGAACCCCGAGCGGGAGAAAGAGAATCGCCGTCTCAGGTATGAGCAAAACGCTGAGCAATCAAAAAGCAAGCTGTTGCTCCTTGGGCTGACCTTGAAGCAATCGAACAAATTTACGCCGAAGCAGCCGAACTAACAAAATCAACTGGAATTTCACACGAAGTTGATCATATCTACCCACTCCAAAGTAAATACATGCGTGGGCTGCACGTAGAAACAAACCTACAAATTTTGACTAAATCCGAGAACGCTTCTAAAAACAACTGCACTTGGCCGGAACAACTAAACTGCCAGAAAGACTAGCTGGCCTAGCATGGTAAAAAGACCTGAAAACAAGTAGTGGCTAGATTTCTGACAACCATACCCAATAACCAGGGCCTCGTCAATTTAGGAACTGTTGAGTCTTATCCAACCGGAGGTACAGGCCCGACTGCTTACGGGCCTACCTCTTATTACGGCAGCGATCCTCTACCGCCCACCCCAGGGGATTCAATCTATACTGCAATTGATCTCGGAGATTTCTCAAGTATATTTCGAATTGTACCGCTGACCAATAGTCACGGTGGATTGTCTCGGCGGCAATCCACCTTCTATCGGATTAAATTACGCCGACCGCGCTCTGTTCAATTCACTCAGAACTTTAGTCAGTTTTCATACACCGAAAATACTAATAAGAATACACTTTTAGCGTTCTACAAGATTGAAGATGGGAGCAGACGCAAAGAACTTCCCATTAACGATCAAGGATATGTTTACACTTCGACTTCAATCGATTACGAAGAAATAACAACTCCAATTAGAGACTACCCTAACGTCCGCTTGGATCCTGGGGAGTATCTCTTTTTAATCACGAATGATATTCGATATCTTGAGACGACTTATTCAATTAGTGTAGCTATTGCGCTCACCGACTGGCGATTCGTTAATGAAGTTGTAGAGGACTCACTCAACTTTAGGTTTTTGACTGAGGGCGCCGAAGAAACAATCGATTTTGGCTCATTGTAACCATTATTAAGGTTAGGTGTTAAGCTACTAAGGCTGCTTACCTAACCATGAAAATCATCACGCTAAAGGATCTTGAAGCTAATTTCGATGAGATACTGGACGACGTGTCAGAAAACAAGCAGTACTACCGTATTCAAACAGAAAAAGGCGACTTCATGCTGGTCCCACATGAGGAGTACGAAGTCCTCAAAGAAACCTACCAAGAGTGGGTCGAAGAACCGACAATCGACCCTGCTCCTTTACCTATTCAGTACTTAGGCGATGCTGAACCTAAGCTCGAGATTTAAACATGATTAACTAGGAAAAAAGACCTCGTTGTGCTATCGGTTGACCACGAGTTCCGTCATTGTAAATGGGGACTTTATATCTTTGAGTCGTGTAGCCTACGCCCATTTTTGGATTAGGATTCCTCCTCTCCATAATGTCATAATCTGTAATAAACTTCTCTTGCGGAGCAGGTGCAGGCGTAGGCGTAGGCTCCGGTGTCGGCTCAGGTGTCGGCTCAGGTGTCGGCTCAGGTGCCGGCTCAGGTGTCGGAGCTTCTCTTGATTTTTTGGTTTCCTCAATTGCTCGAGCATAATCTTGCTGAGCTTGAGTTAGACGAGTACCAGCTTGATCAATAGCTGGACGATATTGATTCGCTACGCCGGTAATATTTGCTAAATAACGATCACCTCGCGGAAGAGAAGCAAGATAAGATGCAGCTTCTTGGGCACGAATACCTGCTTGGCGCTCACCCAGTTCTTCGGATGTACCAACTTCCTTATAGCGCTTCCGGATCAACTCCTGGCGCATTTCTTCGGTCCGCTTAATCAGATCATCTGCACGCTGATAATCCTCCTCCGGAACAGTGGAGATAAACAGGCTAGGAGTGGCCGGCTCTGGAATATAAGTGACAGGCGCAGAGGGTCTGGAACCGCCCATTGTTTTACTTCAATCTAACTTCTATACTGATTCTATCGGTGATGAATCCGTACAGATGCTGAACCCCGATCACCCCAAGTGGGCCAAGGATTATGATCAAAATCAGCTCAGCGTATGTGATTCGCCTCATGAAGAAAAATACCCGTATATCGAGGAGTTTAGCGAATTTCTCACCTCTGTGTCCACCAAGGCGTTGAAATCACAACTCATGACGTACCAGCAGCGTCTGTTTGCTCGGGCATTATGGGAGGCTACTAATTACGGAGGATCCAAAGAGAAGTGCATAAAGCACCTGACCGAGGTATATGGACCACGTTGGCGTAGCGTCACCCGATTGGAGGACCATATGGAAGAAGAGCGCGTTTATTGCGAGTACGTACTGATCCTGGACCATATGAAACAGTGGGACAAACGCGACAAATTAGCTAAACTACAACAAAAGTAGCTCTCTGATGTCGAAAAGCGACGCTGAACACTGGCTTGAAGTTCTTGATAAAACAGATTTCGAGATCGATGAGACCGCTCCAACAACCTACCAGAGCTATCGTTTTATCGATCTGGACATCAATGACGTGACGGTAGAGAATTATGCGGATTTGTTGGTGGATTCGTTGGCGATTCAGGTTGAGCCCTTTATCCCACCTGTCGGTAGCTTTGAAACACTGGATCTGAGGCGGTATCTCGAGTTAATTTGCAGTTACGAGACCAGCACCACGGACTTGATGATGGGGTTGTCTCTAGCGGATCAAATTAGACTCACTTTTAGTGATATGAAGACCAGCACCATCTGTGACCGCTATCCGGACATTGGTTTAGCCGAAAAACGGCGCTATCGGTGCGTGGCTGAATACCTGATCCGCCAGGGGGAGCTGACGAAGCTACGGGACGAAAACGGGAAACTCATTAAGAAAATCGGTAATATGCAGAAAGCCGTTGTCTTATACAAGCCGCTACCGAAGCTACTCGAGACCTTAAAGCGGTCCGGACTTACACACTTGATCAAGAAACCTCAGGTGGCAGAACAGGACAAAACTTGATAAACTAAGCCAACTGGAGAAACCTATGAGCGAGCGCAGGAAAAAAATGATTAGCAAACTGATGCTGTCATCACCAACAGAGGCAGAGCAAACCATGATGAAACTTGTGGTCGAAAGGATCTGCGTGGATATGTGTGATTTCTTTAAGAAGTTTTACGGTTTTGAAGGACCAGGAGCTGTTATCTATGCTCCCGATGCGGAAAATGCGGACGATTCGATGTTCTATTTGACGGTAGAAGCGTTAATGAACGCACTTAATGACTTCAATGGTCGAGATATGGATGGTCCGGCCGATGTGATGAAGAAGGCAATCGCCAGGGCGGAATCCATCAATCCCGAGAATGAAGCGCTCTTTATTATCCAAGATAAAGACCAAATGTCATTAATTCACTATAAATATGACGCAGATGGTACTTCGCTGTTGAAGATGTGAGCTTACACGGCAAAAAATTTATGCGCAGACGCCGGCTGATGAGCCGGATTCGTCACGTAAAAGATGATTGGCTTACTCCTGTTGAGTACCTTCCCTACATTGACGCGCTGCTGGGTGACATTGATCTGGACCCGTGTTCAACGCATTTAGCTAATTCAGAGTTCCTGCGTGCTAAAAAAATTTACACCCTCGAGGAAGATGGTCTCAACATCCAGGAGTCATGGAAAGGGACGACCTACCTATTTCCTCCTACCTATGGTCGCTGTTCATTTAACAAACAGCGTGGGACATGGCGATGGAGTTTAAATGCTGGTACGGGAGCAAAAGCACCGTCGGTGATCTGGTTTCGGAGACTTCTACGTGAGTGGAAACTCAGAAATATCCCTGAGGCCTTGTTTTACACTACGTACCCTGAAATGATGCGTGTTTGTCCTGAAATCTGGGATTTTCCAATGTGTATCCCGACTGATCGAGCAAACCTAATTCACGGCAGGGAGTTTTTTAGGGTTCCAGCACCTCTGTTTTGGGGGTACTTTATTTACCTCCCTCCGGTGTCGTTTGGATTTGACCAGGTTGAGCGATTTCGCTATATCTTCAAACACCTAGGTAAGCTAATTACGTAGCACGGAATGCATTTCGGTACGAATAATTACTTTCACCAGGGCCAGCTACAATGAAACGATCCTCAGTTCGCAAATCAAGGCCATAAGGAATTTCCTTAGACGCTTGCCGTTCTTTCAAGAATTTCATCACAAAGGCTTTACCAGCACTATTATCTAGTGCGTATTTACCCCCTTTGTAACGAGAGTCAACATCGTAATCCTGGCTAAGCTGTCGGTTCATTTCACTATTCTCGCAGAACCTAACTATGGACACTCAGACACACATTGCACTGATTTGTGATCAAATCAAGGAACTGCTACTGGAGAAGAATGCCAAGTATGGGGACAGTGCGCTAAATCCTGCCCGCGTTTTCAGTAAGGCCGACGCCGTAGAGCAGATCTTGGTGCGGATTGATGACAAACTGAATCGGGTGAAGCAGGGTGCAGGACTACTGGCCAACGATGAAGACGTTGTAATGGACCTAATTGGCTACCTGGTGCTCCTCAAGATTGCACTGAAACGTGATTCGGAGGTGGCGGCGTGAAATATGAAGAATTTCTAAAAAACTACATACCAGAGCTACAGCTCATTGAGGCTCTGGATCTTCTCCAAAAGGGTCAAGCAGTAGAGGCTGCGGAGATCCTAGAGAAACTGGGCGCTGACCCCACAAACGGAAAAAATAGCGAAGAGCAGCCCCACTAGGGTCCCATTCGGTCATTTTGCGCTCGAGATACTCGATAGCCCGCACCTGATTTGGGAGGTATCTGTAAGTCTCGACCAAATTCAGAAGGCACCCGTCTGTTTTACAGTCATGCGGTGTCATGGTTGGGATTTCTTTGTCGGCCGCAAAGTAGGTATCCAACTCCGTCCGCCTACGGTTGATCATCCGCTCACCACCAGAACGCCAAATAGAGTTGATGTGTGGCGACCATTCCTGGATGATCGCCTTTCTAGAGGCGTGACTGTTGATTAGGTCTAGTAAACGGCTATTTTTGAATCCTCCGATGCCGAGGCTGTGTGCGAAGCTGAGAACAGCGGCACGTCGATTTTTATTCAACGGGACGTGTACATAGGCTGCTACTTGCGTTGAGAACTCCTTGAGATCCTCAATCAGCTGACGCTCAATCTGACCGTAGCTTGCAACTTCTCGTAGGTTGACCCAGTGTTTACCTAGTTTTTTGCTGCCATACCCGATTCGCCAGATATCCTCGCCGTATTCTCGGTACGAGCCATAACGCCCCATACCTAAGTGGGTACGGGGCTCTGTGTAAGCTTTTATGATGTCAACCCCTTTCTGAGTTAGAAAGGGGTAATCTTTCCAGACCTTAGGGGACAACCACAGTGCCGGCGTACTTCACCTCACTGTAACCGTCCAGCTTCAGTAGGACAACATAGTTTTTGCTTGCGTCAGTCACCGTGACACCGACAGCGCCGCCACCCTTGCCGGATTTGGCGATGTTGCTGAACTTGGTATAGCCGGATGGAGCGCTGGCTGCGCTGTAATCATCCTCTTGGAAGATTTCCATCGTGTTAATTCCGGCAGTGCCCTCGAGCGTCACCACAATGTCACCAGTGGTGGAGGGGTTCACGCGGAAACCACGGATATTGATGCCGCCAGTAGTAGCAGCGGAGGTATTGCCCAGGTAGGTCACGTCGGAACCAGAATCAACCTGGAAGTTGTCAAGCGTGCCTTTGATAATGCGGGTGGCCATTTGAGTTAGGAAATCTGTCCGAGCGTGGAGTAGTTAAAGCTAATGTTGGCGTCGATGCCGTGGTCTTTAAGGATACCCAGGAACATTTGGCGGTCTAGAGCTTTCTGGTGCAGCATCTCGATGAACGCTTCTTCCAGGTCGTCTCGATCCATGTTCTGAATCGCCAGGGCCGCTGCGTGGATGGTGAACTCCACGTCCATCGGCAAATCTAAAGCCTCCATGGTTGATCCAAACCTTACACTTATCTTAACAGCGCTGAACTGAGTGTCAATCAGACGCGGTAAGGAGGCTTTTCCAGAGGTTCAAAACGCTGATCTATCGTGAAATCCAGTGAATCAGATACACCTTTAGAAGGCCCGGGTCCTTCGTGCTTGACTGCGTACTCTTTTAAGAAGCTTCGAGGATTTGAAATGGCTTGCATCTTCTTGCTGTCCGAGAATGGCGGAGCTTAGGCCGTAAATACTGCCGAAAACCAAACCAAACGTTAAGATGATCAGCTCCACTAGATCCTCAGCATTTTGAACTAAGATATTCTACAAACGGTAAAGCTACACATGGATAACAGCATCATCAAATCTTTCATGGAGGCAGCCGTTTGTGGCAGTAGCAAGTTACACCTTAAAGAAAACTACAAAGATATATACAACCTAACCGATGAAGAAATTGAGCAAATCATAGAACTTTGCTCTTTTCGGTCTAAACCTAGATCTATTGACTACAAGGGATTCTATAACGCGCCTATTACCCTGAAAGGTAAACGCATTTACTACCCATTCACCCAGGTTTACACCTACGATAACTTAGTTACAGAGAAAGAAGCGGAAGATTTAATCGAAAAAGTAGAGAAAGATTTAAATCCGTCTACAGTTGCCGATAAAGATAAGCAAAATGTGGTTTCTCCGTACAGAACCAGTAAAACAGCTTGCTTACACTACTTTCATGATTCCCTGTATTTAGCAATTGATCAGCGGATAACAAACATCATGGGGCTTAGTCCGTTCTGCGGAGAAGCAATGCAATCCCAAAAGTACGAAATTGGTCAATACTATAAAGAGCATCACGATTTCTTCCCCCCGTTGTCTAAAGAATATGAAACATATTGCACATGGATGGGACAAAGAACCTGGACAGCAATGTTATACCTCAATGATGTAGAGGAAGGAGGCGAGACATTCTTTAAGCACCTAAAATTAACTGTAAAACCTAAAAGGGGAACGTTAATCGCCTGGAACAATCTTTACTCCAACGGGATACCGAACCCTAAAACACTCCATGAAGCGAAACCGCCACTAAGTGGGTCAAAATACGTAATTACCAAGTGGTTTAGGAGCTGGAGCCTTATTTAATTAGCGGAAATACTGAACTTAACAACTGCATTAGTACCACCTGTTTCCTTCAAAAAGTTACACCTAACAAAACCAACGGGCGCACCATTAGCATAATAGGGATAGGTTCCGTTCTTGGTGATGGTATTTGAAATTAACGGCCCGTAATTGATACCGTCAAGGCTTGCATCCAAGCGAACAACAACTGAATCATCAATATCCGTAACCGTCACAATCATCGTGTAATTTCTACTAGAGAAATAGTTAACGACATGCACATCAACTACATCAGTAACTCCTGGTGCGGTCAGCTCATCAAAATTTTTACTGAGTGTCTGCTGATACCCTTCAAAAAACGCCATGGGCCTTATTTATTTCGTTTTATTCTAGGCGTCTAGATTCGCCTTGAGGAGCCATTGGAACTTTTTGTGGGCTCTACCCCGCTCAACACCAATATCAAGCGTCAACTGGTCTCCCATGGTCTCTGATTTGGCCGCTAACTCCTCGAAACGCATTGCCAGGGAATTGTGGTTAGCTGCCAACTGAGCAATGATTTCTTCTTGATTGAAGCAATCGTCGAGGGGAATCGCAGGAAGAGTTGAATACGTCAAATCTTCGACAGTTTTCGGGGTAGCGATATCTAAAGATCGAACGTGTTCCGCAATTACGTCGATGCCTTCTTGCATCTCCTCGTAGATTTCTTGAGTAAGTTTATGAATCGAGTAAAACTTACCTCCCATCAGACCCCAGTGCACCAGTAAGGTCTGTTGGTAAAGGTGCATCGAATCCCGTAGGCACTGAACCAAGTGGCAATAGCAAGAGGATTTAGCGTCTTCTTTGATTTTCATTGCTTTGATTACCATTTTGTTCGGTCAGCCCAATAAGCTGCAGATCCTTTACCCTTGGCAATATTTTTTGCGTGCCTCGCCTTGAAACTGGCACGTTTCTGTTTCATTCTATCTGACTCACCTTCTTTGGGTTTACCTGCAGTTTCAGCCCCTTGCTCACCAAATCTGATTATTTTTTCGCCGCCAGGTACATCTTTTCCGCACGCCTTCACTACATGAGATTTTGTAGGGTGATCTGGCGTACGGACTGGCTTATTGCACTTCAGCCGCTCCTTCGACAGTCGCTTGGCTTTCGCTCGGTCAGCCATGATTACACTACAATTTGACCAAATGCTGCTTTTGTCTTGATGTCATCAGGTACAGCACCATGAGCAAGCTGATCAAATCCTGAAGGGATCCGTTCTTCGCCTAAACGGATCATCAATTCTTCAACTTTACCGTCCAGGAATTTCTTTGCGTCAGGTCGCGACCCAGCCGATGTAGCAATCATTGGATATGTACGGGACCGCAGAGTCCGAAGAAGTTAATTTAATTGAGCAGGGTTTCTGCTCCATCCACTCATTAAGTTTATCAAGCCTTCTCTCGCAGTAATTAGGGTTCTGCTCTGTATAAAAGCTGGACAGTAGCTGAGAACCCTTCGAGCGGTTGCATTTACAGCAACAGCAGACCATATTATTCTTGACGTTGTGTCCACCTTTGTGTTTTGGTAGGACGTGATCGATTGTTGCTGTGTCCTCTGTTAATTCCTTATCACAATAGGCACATTTCCAATCCCATTCTTCGAAAATGTGTGTACGAAACTGCCTTCTGGCGAGCTTCGGAGTAAGGGCGACGAGGTTGACGAGAAAGTCGTCTGCGCAGAGGTACATGCTTTGTCATGCATCCATAACAGAACTTTATGGTGCAGACATCTCTCCAGTGGGCTAAGATGCATTCGCTGCTGCGGTGCCGGAATCAGGTATACGGAACGCACTTAAAATGCGTCGAGCGTCACGCTCTTGTGGGTTCAAATCCCACCCGCAGCATTTAAAGATGTATACAGTTTAAATTTCCGCAGAACTTAGCTTTCTGCGTGAGCGTCGAACGAGCCAAGGCGTCCAATAAGCGTGCTCGCGATAATCGGCGCCAGTGGTACCTTTCCTTGATGGAGAACAGGGCATGTGAGATTTGTGGTGAGGACGACCCTATCACTCTGGATTGGCACCACCTAGATCCATCCAAAAAGGAGTATTCCGTTTCGAAAATGTGGAAATATAGAGGTAAGCAGGCGATCCTGGAGGAGATCGCGAAGTGTCAATGCCTATGTGCTAACTGCCATAGGAAAGTGCATCGAGATCTGAGGGCTCAGTCGGTCAAACCAATTTGATCTAAAAAGAACGCTTCCTCATCTGCGGCGGGATCATAATCTGCTTCCTCCAGTAAACGGAGGATGAAGTATCGAACCCGATCCGTCACCCAACGCAGGTCTTCATCTGAGACATCACAGACAATGGCATCAAGGCGGAGCTCTCGAGACGGTTCACGAATATGATCCGCAAGCAGCTCGAGAGCCCGATAGCGACCTTGGTTTAGATCACCAAGCATTTATCCAAGGGCAGTGGCGAGGTTGCTCCTGTCCTCGTCACCCTTCAGTTTGTCTTTGAGAATATTGAGGATCTCTAAGGCACCCTGCACCTTCAAGAATCCTTCCTTAGTGGTAATCAAGGATGCTTCTGCAGTGCGAATGTCTTTAGCGAGGCTATCAAGCTGCGCTTTCAAACTGTCTTCCAGTTCTTCGATTGCTTCCAACATGGTGGTCAAAATTCTTCAGAAGTCTAACTTATCACTTTTTTAGAAGGCGGAAACCGAGCCAGCACCAACCACTCGCACCACCTTCTGGGCAGAAGCGTCGGTTGAAACTTTTAAATGAGTATCGAATGTTCCGACCAACTGTCGGACCGGTCTTTTCCCAGCCTCCGTTGACCATATCGATTTCTCCGTATGGATCTTGAACTAGCCAGCTCTTCTGATCATACCCAGTAATAACGACGAAGTGACCACCACCAACAGGACGAGATACAGTTCCATGATGAAGAATACCGGCAGCAACAGGGAGTCCTTTGTCAATTTGCGCCTTAACAATGTCGTTATCTGCAGTCACAATGAAGTTAGCACCTACACCTAGCTCAGCGAGTGCTCGGTAGTGTGGCTCCCTCTCGGTTGTGTCTCCGTATTTATTGACGATTTTTAGATAGTCTAGGTCGTCATTGATTCCAGGGGCATCGATGTACTTGAGACACATAGCAATACTGCTGGTTTGACACTGTCTCCACCCCTCAGGGCCGTTGTCACGCTGGTAGAAGTAGGGAAAGTTACGGAGATATCGGAGATCACCATCTACCGCGTAGGGCATGATGCTAGTGTCCGTCACCAGGCCTTTCCAGTGCTTGTCGAAGATCCACCAGTTACCGAGGCCAAATCCGAATTCAAGGAGAGTGTGGTTATCCTTCCGGTCCAGTACGCGGCAATTGCGGTAGGTTCTTACACCAGATACGTTAGCCTTCTCGTCGTTCGGGAGCTCGTAGGAAGGAATTGGCTTTTTCTTCAACCAAGTTTGCTGAAGTGATGTAATAGCAATTAGACCTGTCTTTGGTTTCGGTGGTTCTTTGCAGAACAGTTCAACTTCTGCTGAACGCCTACGGCTTAGGGCCTCGAGAGGCTTTCCGTTGGCTTTATTCCATCTTGGGAGTTCTTCTTTTGCGACGTTGCAGGAGTCTTCGCCAGAATTTAGCCTTCTTAGCAGAGTAGAAGACAAGAAAGCGCCAATACCAACGTTGAAAGCGAATGAAACTAAGGCATCGAACTGGTTTTGCTCTAATTTAATTTTTACGTTTTTATTGATTACATCTTCAAACCGAATCAGATCTTGTTTGAGTAGGTATTCGGCTCTACTGGCCTTGATTTCCATCCCAGCAGCTACATCAGATCCGGTGTGCCCGTAGCCAATTGTCCATACTCCGGCAGGACAGATATAGCTTTCAGTTCTGAATCCCTCAAATTGTTTGATTAGGTTTACACCTACTTGGGAGGTTTTCACAGCGTCTTAGCAACTTCCTTTAGTTTACCTTTTTAAGTTACTCAGCGTTCCTAGAGAGGCTAATCAGCGTTGTTAATACGCCCATCATTACTGTAATTGTGCGGGAGTCAACATCAGAACACCCCATAGGCTGTGGGTCGATGCGTTCTCCTTCTGGTGTACCTACGTATTTTGCGTACCAAGGCCAAACAGTAGGTAGAACATAGAATCTACAGGCTGCCCACTGGACAGTTGATACGACAAGAATGGCTGCAGCACATCCAACAATAGATCGCCACAGCCAATTTGTCATGATTCATCAATAGAACCAGGTTCAGGCGGCCACTGAACATCCCGAGGAAAGCCAGCTTGTTGCGGAATCATCCGTAAGCTTTCGCGGTAAAGTGACCATGCAGCCTTGCCGTCTGGATCTAAGGGACTGTCTGCAATCTGCGTCCAATCACTTTCTGATAAAAGCTGATTGCGGATACCACGCACATTTGTAGCGGCTAGATCTTCAGGCAACTCCTGCACTGTCCACGTCTGCAACCATGCACCATTGACATGTTCGACCCAAGCAGTCGCAGAATGTGTGGTGCTATCAAATTTAGGAGCAGGTGTAGGAGTTACCTCGTAAACATCAAAGGATGCCAAGGTTTCCGCAGGAATGGCGGTCGGGAAAGATGTCCCCGGATTTTCTTTTTTCAGCTCACCCAAGCCGTATGGAAACTTGCTGGGCTTATTGTCGAAAAGTTTGACGTACATGGTTGCCTGCTAGGGATTAAAGGTCGTAAGACCACACGCCAAGAGTAAGGCGACTAAGAACATACATCTTTTTACCACCCCCTTTGAAGAACAGACCTCGTGGATTTGTCTCCTGTGGAACTACGGAGAAGAAGTTAAATGACGAACCATCGTAAACAGCGTTAGCCAGGTTCCACCCAGTGGAAGCTAATGTCGCAGACAATGCTTTCTTAGTCGACATCATGCATCCCCCACTCGAGCACCATACACCTGCGTCCCAACTTTCCACAGTACAATAGAAGTATATCCACTTGTGTTAAGTGTTGGCGCAACACCTGCATCAGTTTTCCATACCACACCACTACCACCAAAAGTAGCATCGGTCCAAGTTAAGGTGTAAGCGGTGCCGTCATCCACCATTAACATGATGGACTGACCTGCAGCGAAGTTTGTTGCCTTAGGTGTGCGGTTAGCTCCAAGAGTAATCAATTGGACACTACCATTGCCAGGGTCAATTTCAAATGCCGCACCATCACTAATGGTATAAATATCTTCAATAATGGTTCCTTTGATTGCAGGATTATCTAAAGAACCGCTGAAGGTAACCAAACCAGCGCTATTGATTTTAAGTCGCTGAACCCCTGCAGTAACAATACCCACCTCATTTGCAGCAGGATTATAAATACCAGTATCTAAGTCAGAGTCAAACGTAATACTGGGAGCGCCTGCTGTACCACTAGGGAAGTTAACTCCCACATTGATATAATCTGCGCCGGCAAGGATAACACCAAAGAAATCATCTAAAGCCGCAGGAGCCGAGCTAAAAATTATGTTGCCGCCACTTAAACGGAAACCTTCAGTACCTGTATCATCAGGACGTTGTATAACACTCCCAACAGAAATCAAACACTGGTTCGAACTAGTAGGTGCCGGCACCGGCGCAACACCGCCAACCGTAAGTGCAAACGAAGTTGTTACACCATCAAAAGAACCGCTTATGTCATCAATGTTGAGATAAGCAGGGAAAGCGGTCTGCAGTTGGTTCCCGATGTAACTCACGTCTTCAAAATAAGTCTATTAACCTTATTCTACCGGATCCACGTTGGGACCGTTAGTAGGAGGCTGAGTAAGCCACACCACATCCTCAAAGTTAATATATATCTGTGGTAGATCACGTAAGATTTGTCGATACGCAGCCCACTGAGCCTAGTCCAAAGAAGATCCTGAGGCGACTGTCCAATCGGTCGATTTTAGAAGGTAATTACACTTTGCACGTACTACGTCCCAAGATGTATTTTCTTCCTCTAAAACTTTTTTCTCGCGCAACACCTCTTCTAAAAGCTACACGCGCTCCTTCAATAGAGCAACCTCGCTAACAAGGCCTTTGCTAGTGGTGTTTTTAGTAAATGACATTACGAGTATTACGGCGTCTGCTCAAGATAGCTAACAGTCAAATCAATCGCACTACTTGTGCCACACCTGGCTTGAAGCTTGTCACTCGCCTCCATGATCACTTTATTACCGCTAATAATCTCGAGTGAGGATCCAGCGGGGACAGGGGCATTACGAATCAAGTAGACATCATCCCCAGTGCTCTTATCGATATAAACATCAAGGTCTGCACTGGTGCCTGTCTTGTTAGATGCAAGAACACTCAGAATAATCAAAGTTGCCGTGCCACCAGTAGTAACAACAGTTGCCGAAGGATCGGTGATGGCGGCAGTTACCAGGCTGGACTTGGTGTTATTTTTGAATGTATTAGCCATATCAACCTAAAGCGACAATAAGAGCAATGCTGTCAGTGGAGTTAAGACTGCCTGTTACGGTCAAGCTTCCGGTAATTGTCATGTTTCCTGGAACAGTAACGGAACCTGATGAATCTATTGTAAATCTAGCAACACCACCTGTTACAAGTGCAAGCTGATCGGCACCAGGGTTGATGATACCCGTATTGAAATCTCCAGCAAACTTAAGAGCACAACTACTTAAGGAGCCAGGGGAGAATGCGGTGTTAGTGCCGTCTTCACGAAGGAGAGGGTATCCACCTGCCTGGAAAGCATCGTGAACAACACATGTATTCTTAGTTGTATCGACCGTAACTTCACCATCGGCACCGATAAAGTTGGCTGTTTCGGTAGATGTACCGCGACGAAATTGTACTTGAGTGGCCATAGTTCTATCCTAGTGCAACTGCAATTGCGGCAGCAAAGTCTTGTGTTGATATTGTTCCATTATTAGGTTCGTATCCGGTTGCCACTGCCTGGTTGTCTCCTCACTTTATTTTAAGCTGTTGACTCCTTTAGAATAGTAAAAAATCAATCAGATAAAAGTGACGCCAGAATTGATTGTGGCTGTTCTTTCTGGCAGTGCAGGCGCGTTTGCCGGTTTATCACGAGCTCTATCTAATTTTAACAAGCGTATTGAACGTCGTTTTGAAGCAATCGAGAATGATTTAGATAACTTCCAAGATCGAGTAATCAAAGAATATGTTCTAAAAGAAGACTTCCTTCGTGAGGTGCAAGCTGTTCACACGAAACTCGATCGAATCCTGGACCACATCCTAAACCATCCTCACTGATTAGACTGCAATCCAAGCAGCAGTAGCACCGTCATACATAAACAAACCGGGAATCAACTTGTCGTAGTGAAGCTGACCATCAACAGGGCTCACAGGTTTACCATTACTGTTCGATGCCACAGCCTTAGGCGTTTGCCAGCTGGTTCCGTCATAAAGCTTATGAATGTAGGTGCTAGACGTATCTAGCCAAGATTCACCTTTACTGGATAAAGTAAAACCTACTGCAGGTGTGTTGGGGGCGGTAGATCCGATAAATGTTGGACCTACTTTGATCAGACCTGTAGACGGAGAAGCTGTGCTATCTGCAAAATACAGTCCAGGATCCCCAGGATTGTTGTTGACTGCAAGCTCAGCCGTGCCAAGACGGATTGGAAAGGGCCTATCGTATAAGACGCTAGAACGCCGAGATAGAATCTGAACAGCCATAACTACGAGTTAATGTAAAGACCGCCGTCAACGAGTGTATCTTGTGCTGTCAGCGGGGAATACGTATCACAGTCTATTGTACTTGTGGCCGAAGCGGGTTCAACGGGATTACCGTTAAGATACGTACCACCAAAGATTAAACCAAATTCAAAGTCAGGTACGTAGTTAACGAGGGGTTCGTCCAACATACCAAATTTCGTATCTTGAATTAAAGTCGGATTAATATTCAAGAGTTTGCTCATCATCGAAATCATTCGGTTTGTCGTATTCACTTCAATACCGTTGCGATCCAATTCCCCTGTTGAATTCCTGCGGATGCTATCCGTCATCATCATGGTGAGAAGCTGGGGATCGTAGTCTGCTACCTGCTCCGGCTGGTTCCGAGACCCTGTAACGGATTTACCGCCAGTCCACTCCATACCCTGCTGCATCATGGTAAGACGCTCAGCAGCTTGCTTCACTCGTTCATTTTCTTTTAAGAAGTTTTCATAGAATTTATCGAGAGCATTACCAATTGGTTTATCATTCGGCTCTAAAATCCACGACTTTACAAAATCATGTTCTCGTAAGTTACTGACCGTCACATAACCGCCCGTAGATGAACTAAACGGGTACACAACAACAAACGTGTCCTTGTTTGGAACACTGGTTATTGTGTACTGCCCTGATATAGCATCGCCACTTGTAAAATCAAGTTGAATCTTGCTATTAGCAGAAAGTCCGTGATCTGGAGAAGTCACAGTAATGTTTGCCCCAGATTGGCTATAGGTTGCCGCTAAAGCAATCGGCTCATTACCTTCATCATGCAGGATCGAGAACATTGCTGCATAGATATGCTTACACCAGCGGATCTGGTAGTAAAACAAATTAGGGTACGAAAACTCCTTTTTATCCTGGTAATCAGGTAACTGGTAAAAATTATTTGTAACCGAGTAGCCTAAATCGGAAAATACACCAGGGCTATCACGTATGTCATCGATTGAGTTATCTGCATTCTGCGTCTCACCGGGTTTTGTAGAGGTGATTGCAGTGACCGGGAACCGCTGAGAAGTTTTGTCGCTGTAAAAATTGTAACTATCCCGCCTTATAAAATCCTGACAAGAGCATTGCCAACGTAAATCCGTCGTCAAAAAACGACCAACAGTGAACCCACGTTCGGCAGGAACGGTTGTAACGTATTTACTATTTACCGTCTTTGTACCGAAACTATCCGCTCGTTGGAAAATAACTTCATTTGTATTTGTATCTACACCTGTAACGGTGTAACCAACATAATCATCGTATCTAAATCCAGGGATTAAGCGATTGACGACTAAGTTACCAGTTGTACTGCCACTGTCAATCGTAGTAAATGTCATTTGAGTTGGGCTTGTTACCGTAATTTCATATTGACCAGCAGAAACTAAACCGGTGATAATTGCAACGAAAATCTTATTTCCAGTAGAGAGCCCGTGCGCAGACGTGCAGTTAACTGTGACCGTAGAGCCTGTGCGCGAATACGTACTGAAGATGCCTGGATCTCTTTCTACTATACGGTCGACGAGTCGTTCACCAGCAAAGAATCTAACTGGGGTCGGGATCGAGCGCAGTCGAACTCGAGTTGTAGTCCACCGAGGATCATTAAACGTAGTCGAGAGGTAGTAAATTACATTTCCACTCGTTGTAAACGGATTTGTCGCAGTAAGCGTAAAAGTATTTTGCGTGACGCTTACTACAGTTAAAGTTTCATCAACTGACGCTCCCGTCTGGAAATCCAAAAAAACACTCTCCCCCGGAAAAAGACCGTGATCAGTCTTAGTTATAGTGACGGTTGTACCAGACTGAGAGTAAGAGGTCGTTACAGAATCTCCTAGATAGCGAACAGCGAGAATCGGTAATCCAAAATTGTAAAAATTAAAACCGTTAGCATCTCGCATACCGACGATTTGCTCCCCAATTTCTTTATCACTTGAGGGGAACGTAAAAAAACGGGCTGGAATGAATACACCAGGGAACTGCTGGAACGTACAGTACATCCTGAAGTCCCCGCGAGACCTTCGTTCTGTAGCGAAAGATCCTAGGACACTCTGGGTGATGGTGTAGAGCTCATACCCACGGCGCCATCGAGTCCAAAGTGAGTCGTAATCGTAAAATCGAATACGACTCAACAATTGTGAATTACTTGGTAAAAACTGAAACTTTTGAGTCTCTTTTGTGTAATCCGGATTGCTTTTGAATGGGTTATCTTCTGTGAATTTACTAAAATTAGCCCCGTTGAAATTATTTTTCGATGGAGAATCAAATTTACCACCGAAACTTTTTTTACTTCTAGGCATTTGATTACTGCCTGCTTCTAGGTTCCCCTGGATACGGATATCCCACTTCTTTAACACCTAGTATACGCCGCCATTGATTAGCCATCTGGACAGCACGTTGCCAGTTTAAATAGTTTTGCTCTTTTGACCAGCTATCTATATCTTTCACGGTTTAGTAGTATCCGCCTTGAACGCCTACGTAGAAACCATTGGTTAACGAGGTTCCCCCAGAGACCGCCGCGTACAGGGCTTGACCGCGCTGCAGCATCATCCCACGCATCTTGGGAGAGGTCGTGCTGTTAGTGCTCGTGAAGTTTGTACCAGCTTGTACCACAGGGTGGTTAATTAGGGGCAAAACGTTATTGAGGGTCAAACTGTAGAATTGGTTCTCATAAGTAGCCGGAATGCTGGCCACGAACAGAGGGAAAAACTGGTTGGTATTAGTAATCGTTCCGTTACTGACCAGGTAAAAACAAACGTCAATCGGCAACCGGCAGCTAACGTTACCAGTAATAGGACCAGACACACTGGGAATGGTGCCAGTAAACGTAGTAGGCGTAACGGCAGTAACTGTTACAGCCTGGTCAATAGGAACGGCTCCGGAACTGTATGAGGTGAAATCTAGGTAAACCTTTTGCCCTACCTGGACGTTATGGCCACTAGAAATGGTAACTACAACATCTGTACTATCTGCAGAGTAAGTACCAACGGTCGCGGTTGTGGCGTCAATGAACTCAGTATTTCGCTTCGAGTACTGAAACCAAATTTCGTCGATATATGCTCCACTAATCGAAACGTCGGTTAATGTTGAATCAACATCAAAAATCTTGGTAGCGTTACCGATTGCAGTTGGGATCAAACTGGTAGAAAATGCTTGACCAGACGCAACCGTAACCAATGAGGATACTGTTGCTGGACGATCCAGCATAAGAGGACTTTTGTTAGTTGCCGACGATGCCAAGGTTCTACCTAACTCCTAGGTTTTATTGTAGCGCAGCTGCCTTTTTAGCTGCTTTTTGTTTTTTCTTGGTGGAAAGCCAAAGCCGAAAATACTGCAGCTCGGCTGGGGAGTACAACTCAGGATTTTTCAGGGCGTCCTTTACCAATTGCGTCTTTTTTGCCATGGACACGATTCCGTTTACTACCTTCAAGTCTAACGCGGGCTTTCTTAACGGCATCACGGCGCCGCTCTTTGTCACTACCTTCTTTTTCGCCTTTGTCAGAGCCTTCTTCGTTTTTCTTCTTAAAGTGCGCCAGAAGTTCAGGCGGCATTCCTTTTTTCTTTGTCATTTTAAATTCCGCTGATGTCTAAGTTGCGGAGTTCAGCCCCGCCGACATAAGGAGGGGGCAATGTTGGTGGCTGTCCAGTGCCTGAAATTAAGTCTATTCCAAGTGCATCCCCAGCCTTACGTCGTGGCTGGCGACCTTCTGCAAACTTCTCGCCACCCGAGTAAGGTGCCGGTTCTCGTGGTGTTTGATCTCGACCAACTCCGTAATAATAACCAAGTCGGGTCTTTGGTCTAACCATGTTGTTTCCTCCTGGAGGCTAGCTCCACGGCGCGACGAGCTTTTTTAGCTCGGTCTGTGTTTGGAACAAATTGCTTACCTTTTCGTGATTCACGCTGCTTCTTACGATCGGTGTGCTCGCGCTCTTCGGGAGACAGCTTTGACCAAGCTTCTCTCGGCAAATACCGTTCAGTACTCTTCTTACCGGGTTCTATTGCTTTATCAGTCATCTTTCTTCTCGTACTCTTCCTTTGTCATCCAATCTTGATCCCCCCATCGTTTTAAAGACTTCTGTTCCTCGGTTTTTTCACCTTTATAACCGCCACCGCGTTTTTTATATGCTTGAGCTAAAAGTTGAGCCTTCCTTGCGCTCCATTCCCCTGGCTTACCACCTTTAGATCCCGATTTAATTTGATTTTTTAAGCGCTCACGGAGCTCTGGCTTAGTGTATGCCATATCAAGTCATAAAACTAGGTGTCTGCGAGAAAGCAGAGGTCAGTAGAGCAGCCGGATTGATCATTGATTTGACCTGAGGCTGCTGAGCAAATAAAGAATCTTGGATATAAGAAGAAAGAAAATCTGCTCCAGGATCTTCTTCCTTCTTTCCTTTTCCACCTAAAATATAAACGTAAGTATCGTTGCCAGGAGTTGCTTGTTGTTGCGGAGGCGCCGCTGCTTGTAATGTTGGCATTATGTCGGTCAACTTACCCTCTGGCGTTTTATATCTACCAGTCGCAATCCACTGTATGAGCTCAGGTGAAGCCTTGACTTTGTCGGACAATGCTAAATGTACATGGGTTTCATGACCAGGATCCCCTGGACCTAGAGCTTCTGTAAATAAACCAGATTTTTTAGCACGGTATGCCAATTCACCTGTCCGCTGTTTCCAGTCAATTGGTTTACCCCCCTCATAAGCAGGTGCCACGTCAGGACGCCAATCAGTGACATCAATTGCCTTACCGGCATAGTGGAAAGATTTGGGGGCATGTTTTCCAACCTTTCCAAATGCAGGGTTTTCGGCAACGCGCAGACCATAGCGTTGCAGCTCTTTGCCAACATCAACAATCGAGTAATCTCGGGCCATGTTAATTAAAACCTCCGGATGGCTGTGTTAACTGGCCAACCAAAAGTTTTACAGGATCAAATCCAGTGTCAATTTCTTTTGGAGCAGCATTAAACAGAGAAGCAAGGTTCGTGAGTCCTTCAATTTCCGGAGTCTTAAATTTGCCGGTATAACCACGAAGAAAATCGAGTCCAGGGTCTTCTCCGTAAATAATGTAAGTGTTGCCTTTAGGGGCAGTAGCAATCTGCTCAGGCTTCTGTTCAGTCTGCTGTCCTAAATGCTGAACAGCTGCTTGAGCCTGTGGAAGAAACTCTTTGTATTTACCGCTTTTATAAACGGACCAAGCACCTAAACCTTGACTACCAAGAATGTCTTTGGCAGCGCGAACGTTAGTGGCTGGATCAAACAATTCTTTTTCTTCTTTTAAACCGAATTGCTTCATGCGGGCGGGGCCAAGGCCACCGTACATGTTCACCTGGAACAGACCATAAGATTTGTCTAAACCACGGGGGTTAAAAGCTTGTGATCGCCCCCCAGATTCCGCCAATGCGATGGCAGTCATGGTGGGAATCTTTTCTTTTGCAACGCCCTGTTGCTGGAGCAAGGCTGCAATTTCTTGTGGTTTAAGCTGGGCCATGTCTCTGTACCTCGTTGCTGCTTCAGCGGAAGTTGTTTTCAAACATAAGCCGAGTACCGACAGCAACATCGGCAGGGCCAGGAAGAGCTTGGATAAATTCAGCGCCTTCCCGGTTGAATCGATACCGAGCTTGCTCGGGATTTCGATAATTGGGGACATAAAGATGTAGGGCTAATCGATCCGTCTCGTATATGTAAATTGCCGTCCATGTTTTCAGCGTGTCCCTAAAATCAGAAGTTGCAATCGTACGGTCAACGTCACCGGCTATACTCTCGATACGACTACGGGGAACAGTATTGTTATTCACGCTGCCGGTCATATCAGTGCGCTTTTCAGCTTCATCGCACCGATTGACCTGTTCGACAATTTTTGAATACCAGAACGAATCCGGAATGTTGTTGACAGCTTCCTCAAGACGCGCCAAGTCACCTGCCGGAATAGACGTAGTGTTATAGCCCAGGTGCCAGCGAACCTTAGATTTGAGGAAATTATCGAGTTGCATTACTCAAGAGAATGCGTTATGGGCACAAGAGGCTTAGATGTACCCAGTAACACACTAGCACGCGCAAATTATCACTCAACCCGAACTAAATTATCCTTGAAAATTTCGTCCCAATCCACCCGTTTAATTGACTTCAATTGCTCAAGACGTTGAAATTTTTCAGTGGGAAGAGAAAGTTGCAGGTCTTTAATATCACGAGCTGTTTTGAGTCCAACGCCAGGTAAAGCATCGGCAATCTGTCGAGCACTGGCAGTGTTGATGTTAAGCCGCGTATCAAGCGGAAACGTCTCTTTCTTAGTGGGTTTGGCTGGGTTAACACCTTCAGCTTGCAGTTGAGCCGTCAAACGCTCTTCTGTTTTAATCTGCTCAGTCGTAGCTTCTAGGTGAGGGATGAGATCAGATTCTTCGACGTAGAGAACCTCATCCTGTGAGTCAAGGCACATAACGATTCCATCGCCGTGCTTCGACACCATCTCTACCAGGCCACCCGTGACTCGGTATTGGTACAGCATCTGTGTAATTATTGTCTCTGATTAGCCTAACAAACTACATCCACAACTTTCAATGGGCACAAAAAAACGGGCTCCGAAGAGCCCGCCTTTTCTTGAGAGCGTTATCAGCTGTCGCTGCCGCCCACTTGAGAAGCAAAATCAATGAACTCATTGATTTGCTCCCAGCCAGCAGCTGCAGCAGGACGCAGGTAGTTAACACGGCACACGAGGTAACCGGCCTTACCAGCGGTCGAGTCATCTGCGCTGATGAACACGCCGTCACCGTCAACGGTGGTGGAGGTCACGCCATTGACGTTGAACACCTTGAAGGTGGTGTCGGCGGTAACCTTGTAGAACATCGAGTTCGCAGCATCCTGGTCGTCGATACCAGCGGTGGTAACGGCGGTCCAGAAGGGCAGATCACCAACGGTGGTGTCGCTCAGACCTTGAGCGAACAGGTTGGTGGTAGCGGAGACGATTGCGGTAGCAGCAGCCAGGCCGTTAGCCTGGGTAGCAGGCACACCGAAGGGAGCACCAGCGTTGTTGGGGCCGAGCAGCAGGCCTTCAGTGCTGGTACCGCCGATGTCAGCAGTCACAGGGGAGGCAGGGAAGCCGGCAAGGCCACCAGAGGGGATGTCCTGAGCCACAGCGATAGAGGCGCCGTAGATGTAGGCAGGACGAGCCGCACTGGCTTGCACCACGAGAGAGGTGCGATTGTCACGCACGCGATCGTCAGGGCGACGATCAGGCGAGGGGACGATGATATCGAAGCTCTTGAACGAAGCCTTATCAGCGGCTACATTGTCAATCTTGACATAGCCGATCAGCTCGTAAGCTTCCACGCCAGGCCACGCATAAACACCTTCGGTGTTGTAGGAGGAGAGGCGGTTGATCTGGTTACCGGGCTGGAGAATAGCGCCGGCTTCTTCTTTGTAAGCAGCCATTAGTTAGTTACCTCCTTTATCACTCTACGATGGTAAAGGCAGTGGTCACGAAGTCCTTATTCAGGTTCGCGAAGCCAGCGTACAGCTGCCAAATCAGGATGATGAAGCGGCTGAAGTCGTCGTTGTTGTTGATGAGCACCTGGGCGTTAGGACCACCGATACCAACACCAACAGCCTGAGGACCGAAGAACAGACCAGCAGGAGTAGTGCGGGTAGCAGCACCGCCACCACTACCGATGTCGACAGAAATGCTCTTGTCGGGGAAGTTGGTGGACTCGAAGAAACGCACGCCTTCGAACACGAAGCCGGAAGGCATCACAGGCTCGCCAGCAACGAACTGAGCCTGGCCGAACTGACCGCCACCATACAGAGCAGCGTTGGGAGCCATCATACCCATCAGAGGGTTGGGCTGACCCATGCCGGGATATCGAGCCACTTCACGGAAACCTTGGTCGGCACGCAGGTCCTTCATGAAGGAAGGATCAGCGATACAACGGTAGTAACCGTCGGCGAACACAGGCACGTTGCGCTTACGCAGCTGCTTGACCACCTCGAGGAGGTCGGTCTTCACATTGAACTTGAAGCGCTCAGAAGCGTATTCGGTTGAGGAATAAGCATTCAGGCTGGTCGAGGAAGCCTTGGTCTTACTGTTGGGGTAGTAGTAACCACCTTGGGTATCCGAAGAGGCGCCACGGGACTCAGACTTGAACAGTTCGTCCAGGAACACACGGTCGCGCCAACGACGATAGTCGTCGAGCAGAGTCAGCGAACCGATGGACTGGTGGAACATGCTGAGGTTCCCGGTGTCCAGCAGCAGACGCTGAGCGGTCATCAGAGTCTCGCGAGCAATCTTGAAGGTGCTCGGGAGGTTGGCGTTGTTCGGGTCTGCAGGACCGGTGTACTCACGGAGAGACACCAGCACCTTGTCCTTGACAATCGACCGGCTGTTAGCGGTACCGATGGTTTGATCCTGGGTACGCTCACGGTTGGTCTTCGTACCAGGGTTGCCCCAGAAACGATAGCGGTCGAGCTGAACGGTTTGACCCGGCTGTTTGGTGAAGTCGTGGACTACAACGGGCTCGCAAGCCATTTCCACGATATAAGCCGGATGGGGGCGGTACAGCTCCGCACCCAACAGCTTGGGAAAGTCGTTATCAATAAACATTGTGGTTCTTCAGCGTAGGTTTAGCTGACACCGGAGATCCAGAAGATCCCTGAATGGCGACAAAAAATCACCCGGAAATCTGGGAACTTCTGTCCCATTAATAAAATTATAAGATTACTTCATCAACCCAGGTTATTAACCTTCAGGGTTCATCATCACCGGATAATTGTAACCATTTAGCATGTTGCCAGCTGCATACTGCATGGGAGCCATCGAACCCATCGCGTGATACGGGTTTACCGTTGCTGGTTGCATATCAACTTGCGCTGCCTGAATCTCAGGATCAAGTGCCCCACCACCAGCTGCTTGCATCGCTAGCAGAACTTGAGCAGCTTTAGCCTCTGCTTGTTTTTTACGGCTCGTAGATTTGTTAACGGCCTTTTTAGCTTTAGACTTGTCCATCAGCGACCTCCTTTTTTCTGGGGCATGGGTGGTTGGATGAGCATCGGCAGCTGACCGGTTAAAGGCATCATCGACATCATTGCGTATTGCTCTTGATTGATCAGCTGATTTTGAATATTTTCAGCCGCTTTTTGAAACTGAGGAGCAAGCAGGCCATTACGCGGCAGTGGAGAGCCAGGTAGATTTAACTTTAAATAAGCTGCATCTAGATCTTGCGGCATCCTCGGTTGAGGAGCATTTGGATCTCCAACAACAGGACCGCCATTCATCATTCGAATCGCAGCATATTGGTCGATGTTTCCAGATTGAATTTGACGAGCCACATCACTAGCGCCAAAGGCTACAAGACCTGGAGCACCAATCGGACCACCTGCGGTACCAATGGCAGCCAAGAATTGATCGGCTCTGTCCCTGGCACTTGCTTTTTTAGACGCCATAGCAATTTCTAATAAAAAAGGGGCAGCTTTACTACCCCTTATTTTACATTCAGTGTATTAAGGAGATCACTCCATCACCAGAAGCTTCTGACGGAAGGCATCGGGAGAAGCCATGTTCAGGTAGCGCCAGGCATTGGCGGGATCGCGCTCAGCAACGGAACCGAAGCTGTTCCAGAACTCAACAGGGTTACCCTGTGCTTGAGGTTGGGGAGGGATGGGCATCTCAGGGCGTTGAGGAGCTACAGGACGTTGGAACTGCTGACCAACAGCTTGGGCCTGGGGACGAGCGTAACCAATCTCTTCGTCAGGGATTGGATAAGGACCGTTCTCACCAAAGAACTCACAGGTGTAATCAGCCAGAACGTCAGGATCAGTCAGGATCGTCTCGTAAGCTTTGTGCTCATTGGAGAGTTCCTGAAGCAGATTTACTGCTTCGATCAGCTGACTGTTGGTGGTGATCAGTGAATCCTCAAGCTGACAAGCGTAGTTATTGAGGATTGCGGGAACGTCAGCACCGAAGTGATCAATGACCTCAAGACTTGCTTCGCTTACTCCGTTGGCGCGGAGCTGCTGGGGGCTGATTTCCAGCGAAGTTTGGGAAGAGGCGTTGGAATATGCCGGGTTGCTGTTGATCCCAGGCATAGAGGTCGGCATCCCCGCGTTGTTGTACTGGGGAGCTTGTTGGGAAGCGTAGCTGGCCGGGTCGATTGCCTGGGTCTGCGCCGACTGTTGACCCTGGAACGGGAATTGGACGGGCGAACTCAGGAGCCCCACCACCTTGTTGAATGCCTCCTTGTACGGGTTCTCCGCTTGTTGGGGCACCTGGGGTGCTTGGTATGGCGACGCTGTAGGGATTGAGGGGTAAGCGCTCACCCCCATCTGTGCCTGCATTTGCGGGGCTGGGACCACCGCTTGCTGGTAAGGTGACACCCACTGGGGATTGGTTGAAACCGCCGGGGTTTGTGCCGCCGTCTGAGCCACCGGAGCCCCGTAGCTGATCGGCTGGGTCGGGGATACTTGGGGTGCCGATTGGGTCGGCATTGCGGTATCGGCCTGCATAGGTTACCTCTTTTTGTAGGCTTTCGAGTGTTCGGTAAAGGAAGGGAGTGAGATCGAGTCTCGGATCCGCAGCCATCGGTAAATTCGGTTGCTGCGGATGTGGAGTCCGCATTTCTTGATTTACAAGATCAATAAATGCGGAGTAGGCCCTCTGTACTTCCCCTACCATTCGGAATGGGAAACCGGAGAGCATGCCCGCGATTTCATCATCCGTTTTTGAAGGGAATAAATACTTCAGTGCTTCTATGCTATCAACGCCTAACTCTTGTAGATTCCGCGTAAAGATAGACTGGTTGAGTTTATCCTGTGCAGTATCTTCATACACAGGACCCATCCAACGCCACGCGACGGTGCGATCACCATCAGGTGCTAAACCGAGAACGCCGTCTGGAATCTCTTTGGTTTGAATGGCGGTATCAATCGCCTTCTGTAGTTTCTTCTCGTAAGTAGCTTTTTGCTTCTCATACTTTTGCTGAGCAGCCTCATCCTCTGGATCCTCAGGGGCAGCCGGATACTTAATTCCAGAAGCATAGGCAAGTGATTTCCGGAAGATCTGTTCTTCCTGGAAAATCATCAGCTCAAAGCACTTACAGATGCCATAGGTGTACAGCATTAAGCACTTTTTCTTAGCCGTAGCACTGACTCGTCCATACGCTGATTTAATCTCAGTTGCAGTGACGTTTGTAATACTCAGGTCATCAATACCGCCCAGCGCCAGGCGAATTTCACTTCGGAGTTGCTCAGAATAACGAGACTGGTCTGTACTTACGGCATTCGGTGTAATAAAACCAACACGATCTGTTGGCTCCAGGTTAGCGATAACCCTTGGCACACGCATACCAGAACCAGGGCGACCGTTATATCCTGGCTGTTGACGGGTGACGTTATCTTGCTTATAAGTAGAGCTGGATAGGAAAAATTCAGATTGGAATCCGGACTGACTGGAAATACTGGGGCGCTGAGCTGTGTCGCTCTCCGCGCTTTCAACGATATCTTGTTTCGGGCGAGAGGAGAGGAGTGTCGGGTTACCAAAGAATGAAAGGTTTGCCCGGATGTTCTTCACCATCTCATCGTGGGCAACGATTTGATTAGCCAACCACTCAAACTCGCCACTACCTTCAGTGCCAAATGCATCTGGGTTATTGAAGACCTCAACACAAGGGATAAACTCCATTGAGTTGACAACGGTCTTCTTGTCGAAAATACCATACTCAAGTGAAGGCATATCAAATGAGATCTCTTGTTCACTGTGGAACTCTTCGATCTCAGTAGCAGTAATGCGAAGCCGCATATACCGCTTATCAGTACTTAGACCAACACCCTGAAAACCCTTACTAGATTTGACTTTATACGGATAAATGATGATTACTTCTTCCAGGTCGCCTTCTGGGGAATAGTAAGTTCTGTAAGAATCTTTATCAAACCAGTAAAGACGATACGTCTTTTTCGTAGGACGGATATAAAACAGACCTTTACCGTAGGTTAAAAATCTATCCCATATTGAATCGAGACGTGCATCCAGCTTATTGAATTTAATGACCTGTTGCAAGAAATCAAAACGCTGCGTACCAAAATTATCTTGCTCAGGATAAAATTCGACACCCTGACGGATGCCAAACATTCTCATCTGAGAAAGGTGTGCATTGACCAGCATCGTATCTGCTGGTCCACTACCATCTCTAGTGATGACTGCCTTGAGGATAGAATCTAGTGTGGATTTTGGACTATCGCTCATGGGTGGGAGATCTCAAGATTATTCTTCAATATCGTAGCCAGCGGCAATACGTTTGAGTGTAATTGTATCGTCCTCCACTTCGACATCAAACCGTTCATTGGGTTGAAGCGCCATATCGTGGCACAGTTCGTCAGGGAGGGGGATAACAGCAGAGCCATAAGCGTCCTGCTCGAGCTCAATGGTGTAGTAGCTGGTGGACATTGGGGAAAGCTTCTCCTAGTTTAGGTCCAAAATACTTTATCCCTATTCATATCTAAACTTAAAATTGAAGTTCCAGTTTCCCTCGGGTCATTAAACCATTACACAGCCAGACGAGGGCGTCAACACAATCGTCATGTGAGCTTACGCCAAAGTTGATGATCTCGTCTGTAAGTGGACCGAAGCGACGGAATTTGTTAAAAATTATCTTCCTCTGCTCAAAAAGACCCATAATCCCACGGAAACGCGCAACTTTATCGCCACGGAAACCTTTAACCGCGTGCCAATTCATGTTGTACAGTCCATGGTCCCCTAAGCAGATCCGTTTGAAGTCAGCTTCCAGGGATGCTTGGTATGCTACAGCTTCTGACCAGATATCGACATTACTACCAGTGGGGAAGTATCTTCCATTGTCCTTGTGAATGACGCCCCATTCTTCCATCATCTCCATGAGAGCCTCGAGCTTTTCAAGGTTTCCCATAATTCGAATCCGTTTACAGTCCACAATATGGATCTTATCTCCGACGCGACCTCCCATTACAAAAACCGTGTAATCATTTTGCTCTCTGACGCCAGCAGAAAGGTCTACACCAACGCCTAGAGAATCAAACTGAGTAGAAATCGTTCCTTTAACAATGAGATCTGGGGACAATGACAGTTCACTTGTTTGTACAATTTGATTCTGGTACTGGAAGCTAAATGCAATTGGGGCTTGTCGACGACGATCCTGAAGATACTCCAGGGACCACATTTCAGGCCAGTAAGATACCTCCTCTCCTTCCTCATCTGGTATGATTGCTGATTGGACTAATTGAACCCAGTCGTTGGATGGGATGAATGTAGTCCCGTGCATGTCGTCGTGACGGAATCGAGTTCCAAGACAGATGGCTCTACCACCTTCAAACATGGTAGGAACGATAACTGAGTTCCAGTTATCTTCCATCGCTGTACGGATATCGCGGTTCTTAATTTCATCGGCTGACTTACAAATGTCGTCGATAATACAAAGATGAGAGCGTTTCGAGGTCACAGCACCCTTTAGACCTGCACAGCAAACCGTAAATTCTTCCTCACCAGTCGATTTGATACCTGCAAACTTCCAATCAATGCTCCAATATTCATTAGAGTTAATCCCTTTGGCGATTTTCACCGTCGGGAAGATTTCCCCGTAAGTTTTACTTTCTTCGATGATCCTCTTGATAGCGGCACTCTTTGGCCTCGCTACATCAATCGTGTAAGAGATATAAAGAATCTTCAGCGGCATCTTGTGTAGCGCGTGGACACCAATCGTCCAAGCAGTAAACAAACCTAAAACCGAAGATTTTGCACTCCCCCTTGGCGCCAGAATGTCGATGTTCGGTCCGGCAATTCCCTTTAAACATACGGAATCCTTATCAGTGCACAACTGTTTATGCCACTCCAAGTGATGTCGAGCCGGAGGTTTATCACCTACTACATCACAAAAATAAGCAAAGTCAGTGCGAGCCCGTTCGATGTCAATAGTACTCGTCTGCTTTACGACTCGCTTCTGAGCAGCAGCCCGAGCGGTTCGACGGTAAACAGAATAAATGCTAGTCCCTGCCACACGTATCCGTTGTCACTATGCCCGTAGCATAGCGCACTTCTATTTATGATTCTTCCTGCAGAATCTTGGTCCAAACACCCATCGACGCTTCCTGAAGAGGACCTTCAATGGGATCATCACGAAAAATAGAAAGCATCTCCCGCAAAGCTCGATCCGCACCAGCGAGGATGAGACCTTGTTTATCCATCAGTATCTTTTCATCTCCTAGCTGCTTAATCGTCCCACGGAGCTCTTTCTGCAGCATCGCAATTCTGGCAGTACCCATATCTTGTTTCACCATCCCCATATCAATGGCATCTCTGAGCTTACTAATATCCTCCTGCATGGAGTCAATCTCCATCTCGAGGAGACCACTAAAATCCCTCTTTTTGTATTCTTTTTTTGACCACTCATCGCACTCAACGATGCTACCTGTAAACCCGAGAAACCGGGCATACAGGTACATTTGAATTGGGGAGCTAGTTCGTTTACAGAATGATAAGAAGGATTCGCGGTCTTTGTCGGTTAAACCTTGAATCCAACTTGTCATACTCGGTACAGGCGCTGAGCCTGTTCGTAATCTCTTTGTTCTTTATAGCGCCTAAACATCTCTTGTTGCAAGTCGGTTAACCGAGTCTCTTCAGCAGTCCGACCAATTGTTTCACGCTGTTCCGCCCCAGTTAAACTGATCTGACGTTCTTGTCCGGCTAAATATTGAGCCTGCGTCTGACGCTGTTCTGCTCCGGTTAAACCGATCTGCCGTTCTTGTCCAGCCAGCAATTGGCCTTGGGATAGACGCTGCTGTTCACCAGTCAAGCCGATCTGACGTTCTTGTCCAGCTAGGTATTGAGCCTGGGTTTTGCGCTGTTCTCCACCAGTCGCAGCAATCCCTAACCGTTCTTCCGCACCGCGAGCACCAATCAATCCGGCTTCGCCTGCGTAACGTTCAGCTTGTGTCAAACGCTCTTGAGCACCAGTCGCAGCAATACCAAGACGCTGCTGTTCGCCAGTCAATCCGATTTGGCGCTCTTGCCCAGCAAGAAGTTGGCCTTGAGTTAGACGCTGTTCTGTACCAGTCGCAGCAATACCAAGACGCTGCTGTTCGCCTGTCAATCCGATCTGACGTTCCTGTCCGGAAAGAAGTTGGCCTTGAGTTAGACGCTGCTGTTCGCCAGTCAATCCGATTTGGCGCTCTTGCCCAGCAAGAAGTTGGCCTTGAGTTAGACGCTGTTCTGTACCAGTCGCAGCAATACCAAGACGCTGCTGTTCACCAGTCAATCCGATTTGGCGCTCTTGGCCGGCCAGCAGTTGGCCTTGAGTTAGACGCTGTTCTGTACCAGTCGCAGCAATACCAAGACGCTGCTGTTCACCAGTAGTAGCGATTGATTTTCGTTCTTCCTCACCGCGAGTACCGGCCAATGCGGTTTCGCCTGCGTAACGTGCACCGACCACTGCGGTTTCGCCTGCGTAACGTGCACTGACCAATCCAGTTTCACCTGCGTAACGTTCAGTCTGTGTCAAACGCTCTTGAGCACCACTCGCAGCGATCCTTAACCGTTCTTGCTCACCGAGAGCTTGAGCCCTTAAGCGCTCCTGTTCACCGGTTGTTTCAATACCAAGACGCTGTTGTTCACCGGTCAGCCCAATCTGGCGTTCCTGACTAGACAGTAATTGGCCTTGGGATAGACGCTGTTGTTCGCCTGTCAATCCAATCTGACGTTCTTGTCCGGCAAGAAGTGCGGACTGGGTTTGGCGCTGTTCTCTACCAGTCGCAGCAATCCCTAACCGTTCTTCCGCACCACGAGCTGATGTTAATTGTGCCTCACCTGCAAATCGTTCGAATTGCGTTAAGCGCTCCTGAGCGCCTGACGCTTCAATTCCAGCACGGTACTCTTTTCCGGTTGCAGCAATACCGGCCCGCTCCTGCTCACCACGGACCAATTCAGTGGCACGTGTTTGTTCACCTACTACACCTGCTTGAAGCCTCTCCTCAGCACCAGTAGCTTGTATTTTACGTACATCTTGAGTTGTAAAGAACTCTGAGTTTGTACGGTCTAACTGAGCGCCCAACTCCATATTGAGCCGCTGCTGTGCAGCACTAGCGTCATTCAGCGCCAGTTGTGTGCGCAGCGAGTCAGTGGGAACGGGCGTAGGTGCCGGCGGTGGAGGCGCAGGTGTGTACTTAATTGTCGGTGAAGGTGCTGGTGAACCGCCCATAGCCAATTCTTCTCTTAGATTATTTTAACAGTGTTTTGATCAGGCAACTTGGATATACTTACCAGCAAAGCTGCCAGCGAACTGTTTGGCTGCAGTTTGCTGCGCAGCCATCGCCTGTGCACGAGCAGCTTCAGCACTAGCCGCTGATGCCATTTGATTTTGCTTCGAAGCAACAATATCTTGAATCTGCGCTTCAGGACGCTTCATGAAAGAAGCAAAATCTTTACTGGCCGCGAGATTCTGGGCTAGGTTATAGGAGGAAATTGCTTGGGCAGCAGGTATTAACTGTCGAATTTGCTGATCACTTAAATATGCTTGAAGCTCGGCAGCTTTTTTAGCCTGATCGAGCGCCATCGGTTGCAAAGCCTTATTCAAGGCAACACTAGCTGCAACTTTTTGCGCCCATTCCTCATTTAGAGCTGGAAAATCTGCCCCATAATTGGATGTATATCGGTCTCTCTCAATATCGTCTTCTAAAGCTGAAGTGCCCTTTCCAGATAAAAATACACTGGGGTCAAAAATTCCGGCTTTTAATTGATCCTCATACGGATTCACATCCCTTTTTCCTGTTGAAAAATCAATCCCCGGCTTAAAAATACTTAGAGACCGAACGAAGTCTTGATTCATCTTTTTACTGGTATTGGTAAATTCTACCAATGTTGTTCGAAATACCTTGACCGAAGGTTTGGCCCAGGTTTTGAGCGCCCATCTGAGCGTTCTGGATCATAGCGGCTTGAGTCGCAATGTTTTGACCAATACCCTTCATTGCGGCTTGACGTTCGAAATCCTTTCGAGCAGCTGCTTCCCGGAATGCTAAATCAATGTCCCCGTAACGCTGGAGAAGCTCGCCTGTTACACGACCCTGACGTTGTGCTTCCAGCGTACGACCAAGTCCCGGTAATCCAAGAACCTCTGCAGGGAGTCCAGAGGGGGTTACATTCCCGTATTGATCGACCCCAGGTACAGCGGCAGGGAGGTTGGCACCATAATTAGAAACGTATGGCTGACCGCTCGCTAACACACCAACGCCTTGTTGTCCAACTTGACCAGCGCCACCAGTAATAGCACGAACAGGCGCGGAGAGTAAGTTGGCAGCGCCACCGGCAAGTCCAGGGAGTGCGAGAGTTCCGGCAGTCAGCGCACCAGCACCTAAAGCGGCTTTTGCTGCCTTCGAGCCAAGAAGAGCCTGCGTTGCAGGATTAATGGCGCTACGACCTCCGAGCTTAGCAACTTGCGTACCCTTATAGATATTCTGAAGAACCTCAGGGCTAACCTTACCCATTAGACCACTAATCGCAGGATTAGCCGCTAATGCAGAACCGGCCATGCGAATACCTGCTGGCAAATAAGCACCACCTGCCGCACCAAGACCAGCACCTAATAAAGTGGCGCCAATATCACCGCCGCTTTGGCGATATGCTTGAACGCCGCCGAGGACTGAAGTCGTAATCGGTAAAAGAGCGGCTAAAGCCATAACTAAAACATCTTCTTAATTGTTATTTTAACAAGGCTGTATCTTAAATATTCCAGGTTCGTCCGGCTACGTCTGCTGCTTTCCCAACCAAAGGAGCAAATGCTAAACTTGCCCCACCCGTAACAGGCGCCAACGCCAAACCAGCAATACTAGCAAGCGCACTACCGCCGCCACCGCCAAGGAAGCCGGGACTTCCTTGAACACCTTGGACTGTAAAAGGCGCAATTTGAGGTGGAGTATAAATAGAGGCATCTTGTGTCACTCTTTGAGCGCCTCCTGGAGTAAATCCACCGCCATAAGCGTTTCTCTTCTCCTCTTCCCTTGCCCTATCTTCAACTTCACTGCGATACTTATCTCTCGATTTGGCTTTATCAAATAAACTTTCAAATAGACCAGACTTATCAATACCTGGTGTTTGGTCCCAATCAATACCTTTAGAAAAAGATCCCCAATCGTAATCCCCTTTTATAGATCCACTACCTTCTAGTGGATTTTTGTACCCAGGTTGAATACTGCCGTAATCGTAAGACATTTTAGTAGCTATAGGTAGTGTTGAGCGTTTGACTTAACGAAGCATAGGGGTTTACACCTGCTGCTCCATAAGGAGCAGCGACGGCTCCCCCTCCGCCACCGGTTAAATTTTGTCTTGCTTGTAACAACGCCAATTGATTTTGAAGTTTCATCTGGTCAAGATATAAGTACCCTGCCTGTTCATTCGTCAATGGGAGCGTACCGGGTACAAAAGGCTGTCGACCGTAATCAGCAGTCTGGGCTTTTTCTTTAGTCAGAAGTGGAGATAAAACATTCTCTGCTCCAGCGACTAGTCCAGCGCCAACAAGTTGTGCCGTGGGGGAGATGAACTGGGCCGCACTTCCACCTAATTTAGTACCAAGTGCAGTACTTAATTTCTCACCGGCCATCCGCGTCCCTACATCGTGGAAAGACTTAAAAGCTTCGCTAGCTAGTTTTGCACCAGTGCCTGCAGCAATCATCCGAGTGAAACTCCCCTACTAGGAAATTCGCCTTTTACATTTTCATCGTTAATTCTACTAGTGGCACTCTCTGTTGTAAGAGCAACTAAACTCTCATTATCAGGGTAGATAGCTTTCCATGGCTCTATTAGACCACGCCGAACCGATGAAGCATAAGCATCTAAAAACCGATCAGCTACAAATTTATTTCTCGGATCCGAGAAATTTGAGTATGGAGACCGTGAAGCAATGTCTATCTTTTGTTGAGACATTGCTGCGGTTTCATCTGGGAATTTCGCTCCGGTATAAAAATCCCGATAGTCTGGATTGTCCCTCATCTTAGCGACCCAAGCATCACGGAAAGAGTTGGGGTCAGAGTCAGACTTTTTGAATTCACCAAGCGTGCCGCCATCTGGTGAATCCCCTCGACGCCAAGCAATATCAGCGGGTGATGTCTTACGTGTTCCGTAAAGGGGAGCTGCCACTTTTGATTAGCCTTTTTTCTTTTTGCGAAGCTTAGTTAAAGTTTTCGCCAGGTTGGCTTGTTTTACTGTACGCTTATCGTACTCTTTTGGATTCGCTGTAACCTTTGCGGCATACTCAGCTGTTGACATGCCGGCTTCTTCGGCTTTTTTCGAGAAGGCTCCAGGACGCTTAACTGCCCCTTGAATCCACTTTTCGTCGCCAGGCATGATTTAACGTAATAACTACTATTTTATCAGGATTCAGCGTCGACCTTTGCAGCAATCAATTTTGCGGTCTGAAGCTCAACAGCAGATTCTTCAAATGAACGAACCTTATCTGCCGCCACCTGGGGCAGCCAGTTCTTCGCCATGTCCAACGCCAGCTTCTTGATCTCCTCGGGGGTCAACTTACCATCAGCCACGGATTCGATCGACATTTCAAATGCGCGATCAATCTTGGATCCGTCCCAGCGGGCAAGGTTTTGATCGAGGACCGGATCGATAATATCATAGGCTTTTTTGACGACAGGACCGTATTTAAGGATATTAATCGCAGTGAGGTTGTTCTTCAGGAAAACAGCGAGTGCTGTAGCGCCAGCACCAATGATAGCTGCAATGATTGGCTCCAGGAAAGTCATGATTTGTTTCTCATTGAATTAAATCTAACACCGCCAGATTACTGAAGCAATCCCATGCTCCGACCAGCATTGATAAACCCACCGGCAGAATCCTGACCTTTGACAAAGCTACCACGTTGAATGCGGTCAACCAATTCATTCACGTATTTTGGATCAGCATCAAAGTTATAGGTCTGTGATCCTGACTTTGTCTTATAGGTGACAGCGACTTCATTGGCTGGTGAAACACTAATGTTGTGAATAGGACCAGTGGGAATTTCCTGCGAGATCATCCCACCAGCTTCTTCACGCGAAGTCCGCATAGACCTTGCCTGTCGCAAAAGTTTCTCAGTAGCGTCGCTGACGTTCTCTGCTACACGGGTTTTTGAGGGCTGACTAGTGACAACACTGGATTCAGGCTTTTTTGTAAGCATAGACACCGCCTGATCAATAGGCAGGTGGCCAAACGCCTTTCGCGCCAGTTCGATGGTCTCTGGAGATGCACCTTCAACACCAGTGGGCTTGGAAGTAGTAACGGCGACAGGCGTTTTAATGGCAGCTCTTTCAGGAGTAACTACCATCTCTGCAATCGGACTATCGTTCTCAACGGGCGATTCAACTAAAACCCGTGTCTGTGGCGTAGGGCGCACACTCGAGAAAGAGGTGGTTGATCCGGGAGCACCTACTAGTTCCTCCGGCTCCAGTGAAGCTCCGGCGCTGCGCATCATTTCCGCATATTCCGGACTCTGACGAAATGCTTCAACTCCACGAACCGAACCTTGTCCAATCGGGCTGATCCCCTCTTGCCTGCCTTCTTTAAAGATGGGCTTAAGTTGACGTTCGATCTTACCTGTAATGCCTGCGTTGTAAACATCCAAACCTTTCTGGATTTTTTCTTGTTGTTTCTCCTCTGCAGCAACACCACCTAAAAATTCAGCGACTAGCTCATCTGCGCGGTCACGAACAGGGGTGTGTGGAACAGCTTTTGTTACTAGCTGATCCAGTTCGCTACCAGGGGAGAACGTTGACGAGTTAGCAATTACTTGACTTTGGGTAGCAGGCTTTTCTTCGGAATCGACTACCGTAGGTTTACCGGGAGAAGTACCGCGTAAAGCTTGCGCGAGGTCAGTCTGATTGGTAACTACATCTTGATTGTAGTTATCTGCCGTCGTTCGTCTTTGTGCGGAGGGAGTCTGCAACGGACCTTCCGGAGTAGGTACACTCGCTTCATCGTCAAGAACCAACTTACCTGAAGACGGTCTAGATCCCAAATAATGACCCGCGATAAGTCCGGCGCCAGTAAGAAGGCCAAGTCCTAAGGCAGCCCGCCCTGCAACATCAATTGCCTTACCTACACCCTCAGCAGCCTGCATGAGGGGATTCCTCCCACGCGCTAAATCCTGGTTGAACATATGAACCTGCGGGGCAATAGCCATCCTCTCTGCAGGTGTGCGGGGATATGGATTGCCTGTCAGGTTGGACCAAAGCGCAAAGTCCTGCGGAGATACAGGCATTTTTATAAATACGTTATCTAGATATAAGTGATTTTAGATCGAGTCAATACGACAATATTGATAACCCTACCGGCCATATAGAGGGGGCATTTTTGGGAAAATTTTCCGGCTGCTATCTGGCCCGCCTGTCACAAAACTTTACGTTCCAGGAAAAAAGAAAGGGTATGTGAAGAGTTGCAACATTCTGGCCGGATGGGTCGGTGATGGGCTAGGGTGAGCGAAGCGGCCCTAGAAGTCGCTGTCCTTCGCACCTAGACAAGTGAACATCAACGAGCGTGCCTCGAAAGCCGAAATCATCTCGGCAGCCTGCGAGCTGACTGACAGCCAGCAGGAGAGAATCGAGGCGCTTACTGAGCAGCGAACGGTGCTGTTTGCACTCCTAGGAGTGCTGGCAGTGCTGCAGCTGCTGTAGAGTTCTGGGGGCTTCGGCCCCCTCCATCCACCTAGAAAGGAGACACCATGTACAAAGTCGGACGCATGACTGAGGGAGGCACCTGGGAGGTGCTAGTTGAGTGTGAGACTTACGCGGACGCGGATCACGCTTGCTACCTATGGGAGCACGTCTACCCACATGCTTGGGTTGACATTCTCGACGGGGCACTGACCCTAGTTGACTGAATACCAGGGGGCTTCGGCCCCCATCCATCCATCCACCTAGCAAGGAGAACCATGACCACCGCATCCAAATCCCTGCGTCTCGCCGATACCCTGGCCCGCGAACCGTTCGCATGGCCCGGCGGTTACCCTCGCTACGCTGTCACGTCTGATGGCGGTTGCCTCTGCAGCAGCTGCTGTAAGACTGAGCGCGATCTGATCGGCACAACCACGGGGTCCGACGGCTGGAACGTAGTTTGGCTTGCCATCAATTATGCAGACAAAGAGCTGGCCTGCGACAATTGCCACGAGGAGATTGTTGCAGCGTACGCCTGACCACCAGGGGGCTTCGGCCCCCTTTTTCAAGTTGATAGTTGATAGTGCTTAACAAAGTTCTGTTACATGTGAAGAGTTATGACATTTCGGCGGATGGGGCCGGCGAGGCTGTAGATTGACGGAGTAGTTCGCCTTAGGAGCGACATGGCTTACACGCTTCAGCTTCATGCGGATACCGGGAACTGGGCCACTCCCACCGGCATCGACGTGCGCCACGCGCTGAACAAGCACGAGGCCACTGAGCTGGTTCGGGATTGGGCTGAGGTTGTTGGTCGTTACGATGACGCGCAGTGCGCGTACGCGTTCGCCTGGAAGGGCGAGCATGACGACGTGACAGACCTCTACCCTGACTTCCAGGTTGTGCTTGGCACACGCCTTGGCGTGCACTGGGTTCCGGCCTGACACCAGGGGGCTCCGGCCCCCTTTTCATCAACTTTTACAAAGTTGATAGTTGATA
>Ga0208161_1000091_pt1 | contig 44401 bp, 51 predicted proteins | sample CB_VirMetaG_3_FD_184538 | JGI IMG/M metagenome (GOLD analysis project Ga0208161, IMG submission 184538) | Freshwater to marine saline gradient viral communities from Chesapeake Bay - CB_1508_1S Viral MetaG (SPAdes) (version 4) | ecosystem: Environmental > Aquatic > Marine > Coastal | place: USA... | reverse complement strand
AACTATAACTTCTTAGGAGTCACACCAGCAAACTATTCTGGCGTAAGACCAGGAACTTTCGCTATTTCAACCAATTTCTTAGGAGTCACCCCAGCAAATTATTCTGGTGTAAGACCAGGGAACTTTTCGGTTGAAACTAATTTCTTAGGAGTTACTCCTCAAAATTATTCTGGCGTAAGACCAGCGAACTTTTCGGTTGAAACTAATTTCTTGGGAGTAACTCCTCAAAATTATTCTGGTGTGAGACCAGCAACTTTCGCTATCACAACTAATTTCTTGGGAGTCACACCAGCAAACTACTCTGGTGTAAGACCAGCAAGTTTTGCATCCGCTGATACTAACTTCTTAGGAGTCACACCAGCAAACTACTCTGGTATTCGTGGATTTGCTGGAGTTCGTTCTTTTGGTGGTTCTAGAAATTATGCTAGTGCTAATTATACTTCCTCGGCAGCATTTGCAGGCGTTAGAGGGTTCTCTGGATCGCGAACATATTCTGCCAACTTTGTTGGATTTTATACAAATCAGTATACTGGACAATACACTGGAGAAACGCTGACTAGTACTCCTGCTACTGTGGAAACTTATACGTTATATGTAAGGACTGAATAATATTATGGATTTTTTTAAAGCACCTATGAATACTGCAAGTATTCGTAACGGCGACTTGATTGAACTACTTAACAAATTTTCTGATTTAGTACAAGAAATAGATGTTAATGAAATCTCTACTCTTCGAGATATGACGGAAGTAGGTGACGATTGGTATACAAGTCAAGAGTACTGTAAGAAAATTATGTACAAAGGGAGAGAACATTTTGGGTTTCCAGAAGCTTCCCATGGATATGAATTGCGCGCTCACTTTTTTAGGCATGATGATAAGGTAAAGCAGGTTGAGTACTGTAACAGAGGCGAAAAAATAGTAGATGACATAGTCATGTATTTGGGTGCGCATCGAAAAGCATTATCTATGGTGTATCCTGCTGGTGGATATATTGGGTGGCATAATAATGCTAATGCACCAGGATACAACATTATCTTTACTTGGTCTTCAGAAGGCGATGGGCATTGGGAACATATTGATCCGAAAACCAAGGAGCACGTTGTAATACCTGATGTAAAAGGTTGGCAATGTAAATATGGTTATTATGGTACATATGACGAACCAGACAAATTATTATATCATGCTGCTAAAACTAATTGCCTTCGCGCAACTGTCGCATTTGTCTTCAATAGTGATGAAACAGGTAAAAGAATGGCAGAACACGTGGTTGAGGAAATCGAAACTGCCTAAATAGTAGTTGTACTGATTATAACAACTATAAGAAGGTTGACCCTTGGCATCATCAGCACAGTTTATCCCATATGTAGACGATACATATCATGATCCAGGATATGTTGGCGGCGAGCACAGACTCGTCGTTGAACTCGTTGCGCAAGACGCATCAGTAAGTGGCGTCGCTGAAGTAACAAAAACTGGTACAGGTACGCTACAGGCACAAAATTCCAGCGTAGTTGGGACAACTGTAAAAACATCTAATTCTTTAGAAGCAGATTTAACTGCTAATGAAATTGGCGTTTCCTCCGTAACTGGTAATGGTGAACGCGAAGTTGTCTCTGAGGTTGCTGCTCTCGTTGTATCTGACGCATCAGACGTTACAGGCATTGCTGAACGCGCCATTGTTAATGTTGATGCATCCCCTGCTGCTCAAGAATCTTCTGCATCTGGCACCACGGTTATTACCAGCAATGGTACTGGTACACCGAAAGCACAAAACGCAACTGTTTCTGGATCTGGAACCACAACTAGAAATTCTTCCGGATCGTTAGTAGCACAAGATGCTACAATTGTTGGCGCTGCTGAAAGAGAAATTACACAAGTTGGTACTGCTGCATTTAAACCAACTAATAATAACGTAACAACAGGTCTAGGACTACCCAAGAGAACTGCTTTTGGTGCGTTAAAACCAACTGATAACAACAATGTCTCTGGCGTTGCCGAAAGAATAATTGATGATCAAGGCGGCATTACAGTAACAGCAGAATCTTCTTCTGTTTCTGGGTCGGGTAATCAAGGATTTGTAACATCACCTGCGGTATCTGCTCAAGACGCCACTATATCTGGCGTAGCAGAAAGAATCGTTGTATCCGAAAGCGCCACTCTACAATCACAAAGCAGCACGGTTGTCAGTTTTGCTGAAAGGATTATCACAGCTTCTGGTGCACCAAAACCAACTTCTAATAACCTAGTCATTGGTGTTGCTGAGCGTGTTATTGAACTTGAAATATTTGGTGTTGAAGATGGCGATTTAAATGCAGATATATCTTCTGTTTCTGGTACAGGTCTAAGAACTGTTGTTGATGTAGATGCAACTCCTGCTGCGCAATCTTCTTCTGTTTCTGGCGTCGCTGAAAGAACTGTTGTTGATGTAGATGCAACTCCTGCTGCTCAATCTTCTGTGGTATCTGGAATATCCGAACGCAAGATTGTTGCTTTAGACGCAACTCTAGATGACCTAGATGCAAAAGTTATATCAGTTGCTGGTGATGCTGAACGTAAGGTTGTCGTATCAACCGCTGCTCTTACCCATGACGATGACGCTGATATTGTTGCAACAGCAAATATTGGACGATTAACTTCTGCTGCTTTACAACCAACTACAAATAATGTTGTTGCTGGCGTCGCTGAAAGAACAATTAACCAAGTAGGTTCAGCAGACCTACAACCTAGTGCCAATAATACAGTTACTGGCGTTGCGGAAAATAAAATTGTTGGTTCTGGTGTTCTACAGGTAGATAGTTGGGCAGTAACAGGTACTGCTGAACGATCAATTGTTGATGTTGATGCAACTCTTGCTGCTCAATCTTCAACTATAGAAACTTCAGTTGTTGAACGTATTATAGTTGGCGTTGATACAGATCTTACTGCTGCTGAAGTTGGAGTTGTGGCAACTACAGGTAATGCTGAAAGAAGCGTTGTCACGCAGGCGAGCGCTCTTGTAGTAGACGACCCATCAGACGTTGTTGGTGTCGCCGAGCGCATCATTGTAGATGTCAGCACTGCGCTCGTTGCGCAATCTTCTAGTATTGAAACTGGTGTTGCAGAAAGGGTTATAGTTGATGTTGACGCAACTCCTGCTGCTCAATCTTCAACTATAGAAACTGGAATTGCTGAAAGATCAATTGTTGATGTTGATACAACTCTTGCTGCTCAATCTTCAACTATAGAAACGGGGATTGCCGAGCGTGAGATTAGATCAGCAGTTGTTCTACAACCAACAACTAATAACGTAGTTGCTGGTGTTGCAGAAAGAACCATCGTTGGCGTCGATACCGATTTAACTGCTGCTGAGGTTGGACTTGTTGTAGTTGCTGGAAACGGCGAACGTGTAGTAGTAGTTGCTAACGGGAATTTAACTGCTTCTGAAGTTGGTGCTTCTGGCGTTGCTGGTGACGTTGAACGCATAATTGATGATAACGGCGGAAATTCTATACAAGCGCAAGACGCAACTACGGTTGGCGTAGTAGAAAGAAGTATTGTAAGTGTATCAACTGCTCTCGCGGCGCAGCATTCAAGCATAGATACTGGCATCGGTTCACGTATAATTGATGATAATTTAGCAACCCATGCGTTTAAACCAACGATCAATAACAATGTTTCTGGCGTAGCAGAACGCGAAATTAGATCAGCAGTATCTCTATCTGTTCAATCATCTACTGTTACTGCTGTAACAGAAATAACTGCTAATGGTCAAGGAAATTTAAATTCACAACCTTCGACGATTGCTGGTGTTGCAGAAAGAACCATCGTTGGCGTCGATACCGATTTAACTGCTGCTGAGGTTGGCGTAACATCAGTAACAGGAAACGCTGAACGACAAATTAATACTACTGTCTCGGCACTAGTAATAGACGACGCTTCTGATGTTACTGGCGTTGCCGAAAGAATAATTGTTATCTCTGAACCCACGGTATTCAAAGGCGCATCTGCTGTAATTGGTCATGCTGAACGATCAATTGTTGATGTTGATGCAACTCCTGTTGCTCAACCTTCAACTGTTTCTGGAGTTGCCGAAAGAACTATTGTTTCTGTTGAGGCGGATCTAACCGCTGCTGAGGTGGGCGCATCTGGAGTTGCTGGTGTAGCAGAACGTGAGATTGATGATAACCTTGCTACTCATGCGTTGAAACCAACAATCAATAACATAGTTGCTGGTATCGCCGAACGTGAAATTAGATCAGCAGTAACCTTATCCACCATTGATGCTGTTGTTACTGGCGTAGCTGAGAGAATCGTCGAACTAGAAGTTAATGGTGTTATAGATGGCGACGTTAATGCTGGACCATCTACTGTTAATGCTGTCACCAAGAGAACAGTCTTTAGTATAGAGGCGGATCTAACTGCTGCTGAAGTTGGTGCTTCCGGAGTAGCAGGTGTAGCAGAACGCGAGATTGATGATAACCTCGCTACTCATGCTCTAAGACCTACTGTTAACAACATTGTCACTGGTGTTGCTGAAAGAGAGATAAGATCAGCAGTAACACTTCAAGCAGGTCAATCAACTGTAACAGTAGTACCAGAAATCGTATCCAATGGTTCTGGGGTCTTGGTTTCTGATGATTCTATTGTTTCTGGCGTTGCCGAAAGAATTATTGTTTCTGTTGAGGCGGATCTAACTGCTGCTGAAATAGGTGTGTCTGCTGTAGTTGGTGTTGGTGAGCGTGTAGTTGTCGTTGCTGAAGGTAATTTGACTGCTTCGGAAGTTGGTGCTTCTGGTGTAGCAGGTGTTGCTGAACGTGAAATCGACGACCAAGGTGGATTATCTGTTGAAGCAGGACCATCCTCAGTTTCTGGTGTTGGAATAAGAACTTCTAAACTTTCTGGTCCATCACAAGCAATTGCTCAAAACGTACAAGTCGTCGGTGTTGCTGAAAGAATTATCGTAGCAGTTGAAGCAGATCTGACTGCTGCTGAAGTTGGTGTATCAGTCGTTGTCGGTGCTGGTGAGCGCGAAATTGATGATCAAGGTGGCAATGCTCTAGTCACCGCAGATTCAATTGTTACAGGTCTTGCTGAAAGAACCATAGTCGTAGCAACGGGTGTACCAGATAGTAATGGTATTGCAGTTTTAGAAGCGCAACCATCAGCAGTTAATGCTGTAACTAAACGAACCGTGTTTGCTATTGAAGCAGATCTAACTGCTGATGAGGTTGGCGTAGCAAATGTAACAGGTATTGCTGATAGAACAGAACTTACAGAAGTTATCCCGCTTGTTAAAGCATTTAGAATCAAGAAACAACCACTATCAACCATTACTATAAGACGACCTCTTGGTCAAGTTGAAGTATAAATAGAAATATTGTAGAAGTTGGAATAACAAATGGCACTGTACGAAGATTTATATGTAGACCAAGGAGCGGATGCTAGATGGCGTTTGCGACTTCTTAATGCAGATGCATCTTATAGGAACTTGGCTAATACCACTGTAAGAGGAAAAATTAATCGCAGTTATGGCGCTGATTCTTCTGAGGCGGTTTCTTTTGATGCCAGAGTTATTTCACCTTCTAGTGACGGGATTATAGATATAATCTTATCGAACACTCAGACCGACTCGTTGTCTAGGAGAAGGTATGTGTATGACGTGGAAATTGAATATACTGATCCTGATTCAGGATTACCGTATGTTGAAAGAATACTAGAAGGCAAATTAATTGTGTCTAAAAGTGTGACTAAATAATTTTTAAATCATTGAGGATTATAAATAATGGGTATTAAGACTAAAACTGGTCTTGGCAAATTGACGGGAACTGCCACTGTTATCCGAAAGGATGGCACTCGTGAAGAGGTGAAAGTGACCGCAAAAGTCTCGAAAGAGCAAATCGCAAAACTTGTTGCCGACGATAAGTTGCGCGAATTGGATAAACAAAAGTAATAACATCCTAAAAGGAGATAAAAATGGCTGTTACTCACCCAACTGATGTTCGCAACGGTATTGCGGATTATGTCGTTGATCTGATTGACGTAGGCGGTGCTGGTACTATTAAGTTTCAGAACGGTGGCCTGAACGATTCAGTAGTTGCCTCACTTGCTTTTAGTGCAACTGCATTCGGTGCTGCTACTGGTGGCATTGCTACTGCTGCTGCAATCACTGACGACACTAACTGCAAAGCAGGTACTGTAACTAAGTTTACTGTATTCTCTGGCGGTGGCGACTCTTGCTTCACTGGTTCAGTTACTGCTACTGGTGGCGGTGGTGACATTATCTTGTCATCTACTTCTATCGGTGCTGGCGACACAATTAGCATTTCTTCACTGACGTACGAAGCACCAAACTGATTCTCAGTTTGGACTCGTAACATGAAGGTTTCACATGGGGGGAAGGATTACCTTCCCCTTAATTTGCCTGAGGATATGATGGTATGGCCGATCTCACTCTACGTTTAACAAAAGGTTCTGCTCTAACTCTGCAAGAGTTGGACTCAAACTTTCAGGCATTAGATTCTGATGTTGCCAACCTTTCATCATCCTTAGCAAGTTCTTATGTAACTCTTGGCACTACTCAAACTATTACTGGTGCAAAGACGTTCACTACTACTTTGACTGCGTCGAATGGTGCAGTTTTAAATGGATTATCTTATCCCACTGCTGATGGTGCAATCAATCAGTTTATAACCACAAACGGTTCAGGCACACTTTCTTTTGCAACTGTAGAATCATACGATTCGGCAAAAGTCCAACAGCAGATTGATAGTGATTTTACTAATACTAGAACTACAGCGAATCTGTCTGAACTCACAAACTTATACTTCACTAATGCACGTGCAGATGCTAGAATCGCCGCTGCTTCTATCTTTGATCTCAGCGACGTTTCTTCTGGCGTAGTTGTAACCAACTTAAATGCGGACCTTTTAGATGGAGTTTCTATAGCATCTTTATTAAGAAGTGATGCTACCGATGCATACACTAGCGGTACGTTAACATTTAACAGCGGCACTACCCTTACTGCTGCTTCTGGCGCAACTGTTAACTTCAGTAATACGACAGGTACAGCACCTTTTACTGTTGCGTCAACAACTAAAGTAACAAACCTCAACGCAGATCAAGTTGATGGTTTTAATGGTATCGGAATTTACGACTCTGCTGGTACATTGCTGAACGGAGCATAACATGGCGGTAGTTTCATCTCGCGCTGACCTGATCGAATTTTGCCTTCGAAGACTGGGCGAACCAGTTATCGAAGTCAATGTAGACGAAGATCAAATAGAAGATAAGATTGATGATGCCATTCAGTTGTATCAGGAGTTTCATCACGACGCAACTATTCGCGTCTATTATGAATATCAATTAACATCATCCGACATTACAAACAAATATATTACTCTACCTACAAATATATTGTATGTAACTAAACTTTTTCCTATTAGTAGCACCATTATTAATAGTTCTAATTTCTTTTCATTCAACTACCAGTTTGCGATGAGCGACTACCATCAATTAAATGATGTTGGGATTGGCGGACTTGCGTACTACGATCAGATTCGTCAGTACATGGAGTTGATTGATATGAAAGTCAATGGTCTCCCTTTAATTACTTTTGCACGTCGGCAAAATCGTTTATATATGCACAGCGACATTGAAGATGGCACATTAACTGCTGGAAAATATGTCGCACTTGAAGTTTATCAAACCGTTGATCCAACAGCGCATACCAGCGTATACAATGATATGTTTATTAAGGACTATACCACTGCCCTAATTAAAGAGCAGTGGGGACAAAATATGTCAAAGTTTGAAGGTATGCAACTTCCTGGCGGCGTCACTATCAGTGGCGCTCGCTATATCGAAGAAGGCAGAGAAGAACAAGAAAAGATTCGAGAAAGAATGCGTCTCGAACAGGAAGTGCCACCCGACTTCTTTGTGGGGTGATGCATGGCAACTTCTGTACACTTTCGCCACAACGTAAGATCTGAACAAAGTCTTTACGAAAATCTGATTGTAGAATCTCTCAAGTTCTATGGGCAGGATGTTTATTATCTGCCCCGAGAAGTTGTGACTAGGGATATGGTCTTTAATGACGATATCCTATCAGAATTTCGATATGCATTTAAAGTAGAAGTCTATGTTGAAAACGTAGAAGGATATGATGGAGAGGGCGACCTCTTTCAAAAGTTTGGCGTTGAGATTCGAGATGCTGCTACTTTGGTTATGGCACGCCGAAGATTCAATAGTGAAATTCGTCAATACCAAGAAACCAAAGAAAATGTATTTTATCGCCCACGCGAAGGCGACCTGATTCATATTCCGTTATCGGGTTCTACTTTTGAAATTATGAAGGTAGAGGATGAGAATCCTTTCTATCAGTTAGGTCAACTCCCTGTGTTCAGAATGAGAGTAGAACTGTTCGAGTACAGTGGAGAACGGTTTGGCACTGGTACTTATCAAGGCATTGACGATATTGAAGAGTTTGCTGCATATCAGTGGCAACTTACTATGGACTCTGCCTCTAACGGATTCACTAGAGGCGAAAGAGTTACTCAAGCATTCGACGATTACGTTGTTACTGGTGAAGTCGTACACTGGTCTGATTCTGATAATGTAATGCGACTTGCTAATGTGGGCAACACTTCTGGAGAATATAAAACCTTTACTACTACTCGCCAAATATATAATGGTGATAGTGTTGGTGCAAGAACATCAATTGTAACTCCAACTGTAGTTATGGAACTACAGCAGATTCAATCAGGAGCAGCAGGTGGCGATATTAACCCAACAGGAGCATCATCTGCTTGGAGTAGTAATGTTACTGACTTTGACGTATCAGTGCTTGAGTTTGTAGATTTCAGTGAAGATAATCCATTCGGAGATTTTAGTTAATGTTTGGCGGTCATTTTTATCACGAGCGAGTTAGGAAGTGCGTCGCAGTATTTGGTGCGATGTTCAACAACTTATACATGATTCGCCGTGATGGGAACAATGTTTACGCCCAGCAAAAAGTTCCTCTAGCATATGCCCCTGCTCGTAAGTTCTTAGAACGTATCAATGAGATGAATCAGGGTGAGGATAACGAAAGACAATTGGCAATCAAACTGCCTCGTATGTCTTTTGAAGTTTTGTCGATTGCCTATGATCCGCAACGTCAACTTCCTAAAATGAATTATTTTACCAAAACTAATGTTGACAACGATCAAACTGGTGCTAAATTTTATACGGGCACGCCATATATTATTACATTTGAGTTGAATGTATATGCTAAACAGCATAACGATGCTTTGCAAGTAGTGGAACAGATTTTACCTTATTTCACCCCACAATACACAGTAAGTTTTAAACCGATTGAAGATTATCCTGATATTAAGGAAGACGTCCCTGTAATATTACAGTCAGTAGCATTTACTGATAACTTTGAAGGGGCGATGGAAGATCGCAGAACTATTATCTATACACTTACATTTGATATGAAAGTATTTTTCTATGGTCCAAAACCAGACCAAGGAAAAATTATCACTCGTATCGATATGGATTTGTACAATATGGATATTAACTCTGCGGACTCTGACCAGTATCTTGAGACTGTAAGAGTAGAAACTAATCCTCGTCCAGTTTCTTTAGATTCTGATTATACCGTATCTACATCTATACTAGATAGTGATACCTATGTGCCTCATGACTATTTTAACAATCCCTGATGGAATCTGATAAAGATAATGACTACCAGTTCGCGCGAGAAACTCTTTACGATTTAATCGGTAAGGGTCGTGACGGTGTAGAAGAAATGATTGAAGTCGCTAAACAAAGCGAACACCCTAGAGCATATGAAGTTCTTGCTAAACTTATTAAAGATACTTCTGACGTTTCTCAACAATTAATGAATCTTCACAAACAGAAGAAAGACATAGACAAGGAAGATGTCAAAGCATTACCAAAACAAGAAACTACTAACGTGTTTATCGGTTCTACAACCGATCTTCAACGTATGTTAAAAAAAGTGAACGAAAAGGATATTACTCCTCAAGATGATGCTCTCCCCGATTCAGGACACAACGAAGTCTAAACACGACACTCACTATCTTGGTAATCCTCATGTCAAGAAAGATGGCATACAGGAGGATTGGACACAAGAAAAAGTCGCTGAATATGCTAAGTGTATGGCTGACCCCGCACACTTTGCTACTAATCATTTGAAGATTATAAATCTAAACGACGGTCTAGTGCCTTTTGTGTTATATCCATATCAGGAAGAAATGTTCAAGCAATTTAATGATAATCGCTTCACTGTTGTACTTGCTTGTCGTCAATCCGGAAAGTCTATATCCTCGGTGGCGTATCTTCTTTGGTATGCTATATTTCATCCTGAGAAAACTGTTGCTGTTCTCGCTAACAAAGGTGCAACTGCTCGGGAGATGTTATCTCGTGTAACTCTTATGCTTGAAAACCTGCCTTTCTATTTACAACCAGGATGTAAGGTGTTGAACAAGGGGAGCATAGAGTTTAGTAATAACTCAAAGATATTCGCTGCTGCTACTTCTGGATCGTCGATCCGTGGTCAGTCTGTAAACTTATTGTTCCTCGATGAGTTTGCTTTTGTTGAAAGGGCAGCGGAATTTTACACCTCAACATATCCTGTAGTTTCGTCAGGTAAAGATACGAAGGTAATTATTACCTCTACCGCTAACGGTATTGGTAATCCTTTTCATAAGATATGGGAAGGTGCTGTACAAGGTGTAAACGAATACAAACCTTTCCGTGTAGACTGGTGGGATGTTCCTGGTCGCGACGAAGCATGGAAAGAAGAAACCATATCTAACACTTCACAGATACAATTTGATCAGGAGTTCGGGAATACCTTCTTTGGTACAGGTAATACGCTGATCAATGCGGATACATTATTAAACTTAAAAGCAAGCAGACCCAAGAGGATTCTTGAGGGCGGCGATCTTCTTGTTTACGATGAACCTCGTAAGGGGTCACAATACGTCATGTGTGTTGACGTAAGTAAAGGGAGAGGACAGGATTATAGTACGTTTAACGTCATCGACATTAGCAGTAGACCTTTCAAACAGGTAGCAGTGTATCGCAACAATCTTATTTCTCCACTACTCTTCCCAGATATTATTTATAAATGGGCGACTTCTTATAATCAAGCATACGTTGTTATTGAATCTAATGACGCAGGTCAATTAGTTTGTACAGGATTATATCACGAACGAGAATATGAAAACGTACACATGTCTTCTACTGTAAAATCTAGTGGTATCGGTGTAGAGATGACTCGTCGAACCAAACGTCTTGGTTGTTCAGGATTTAAAGACCTGCTTGAAGAACGTAAACTAGAAATTGTTGATGAAAACACCATATTGGAAATCAGCACGTTTGAGGCAAGAGGAACTTCGTACGAAGCGAAAGATGGATGCCATGATGACTTGGTAATGAACTTGGTAATGCTTGGTTTCTTGGTACAAACCACGTTCTTTGCTGAGATGACAGATATTAATATTAAGAAGATGATGTTTGAACAACGCATGCAAGAGATTGAAGAAGATGTTCCTCCGTTTGGATTTAAGCAAGAGGAAGTGCCACAAATTAGTTATGAAGAAAAAGTAGATCCTTGGATGGACTATAAGATAGTCGAAGATTTTACCTAAATATGCCAACATATAAATAAATGCATTGAGCACTTGCGTGCCTACCTTATAATGTATAAAACTTATAATTTCTTTTTGCAAAGAGGAAACTAAAATGGCACTAACAGCTCCATCACTGTCTCCTGCTATTGTAGTACGCGAATTCGACTTGACCCCAGTGGTCCCTAACGTCGATACTTCGCTTGCTGGATATGTAGGAGGATTTAAGTGGGGACCAGTTAATGTACCAACGATTGTCTCTAGCGAGAACGAACTCGCTGAAGAATTTGGTACGCCAGACGCTGATTTCGCAGTAGATTATTTCTCCTGCGCGCAGTATCTGAGATATTCTGGTAACCTACAAGTCTGTCGTGCGATTCCATCAGGTAGCGTTGCTATCGGTGACTCCGCACTAAACTCTTCCTTGACTGCTACTAAGACGCAAGTCAAGAATGAAGATCATTTCGAGCAACAATCTGGACTCGACATGTTTGTCGCAAAGTATCCAGGAGAGCTCGGTAACTCTCTGGCAGTTTCAATGTTTGCTATCGCTTCAGGTGAATCAGCAGCACATCCAAACACGATTACCAACTGGGCAGCGTGGGATTATTCTGATAAGTTTGATGCTATCCCAGGAACTTCGGGTTGGGCGTCTGAGCAACCAGGAACTGTCAAGAATGACGAAATTCACCTTGTTGTAGTTGACTCCGATGGAAGAGTCTCAGGAACTAAAGGAACTGTTCTTGAAACTTTCCCATTCGTCTCAGTAGCACTTGGTGCAAAAACTGTAGACGGTTCTGACAACTTCATCAAGACTGTACTGAATCAAGGTTCAAAATATCTTTGGTTCGGCGATTTTGACTCAGTCAACAGTATTTCTGCTAGCAACTGGGGTACTGCACCTCAAACTACGACTGACTACGCAACAAACGTATCATGGTCTAACGACTCTGCTAACACAGCTTTGCAGGGCGGTCGCGACCACGGTACTTTGGATGTGGGCGACCTTCAAACTGGTTACGACGAATTTGAAGACACTGAGCAGATTGACGTTTCATTGTTGATTGCTCCAAGTATGGCAACTTCAACTGATCAAGTCACTTTGGTAAACGATCTTGCTGCTATTGCTGGCACGACTCGTAAGGATTGTGTTGTAATTGCTTCTCCTGCCCGTGACGACGTTATCAATAACATTGATCCTGTAAACGACACTCTGGAAACTACTAACCAGTATTCAGCGTCCTCTTACTTGATCGTTGATAATAACTTCTTGCGTGTATACGACAAGTACAATGACAACTATATCTACATTCCTGCTGCTTCTACCACTGCTGGTATTATGGCTGCCGCTGACCTTAACTTTGGTCCATGGTGGTCACCTGCTGGTGAGCGACGCGGTGAGTATGTCGGTGTAACCAATCTTGCTTATTCACCTAATAAGGCAGAGCGTGACGAACTGTATAAGAAGGGTGTAAACCCAATCGTTCAGTTCCCAGGACGTGGTATTATCCTGTTCGGAGACAAGACCAAACTTGCTCGACCATCTGCGTTTGATCGCATCAATGTTCGACGTTTGTTCCTCGTTCTCGAAAAGGCGATCTCTGTTGCCGCACGAAACTTCCTGTTCGAATTCAACGACGAGTTTACTCGTGCTGAATTTGTAGCGATTGTTGAACCACTTCTTCGTGAAGTGCAAGCACGTCGTGGTATTCAGGACTTCTTCGTACAGTGTGACGAGCGTAACAACACCCCAGAAGTTATCGATCGTAACGAATTCGTTGCGACACTCTTCATCAAGCCATCTAGAAGCATCAACTTCATCACGTTGAACTTTGTTGCTACTCGGACTGGTGCGAACTTTGAAGAGATCGTTAACTCTGGCGTTCAATTTTAACCCGTAACGACTACAAGGAGATCGTAAAATGGCAATTCTTAATGTAGATCAGTTTCGCGGTAAGTTGGCTAAGGGTGGCGCACGTGCCAATATGTTCGAGGTCAAGGTCAATTTCCCAGGATATGCTTCTGGAAATAATGAACTTGCTAGTTTTATGTGTCGCGGTGCTCAGTTGCCCGCAAGTACTGTTGGATTGGTAGAAGTACCATTCCGCGGACGCATTGTAAAATTAGCAGGTGACCGATCGTTCGAACCATGGACTATTACTGTGTATAATGACGTAGATCATTCACTTCGAGGAGCATTTGAGCGTTGGTCAAGTGGCATGAATACTCACGAAGGCAATGAAGGTCAACAGTCTAACAACTCTGGTATCGGCACTTATGCTGTTGATATGGAAGTTTCACAGTTAGATCAAAAAGGCACGGCGTCAGCAAAAGGTAAGTATACTCTTAAAAATGCTTTCCCTTCTAACGTATCGGCGATTGATCTTGATTACGCGCAGGTTGGCGAAATTGAGACCTTTACAGTAACGATTGAGTACGACTATTGGACTAATAGTGCTATCCTTAATTAATTTGCAATAAGGATATAAGTAAAGTAGAACAGGGGGAGTTCGCTCCCCCTTTTTTCCCACAACTGAGATTTCAAATATGGCAGAAGGCGACGGAATTAAATTATTTGGTTTTGAGATCAAGCGAGCGAAAAAAGATCAGGACGCTGTGACTGCGCTCCCTGCTGCATCAGTTGTACCGCCGACTGATGAAGATGGTGCAGGTTATGTAACTGCTCCTTCATATGCATACGGCACTCATATGAACATCTATGCTGATCTTCAAGTAAAAGATCAGGCAGACCTAATTCGCAAATATCGTCAAGCAGCAACTCATCCTGAAGTTGACATGGCGGTAGAAGAAATTATAAACGAAGCAATCGTAATCCCTGATAACGAGAACGTAGTAGAAGTCAACCTTGATCGGGTTGAAGTTTCTCCAGGAATTAAAAAGAAAATTGTAGAAGAATTCCAAAATGTTTTGAATATGCTCACATTTAACGAGCGTGCTCATGACATTTTTCGTAGTTGGTATGTCGATGGAAGATTATATCACCACCTAGTTGTAGATAACACGAATCTAAAAGCAGGTATCCAAGAGATTAGATACATTGATGCTATGAAGATGCGAAAGGTTCGCAATGTTAAAAAGAAAGAAGATAAAGCATCAGGCGTAAAAGTAGTGAACAAAGTTGAAGAGTTCTATTTGTTCTCTGATAAAAACTTTGAAAATAAAAATGGAGCACTTGTAGGGGCAGATCCAACGGCAAACCAAGCAGTCAAACTCAGCGTTGACTCAGTAAGTTATGTAACATCGGGTGTACTAGACGACACGAAAGCAAAAGTTGTTTCTCATCTTCATAAAGCACTGCGTCCTATCAATCAGTTGCGTATGATGGAAGACTCCTTGATAATCTATCGACTGGCGCGGGCACCTGAGCGAAGAATCTTTTATGTTGACACAGGTAACTTGCCAAAAGGTAAAGCAGAAGAATATGTCAACTCATTGATGACTCGTTATAGAAATAAACTTGTATACGATCAGGCGACTGGAGAACTAAAGGATTCGAGAAAGCATATGTCTATGCTTGACGATTTCTGGTTGCCTCGCCGAGAAGGTGGTAGAGGAACGGAGGTGACTACACTTCCTGGCGGTTCTAACCTTGGCGAGATTGATGACATTAAGTATTTCCAGCGCAAGGTTTACCAAGCACTGAACGTACCAGTATCTCGACTAGAGCAGGAGCAAGCATATTCACTTGGTCGTGCTACTGAGATCAATCGCGAAGAAATTAAATTCCAAAAGTTTATTTCGCGACTTCGTTCAAGATTTAGTAAATTGTTTGTTGGTATCCTCCGACAGCAACTTGTGCTTAAAGGTATTATTACCGACAGCGATTGGATGGAGTTGTTTCACAATCGTATTCGAGTAGATTTTTATAAGGATAATCATTATACCGAACTCAAAGATGCAGAAGTATTCCGCGAGAGACTAGGACTTATGGATCAAGCATCTCAATATGTTGGAGAATACTTGTCTAAGGGTTGGGTGATGAAGAATGTTTTTCATTTTACAGATGAAGAAATAGAAGAAATGGAACTCGCTATTGCTAAAGAGGGTCCCAAAGAAGATCAATTAGGTGATGAACCAGCAGGAGATAATGATGGAAACTAAACCTGAAGTTGAAATGAGTGATATTGCTAACGTACCATCAGAACCAGTAACTGTTACGGTTGCTGATTTGGTGAACTCAATTGAAAAGGGTGATGCATTTACCTCTAGTAAAATGTTTAACGACTTGTTACAAGGTCGCATTGATGGTGCGCTTGAACAAGAAAAGATTCGTATTGCTAACTCAGTTTACAATGACGCCGAAGAAGAAATTTCCGACGAAGAAGTTGAAGCAGAGTTGGAAGATTTAGAATCAGACGATGAAGAAGTTGAAACTGAAGCAGAAACGGAAGTTGAAGCAGAAGCAGAAATGGAAATCCCTGAACCTGATTGGGATACTCCACTCGCCAGAGGTCAGTTGGCAAGAGAACTTGGGTATCAGGAAGGCGAGAACGAGGAAGAGCATGAGGAACCAGAGGATACGATGGGTCTTTATGCTGACGAAATCGAAGATATTTTATCTGATGAGGAGTCTGAGGACGAATCAGAAGAAGAAAACGTATAAATATAATTTATGATTAACTTCTCTGAATTAAGGCAACGTAACCCGAAAGGCGAAGTCGTCTGGTCTAAGAGATATCGCAGAATTAAAACTGAGATACAAAAGACTGATAAGGGTTTCGTTGCTTATGTTGACGGAGATATGTTAGATACGTTCCGTAATATGAGGGACGCACAAAAATCAATAGAAACTGCAATCAAGGAACTAACATGAAACTTATTGCTGAATTTAATGACAATACACTTCAGTGTCTCGTCGAAGAAAAGAAAGACGGCAAGAAGTCATATGTTATCGAAGGTGTATTTGCTCAAGCAGAGCAGAAGAACCGTAATGGTAGAATTTATCCTAAACCAATTATGGAAGCTGCCGTCGAGAAGTATGTTGATGAACAAGTTTCTAAAGGTCGGGCAGTAGGCGAACTGAACCATCCTGATGGTCCAACCGTCAACCTCGACAAAGTTTCGCACCTAATCACTGACCTTCACTTTGAAGGCAATGATGTGGTCGGAAAGGCATCAATACTTGATACTCCAATGGGTAATATCGTACAGGGATTGCTCGAAGGTGGTGTTAATCTTGGTGTCTCAACTCGTGGAATGGGTAGTCTTGAGCAGCGCAATGGCGCGATGTATGTTAAGGACGATTTTGTTTTAAGCACGGTTGACATCGTGCAAGATCCATCTGCTCCTGGAGCATTTGTTAATGGGATTATGGAAGGTGTTGAATGGGTCTGGAACAATGGCGTACTTACTGCTCAAGAGATATGTGAGGAACAAGAGACTGAAATCGGAACTCATAACGATGTGCTTCCGCCAATTAATGGCGTGGACCAAATTGTTGAGTATAAAAATTTCCTCTCATCCTTAAAAAGATCTTTTTAATAAGGAGAACACAATGGAAGATCAAAACATTGAACTCCGCGATGAGCAGGAAGTTGCGGAAGCAAAAGGGCATGATATGAAAAACGCTGAAGCACAATCAGTAGCATCTGTCGATAAGGCAGGCGATGCAACTGGTAAGGCACCTGCTCGCAAGGGTGACAATAGCAACAGCGAACCAATGCCAAAGACCAAAGCAGGTATGATTAATGCTATGTATGGTAAATTGAATGCTATGAAGAAGATGGATCTTCAAGCAGCATACGGTAAAATGATGGGAGAAGAAGTCGAGTTGGAAGAGGAAGAAGTAGTTGCAGAAGCAGATACTTACTCTGAAGAACTCGAAGCATTAGTCGAGTCTGAAGCCACTCTCAGCGATGAGTTTAAGGCAAAAACTGCTGTAATCTTTGAAGCAGCATTGAAATCTAAGCTCTCTGAAGAAGTAGAGCGAATCGAAGCATCCTACGAAGAGCGACTTGCTGAAGAAACTGCTGCGCAGAAGAGCGAGTTGGTCGAGAAGGTTGATTCCTACCTGAACTACGTGGTTGAGCAATGGATGGAAGATAATAAAGTCGCTATCCAAACTGGTCTGCGTGCTGAGATTGCTGAGAACTTTATGAGCGGATTGAAGAATCTGTTCGTTGAGTCTTACATCGACGTGCCAGAATCCAAGGTTGACCTCGTTGACGATCTAGCAGATCAAGTTGAAGAACTCGAAGAAGCTCTCAACAAGACCACTGCTGACGCGATCGCTATGAGCGAAGTAATTGAGTCACTGCAACGTCAGGCAATTGTTGCCGAAGCAGCGACTGAACTTGCTGACACTCAGAAAGAAAAGTTTTACTCTCTGGTAGAAGGTGTTTCTTTTGAAGACGAAGAAGACTTCGCTTCTAAAGTTGCTACTATCAAAGAGTCCTTCTTTGCTAAGGCGCCAGTTGAAACCCAAGAAGATTTGACTGAAGAGACTGACGGTGACGTTGAGTCTGTAGAAGTTGCTCCTTCTATGGAACAGTATCTGTCTGCCATGCGCAAAATCAATAAGTAATCCATTACCTATAAGGAGAATTAAGAAATGGATCTGAACTACGAATCTCTGGTGCAGAAGTGGGCACCAGTCCTTAACGAAGAATCAGCAGGCGCGATCAAGGATACTTATCGTCGCAAAGTAACTGCTGCTATTCTTGAGAACCAAGAAAAAGCATTCGCTGCTGAAGGCGCACAAGGTCAGTTTATGACTGAAGTTGCTGCTAACACGACTTCTGCTGCTGCTAACTGGAACCCAGTGTTGATTTCACTCGTTCGTCGTGCTATGCCTAACCTGATGGCATACGACGTATGTGGTGTTCAACCAATGTCTGGTCCTACTGGTTTGATCTTCGCTATGAAGTCTCGCTACAAGACGACTCGTTCTGGCGCTACTTCTGGTGGCGAAGCACTGTTTAACGAAGCAGTTGTACCATTCTCTGGTGACTCTTCTGTTACTCACACTGCTGGTCCTTCTGGTCTTGACGGTGTAACTGACTCAAACGGTGACAGCACTATCAATGACGACCGCACTGGTCCAACCATTGGTGGCGGTATGCCAACTGCTGACGCAGAAGCACTGGGTAACACTGGTTCTGCTTTTGCAGAAATGGGTTTCACCATTGAGAAGGCAACTGTAACTGCTAAGAGCCGTGCGCTGAAGGCAGAGTACACCATCGAACTCGCTCAAGACTTGAAAGCAATCCACGGTCTTGACGCTGAAGCGGAACTCGCTAACATCCTTTCAGTAGAAATTCTTGCTGAAATCAACCGCGAAGTTATCCGTACTATCAACAGCCAAGCGAAGACTGGTGCACTGACTGCTAACACTGCTACCAACGGTATCTTCGACCTGTCTACGGACGCTGATGGTCGTTGGTCTGTTGAGAAGTTCAAGGGTCTGCTTGTTCAACTGGATCGCGAAGCAAACACTATCGCTAAAGAAACTCGACGTGGTAAGGGTAACGTAGCAATCGTATCTTCTGATGTTGCTACTGCACTTGCTGCTTCTGGTATGCTTGACTACGCTCCTGCTCTGAGCACTTCTCTGGAAGTTGACGACACTGGTAACACTTTTGCTGGTGTACTGAACGGACGTATGCGCATCTACATCGACCCATATGCGGTTGCTGACTATGTAACTGTTGGTTACAAGGGCACTAACCCATATGACGCAGGTGTATTCTACTGCCCATATGTACCACTCCAGATGGTTCGCGCTGTAGGCGAGAATGACTTCCAGCCACGTATCGGGTTCAAGACTCGTTATGGCATGGCGTCTAACCCATTCGTTGGCGGTACGCCTGCTGATGGTCTTGCTGCTGCTAAGAGCAACCAGTACTACAGAATTTTCCGAGTAGACAACCTGATGGTATCTGCGTAAGAATATTCTGTAAACCGAATAATAATAATAAAAATCGGTATTTGTATGGGGGGACTTTTTAGTCCCCCTTTTTTATAATTACTATATAATACTGCAACATGAGGTTGCGATTAGTTTCGAAACAACTTGGAGATGATATGAAAAATATTATTCTTTTCTTATTGTGCCTGCCCATCTTGGCACACGCTCACACAATTACATATGACAACGGCGATGTTTATACTGTTGCTGATGACGAATACGTGTTTGTTGCTAAACAGTCAGAGTTGTGGAGACGTTCCGTCTACAATAACGGTAAAACGATGCGATATGAAAAAATCGTGCCGACCGAAAAAGTAGATTACGTCCCACCAGACAACGGTACTGATGGCGAAGCGTTTGGTAGTCACGAGTGGTGCAAAGCATATACACCGTGGAGCGAAGGTTACACTTTCACAATGCAGTATTGGCAACGTGGTTGCGACACTAACAACGATAACAAATATGGTTGTGGTGACGAGAAATACGATGCCTCAGAGGATGGCGCTGCTTGCTCTTCCTAAAATAAATGCCCTTCGGGGCATTTTTTATCTCTTGCTTTTTTGGACTAAATAGTATACAATAGACCTATTCAATGGGAAAGTATACATGTCCAGTAATCTTACATCTAACATCAACCTGTTTCAACCAACTGGGTTTAAGGTTGTTATAGATCGTCAGAACTTTTCTAATCTGACATTCTTTGTACAGTCTATCACTCATCCTAGTGCGTCAAACCCAGCAACTGAAACGCCATATCAACGTATCCAAGGTGTACCGATGCCAGGAAACCAAATGCAATATGGTGAATTGGTTATGGATGTTTTGTTGGATGAAGATTTCAATTCTTATGTTGAAGTATATAACTGGATGCTTAGACTTGTCAATGACGAACAAATACAGAGAAGGGACGACTTTAATGGCGGTTCCACTACTCAACCAACATATTCTGATATAGCGGTGACTGCTCTTAATAGTTCTAACAATAAGACTAAGACATTCAAGTATATTGATTGCATCCCAACATCAATTGGCGATATTCGATTTGAAGCGCAGAATCAGACAGTGGAATATCTTATCTTCCCAGTAAGTTTTAGGTTTAGTTATTTTGAAATAGTGTAAAATATGAATTTAGATGATGTACTTGCGCAGTGGTCGCAAGATTGTGAGATAACTCATAAGTTAGACGAATGTTCTAGAGATACACCCAAACTTCACGCAAAGTATCTTGGGTATCTTACTCAAGCGAAACTCCTGCTCAAAAAAGCGGAGTCGGATCAGCAGGTCTTGTTGAAGAACAAGTTTCTCTGGTATAACGGTAAGATGTCACAAGAAGAAATAGTTGCTCTTGGTTGGGATCACGATCCCTTTAATGGACTGAAAGTAATGAAAGGCGACTTGAGTTATTATTACGACAGCGATACTGAGATACAGAAGTCGGAACAAAAGATCGCTTACTATAAAGCGATGGTTGAAGCGCTGAAAGAAATGGTAGAAGGTATCAAGTGGCGCCATCAACATATTCGCAATATTATAGAGGTACGAAGGTTTGAGTCAGGGGGATAAAAAATCTCTGCTCGCTTATGGTACGACACCTTCTTTTCCTGCTATTGTTGATCATGGTAACCCACTGAAGGGAAACCAATATATAGAAGGTAGGATAGGAAAATTACAAGAGGAATATGATGCTCTTGTAAAACTAGTACAGGATACGACGCGTGTTCAAAACGCTGCGATGGGTGTGACTCCTATCATCGGCAAGAAGTATTATCTGTACAACAACAAGGGGCAGGATGTTATGAGTATAGTCGCCCCAGAAGAGTGGACTGAAAATACTCGTCCCGATTTTTTTATAGCATGTTTTAAATTAACAACAGATGGAGTGTGGAGACGTTATGGCGAAGACAATGAAGACTAGTGGTAAGGTGAGGAAAAGAGCGAAGATGAGTTCGCACGGATCTTATCGCGCGAAACGTAAACCGTCTTCACCTATTGTACTAGCAAAAGCAAGAGTGGAAGCAGCAGCAAAGTTTGGTAAAGATCCTGCTTTCAAGGAGGAAATTTATGGCATACAGCGAGAAGGTGATTGACCACTATGAAAATCCTAGGAACGTTGGTAAGTTCTCCGACAGTGAAGAAAATGTCGGAACAGGCATGGTCGGTGCTCCAGCGTGCGGAGACGTCATGCGGTTGCAAATCAAAGTATCGCCCGACGGAATTATTGAAGACGCTCGATTCAAGACTTTCGGATGTGGCAGTGCTATTGCTTCTTCATCGCTACTCACCGAGTGGGTTCGAGGAAAGTCCCTTGACGAAGCAGGAAAAATCAGTAATCGACAAATTGCTGAAGAACTATCACTCCCGCCTGTAAAGATACATTGCTCGGTACTGGCGGAAGATGCAATCAAATCAGCGATAAAAGATTACAAAGAAAAGCATGGCGACCCTGACGTTACAGATGCAGAATCATTCAATGATGGCAGTCCTGTGTGAACCAGGAGTCCGTCACGAACTAAGTGAGTATTTTTCTTTCAACGTTCCTGGTGCTAAGTTTATGCCTGCTGTTAGGCGCAGACAGTGGGACGGTAAGATCCGCTTGTTCAACTCATTGACCTGTGAACTCAACGTTGGATTGTATACAAAACTTTGTAGATTCGCAGCAGACCGTCACTATCATATACAGTTAAAAGATAGTCCTTATGGTCTACCCAACGCAACTAACAAGGTGGATCATCAGAAATTAGTTTCCTCGCAAGCTATGTGGAACATGCCTTTCGCTCCTCGCGATTATCAGTATGATGCTATTGTACATGGTATAGAACGCAAACGCTGTCTTTTGCTCTCGCCCACAGGTTCTGGTAAATCATTTATAATCTACAACTTGATGCGCTGGTATCTTAATCAACATGAGAAGTCGGTACTGATAGTGGTTCCGACTACATCGTTGGTTGAGCAGATGTACAAAGACTTTGAGGACTATGGATACAAGGTATCTGAACATTGCCATAGGATTTATTCTGGCAAAGATAAAAAGACTGATAAAAGAGTTATCATAACAACTTGGCAGTCAGTTTACAGACTAGGCAAGGAATGGTTCGAACAGTTTGGTTGTGTGTTTGGAGACGAGTGCCACTTGTTCAAGGCAAAGTCTCTGACCACTCTGATGAACAAGTGCTTTGAAGCAGACTACAGGTTTGGCACCACAGGTACACTTGATGGTACGCAGGTGAACAAACTTGTGCTAGAAGGATTGTTTGGTCCGACAAAGCGAGTAACATTCACTCGAGACCTACAGGATAAAGGTACACTTGCCAAACTAAAAATAGATGTATTAGTTCTTGACTATTCAAAAGAATTGCGTAGAATTAATGTAGGGCGAACATATCAAGAGGAAGTTGACTTCCTGGTTGGACATGAACCTAGAAACAAATTGATACGCAATCTAGCATTAACACAAACAGGCAACACTTTGGTACTGTATCAGTTTGTAGAGAAGCACGGCGAAGTGCTCTATAAAATGATTAAGGAAAAATCTAATTCAGTGTTCTATGTGCATGGTGGTACGGACGTTTCGGATAGGGAATCAATTAGGGGCATCGTAGAGGGATCGAAAAATGCTATCATCGTTGCAAGTCTTGGCACTTTTTCTACTGGTATTAACATTAGGAACCTCCATAACATTATTTTTGCAAGTCCATCTAAATCACAAGTCAAAGTTTTACAATCAATCGGACGTGGTCTTAGAAAAGCAGATAACGGGCAAGACACAAAACTCTACGATCTCTGTGACGACTTACAATGGCAGTCGAAAAAGAACTTCACCTTGAACCACTCAGGCGAACGTATTAAAATATACAACAGAGAGAAGTTCGATTACGAACTTCATAAGGTGCATATATGAAGATTAGTAGACCTTCATTGGGACAGTTCTATCTTGTAACAGGTGAATGGATAGTTGCTCAAATATTAGAAAATGACGAAAATCATTACCTAGTAGATCATGCTGTTTTAATTAAAGACTTAGAAGATGATGATTTTGAAAACGAAATGGAAGGAAAGCAATATTACATTATGAGACCTTTCCTAAAGTACACTGATAACTTAGAAACATCTTGTGCTATAAATCCAATATCAATAGTTTCGTTGTCTACCCCATCCGATACCCTTATTGATCAATACTTACAATCTTGCCAAACTATGCAGGAAGTATTAGGTAATGGCGACCAACCAGAACCTATAACGAATACAGGCAATATAGTAACTTTTAAACCAAGGGATTGACTTTTTAATCTTTTTAGGGTACAATATCCTATAGTTGATATTTTTTGGAGTGATAATGAAACCAAACGAACGTCCACATTATGTGAATAATGCAGAATTTTCACAAGCGGTGGTTGATTATGTAAAAACTGTCAGAATGGCAAGAGACAAAAAAGAATCAGATCCCATTGTACCTGACTATATCGCCCGTTGTTTTTTGAAAATCGCTGAGGGGTTGTCTCATAAATCTAATTTTGTTAGATACACTTATCGTGAAGAGATGGTAATGGATGCAGTGGAGAACTGCTTGAATGCTATCGGTAATTACAACATAGAAGCAGCGACCCGCAAAGGTAAACCAAATGCATTTGGATACTTTACTCAAATTTCTTGGTACGCATTTATTCGGAGAATAAAGAAAGAAAAAAGGCAACAAGATGTTAAATTAAAATTCCTTGCAGAATCTGGTATTGAAGAATTTATGATTGATCCAGATGAAGATCCGCAAGTAGCAAAGGCAGTCCAATCCTTTGTTGATAATCTCCGTCGCCGTATAGATGAAGTAAAAGAAAAAGATGCTAAAGTTGAAGAATATAAGCAAGTAACAAAAGTCGTAAACCGTAAAAAATCATTTCAATATGACTCTGACTTGTCCGACTTCCTAGAGGAATAGTTTTGAAGTTTGCTATACTTAACGATACTCATTGTGGTATCAGGAACTCCTCAGATATTTTTATTGATTACCAAGAACGCTTCTACAACGAAGTGTTCTTTCCTTATCTGAATGAGAACAACATTAAGCATATCGTCCACCTTGGCGATTATTACGAGCACCGAAGGTTCATTAACTTTAAGGCACTGAACAGTAATCGTAAAGTGTTCCTTGAAAGATTGCGTAAAGATAAGATTACTATGGACATAGTTCCTGGTAATCATGACACATACTACAAAAACACTAACGAACTTAATTCATTGAAGGAACTGCTCGGGCATTATATGAACGAGGTCAACATTGTCCAGCAAGCAAAAGTTCTTGACTATGATGGATTGAAGTTTGCCTTGGTTCCATGGATCTGTCAGGACAATGAAGAAGAAATCAACGAGTTCCTTATTAATTGTAAAGCAGATGTGGTAGGCGGTCACTTTGAGTTGAATGGATTTGACATGCTTCGTGGAGTGCCTTGTACTCATGGTATGTCTGCTGATAATCTCCGCAGGTTTGAGTTGGTGCTCTCGGGTCACTATCACTGTAAGTCTAACCAAGGTAACATTCACTATCTTGGATCGCAGATGGAATTTTTCTGGAACGACGCGCACGACGACAAGTTCTTTCATGTGTTCGATACTGATACTCGCGAACTGACACCTGTCCGTAATCCTCTTACTTTATTTCATCGTATCCGTTATGATGATGAGAAAGAAGATTATAACGAGATGGACTTGTCCATACTTGATAAGAGATTCGTGAAGGTTGTTGTTATCAACAAGACCGACGGATTCATGTTCGATCGCTTCATTGATAGAATTCAGCAACGCGATATCTATGATCTAAAAATACAAGAGGACTTCAATGAGTTTACTGGAGCATCAGTTAGTGACGAAGGACTTGAGGTAGAAGATACTTCGACTCTATTATCTCAATACATTGATAATGTAGAAACTATTTTAGATAAAGAAAGAATTAAAAGAGAGATGAACGATCTTATGCTAGAAGCGCAGACCTTAGAGGTATCATAATTATGCTGCCAGTTATAGATGCAAGTTTTGATCATAATGACTATAAAATTTCCACTAACTGCGAAGCATATGAAATCCCTCCTGTGTATATTGCTAGTGTAGCATCCCCGAATGGATCTCATTGTTGTGGATGGGCAATGCGAAGCATTTTACATTGTCATCTATTAGGTATAAAATTTATGGCATACCGTGCACCTATAGAATCTATACGAAATTTACCAGATGAGGTTAAGAAGTACTGGATTTATGATAAAAAACCGCCCTTTATTTGGGTCAATGGAGAATACATCGGCGGATATTATGATCTTTTAGAAAGGTTTCCTGTCTCATGATTAAGTTTACTTCAGTCAGATACAAGAATTTTTTGTCCACAGGGAATAACTGGACTGAAATTAATTTAACATCTAGTAAGCATACACTTGTTGTTGGACAGAATGGTTCGGGTAAGTCTACTATGCTAGACGCGATCTCCTTTGCTCTCTTTGGTAAGGCGCATAGGAATATTAATAAACCACAGTTAGTCAATTCTATCAACAATAAAAAATGTGAAGTTGAAGTTGAGTTTAATATAGGTTCTAAAAAATATAGAGTATTTCGTGCACTGAAACCAGGAAGATTTGAAATATATGTTGATGGGACTTTATTGAATCAAAACTCACACAACAAAGAATATCAAAAAGTTCTTGAACAAAATATCTTGAAACTCACGCATAAAACCTTTCATCAGGTTGTTGTACTGGGTTCTTCTTCCTTCACTCCGTTTATGCAATTATCCGCATACAACAGAAGAGAAGTTATTGAAGACCTTTTGGATATTAATGTTTTTTCTAAGATGAACGCGCTGTTGAAAGAACAGAATGCTACGTTAAAAGAAAAAATTAATCAAGCATACCATGACATTGAGATCAACGAAACTAAAACTGAAGCACAAAAGAAATACATCCGAGATATTTCTAAACTCAATCATGACGCCAAGCAGGAAAAGGAAGAACTCATCCAGCGGTATAAGGATGAGAAAGAGGAACACTTCGCCGCCATCTCTGCTCTGAACGCCAAAATCATTGCCAACAATGAAGGGTTACAAGAGGAAAACTTGGCGGCGACTAACGAGGTTCATGATCTGCGAGAGGCGAACACTGAGATACAAACCAAGATTAAGGCACTTGTAAAGGAAACAAAGTTTTATGAAAATCACTCCTCCTGTCCCACCTGTGAACAAGACATTGACGAAGAACTCAAACGAGGGAAACTCGAACAGGCAAAGAAAACAGCAGCAGAGTTTCAATCACGTCTTATTGAAATCGCAGCGCAAACTGAAAGAGCAACAGAACGATTAAAGGAGTGCCAAGACAGGCAGAGTTTAAGTTTTGGTTGGGGAACCGAGATACAATCTTTAAATGATCTCATTACTAAATGTGACAGTGAAATACAGATTGTACAATGGGATCTTGATCATCTCTCTAATGATAAATCTGATCTCGCCAAAGCGAACGATGAATACGATATTTTGGTTAAAGAGTATCATAACTTGATGGAGTCTAGAAATAAACTAAACGATCAAGCAGCATACAACAGCGTGATAGCAGAGATGCTCAAGGATACTGGTATCAAGACCAAGATTGTCAAGCAGTATCTGCCTGTGATAAATACATTAGTAAATCAATACCTCTCTATACTTGACTTCTATGTTCATTTTGATCTCAATGAAAGTTTCCAAGAGACTATCCGTTCGCGTTTCCGTGATGCTTTTACATATGATTCGTTTTCCGAAGGCGAGAAGCAACGTATAGATTTAGCACTTCTGTTTACTTGGCGACAGGTTGCCAAGATGAAGAACAGCATCAGCACTAATCTCCTAATCCTCGACGAGACGTTTGACTCATCTTTAGACGAAGCAGGCATCGAAAACCTGATGAAAATTATACATACTCTCGGTGACGATACTAACGTCTTTATCATATCACATAAAGGCGATATGCTGGAAGGTAAATTTGATTCTAAGATTGAGTTTATTAAGGATAAGAATTTTTCTAAAATGAAAGCAGCATGAAAATACCTGTTCTATTAGTCAAGGAGTTTATAACACCAGAAAGAGCAGAAAAAGAAGCTGCTCTCATGGACTTCGCGCACGAAAACTTTCCTGGTACTATGCGAGATGGTCAAGTGAATGGCGCTGAATCTTGGTATGGAATCCATTGGGAGTTATTAGAGGATTGCGCTGAGTTAGTTTCTGATTTGACTGGATACGAACTTCTACCTGCATACACCTACACCAGATTGTATCATAAAGGTAATTCTATGGATCCTCACCGAGACAGACCATCTTGTGAATTTAATGTTTCGGTCAACCTTCGTAATGTTGGCGGTACTTGGGATTTTTGCTGGTATGATGATGAAGAACAAGAACACAGCGTTTCTATGGAACAAGGAGATGCCACCATTTATGATGGGCATGATACTACTCATTTCCGTAGACCCTGCCCTGTCGAAAATGTTTATCAAACTTTTCTACATTATGTTGACGCGAATGGTCCTTATGCAGGAAACGCAAACGAGTATCTGAAAAAAAGAACGTGGCAAAGGTTTTCTCTAAGAGATGAGAAAGCATGGCTTGACAAATTGAACAGAAAGTAGTATAATGGTTGCTATGGAAAAAATCAATATCGGAAATTACTCTTGGTCTAAGTTCGTTGGCGACGAAGGTCAAGATGTTTACATCGCAAACTTTCTTGAGTCAGAAGATAAAGTTCTGGGGCAGTTTGTAGATAAAGAAAATTACGACATTTTGATCGAAGGCGATACTGACTTCTATCTTCCTAATTCAGGTCTGGACGAAGATGAACTTAATGAAGATAGGATTGCTTTTAAGTTTCGTAAGGGAGTATTCACTCAGGAAGAACAAGATGGTGCACTCGCAGGTTTGTTTGACGCAGCAGTTGAGTCGAACAATCGTGGACTAGCAGCAGGTCCTAGAGAAGGTAAGTCGTACAATCGAGAATGGGTTACAGCATTTCAAAGGGAAGTGTTAGATTGGTACATAAAAGGTCAACCGCAAAGTGTTATGGGCGACGATCCAATTGAAGAAATTCGTGCGAAAACACATAAAGAACAAGCAAGAGGTGAGGTCTGGTTGACTACTGCTATCGAGAAAGAGTTTGGTGCATATGAAAACTTTTTCCCTGAGTGCATGCGCCGACTCGCTGAGTTAACCATAGGTTTAGGGGACAGTCCAGACGTTCATGCGGCATCTATATATGCCAAACGTATCCGAGAGCAGTGTATTTCCGATACTTCCTATGCAACTGCTATCTGGTCAGGCATCGCTGGGTTCTATGGTCGATACCCACGTATCCCTTATGGTCGCGCGACTTCATACGTTGACCACAACCGTGAGAAGTTTGAGAAGTCATATCCTTTTGCTCGTAAACTCGATAAGACCTTCGCTGAGTTGTTGCCTGTACGTTATGATAGACAGAAAGCATTTGCTGATAGATTAGATAAACGATTCTTGATTGGCGAGGATACAACCTTCACCACGATTACTGTTAACACAACCACCAAAGATCGTAACGCACGTATGGCGTGTCACCGAGACCAAGGTTCGCTCGTCCCAGGATTCTCAAACCTAACTGTGATCAGCGATGGTAAGAGAAACTGGAAAGGTGGTTATCTTGTTTGCCCTGAAGTTCGTGTTGCTATCAACGTTCGTCCAGGAGACCTGCTACTCGTCGATAACATGCGAGTGATACATGGTAACACTCCTATCGAAGCTCCAGACTCAGGTGAAGATGACTTGATGCGTATGTCGCTGGTCTATTACTTCCGAGAGGATATGGACAAGTTGGGTTCATGGGAGTATGAGTCTTATCGTAAACAATACGTTGATGATCGACGACTCAATAAAGAGCATAAGTTGTGGCGTGAGTATTGGAATGGTGTTTCGCCTAACATGTGGTCAGAGTCAGAGTGGTATGAATATCTTGAGAGTAAGGGTGGTAAGTCTATGGTGATGGAATATCATCCTGAAGCATATCAACAAGCAGGAACGCTTGAGGAGTTTTTCGGATGAGAGTTGGGTTTACCTGTAGTGCCTTTGATCTGTTGCATGCTGGTCATGTGCAGATGCTTCGTGATGCCAAAGACCAATGTGATTATTTGATTTGTGGATTGCAGGTAGACCCGACTCTTGACCGTCCTAACAAGAATCAACCTATTCAAACTGTAGTCGAACGATATACTCAACTGAAGGCAGTCAGTTATGTTGATGAGATTATTCCATACTCTACTGAGGCAGACCTAGAAGATATCCTAGCGATGTATCATATCAACGTGCGTATCCTCGGAGAGGAGTATCGCGATAAAGATTTTACTGGTAAAGATATTTGTCGTAAACGCGACATCGATCTATACTTTAACAAAAGAGATCACCGATTTAGTTCTAGCGATTTGAGGAAGCGAGTCTGTGAGAACACCTGAAGTAGTAATTACTGGTGCTAAAGGTTATATCGGCAAAGTGCTCGCTGAGAAATTACCTAATGCAACAGCAATTGATATCGCTAATTGGGATATAAAGTATCCTAGAATGAACTCTAATCGAACAGTGACCTGCGTTGTTCATTTAGCAGCATTGGTCAGGGTTGGAGAAAGCGTTCGCGATCCTTTAAAGTATTATAGCACCAATGTAGGCGGCACTATAAACGTGATGAGAGCATTTCCGAATGCTAAAATGGTATTCGCCTCTACTGGTGCTGCCTTTCATCCTGACTCGCCCTATGGTCACTCTAAGGTTATGTGCGAGCAGATTATCAAAGATACATGTAAAGAATATACTATCTTTCGCTTCTACAACGTAGGAGGTGGATCGCCGACTAACCCAGAAGGATTACCACTGGGAATCGAGAAGGCGAAAGAGACTGGTACGTTTACAGTCTACGGTGATGACTATGATACGAAAGATGGCACTTGTGTTCGTGACTACATACATGTTGATGATATTACTGATGCGTTGGTTCGAGCAGTAAGAGAACCAGCAGCAATGACTGATTATGAACCACTTGGTTCTGGTAAGTCGCATACAGTAAAAGAGTATCTCGAAACGTATCAGGAAAAATATGGGAAGCAGTTTGACATAGTGTATGGTGATCGTAGACCAGGAGACTTGCCTGTATCAGAGGTCCCGTTTGTTTCTGAGTTTATGACACCGAAGAAAACTTTAGAAGATATAGTATGAAAAAGATATTAGTAACAGGATTCACCCGAGCAGCATGTACTCGAGACTTTCACAAGTCATCGCAGATTGGACTTTGCACTGCTCACTACAGTTTCGTTAAGTGTCTAGAAGATCTTGGTTGGGAAGTCGAGCAACGACCTGTTACCACTGGTGAAAACTTGGGACACTATGATAAGGTTGTAGTGTTCATGATGCACATCTCACCCTACAACACATACATGTACGGTGCTCTATGGACTTTAAGTCAACGACCCGATGCGTATCTTGCGATTGAAGATTGGCAGTCGCCGAAGAATATTAATACTTGGCGTGGCAATGTTGATAAGATATTTGATTCAATCACCAACGATTACTATATCAACAACGTTGTTGCTGAGAAAGAACTTCGCGAAGAGTGGAAACCGTACCTGAAGCAAGGATTGAAAAATATCACTAAGGGCGACCGTCCTGTAACTTTGCCAGCACATCTTGGTGGGGACTTCAAGATGTTGTTCCCGCACTGGGATCAGGATAAGATTCATTCATGGTTTGCTCCCGCCTACACGTTACATCGTCAGGCACCTGTTTCATTGTTCGAGGAACCCAAGCAAAAGGTATTCAACTTTGCAGGATTAATTCAAAGTGAAACTGAAAGGTGGTTTAACAAAGTCACCGAAGGTGTAACTTGGAAAGTTAAACAGTATGGATCTGCTAAAAAGAAGCAGGTCAGGTTATCCGAAGAAGATATGGTTGCTGTATTTAATGATCAATGGGGTATCCTAATGGCAGGATACTGGCATGCTGGTTCAGGTTGGTGGCGAGCAAGACCCCAACAGGTTGCTGACGTTGGTTCTATTCTTATCTGCGAGGATAAGGAAGGAGCAGTGTTCGGTGAACCGTATGTTGGATTGACTTGCGCGAAAGTAGAGGCAATGTCTGATGCCGAGTTGACTAAACTTGCTAAGGATCAGAAAGAAGCATATTACGATTCGCAACCAATGGACAAAGAAATTACCAAGAAGCAGATAGAGGAATATCTATCATGAATTATCTTGTAGTCGGAGCAGGTTTCGCAGGAGCAGTGTATGCTCGCGAACTTGCCGAGGCAGGGCACTCTGTTACTGTCATTGATGCTCGCGATCATATTGCTGGCAATGCGTATGACTATATCAATGAACATGGTATTCGAGTGCATAAGTATGGTCCGCATATATTTCATACTTCAAACGAAAGAGTCGTAGAGTGGATGAGTCAGTTTACAGACTGGGTTGAACATAAACACAAAGTTCTTGCCAAGCATACTGACGGTGAGTTCTATGTCCTACCGCCCAACAAAGATACTGTCGCTCGCATCGGTCAAGATAATATCGTGGATACTTTCTTCCGACCTTATACCAAGAAGATGTGGGACAAAGAGATTGAGGAGTTGAATCCTAAGATCCTTGAACGTGTACCTGTACGCGATGACGACAACGAATATTATTTTCCGAACGATGACTTTCAAAAGATGCCAGCGGATGGATACACCGCAATGTTCGAGCGTATCTTCGATCACGAAAATATTAGAGTAGTCCTAGACTATGCTTTCGATAAGTCAATGGAAGCAGACGTTGATCATGTATTCAACAGCATGCCAATCGACGAGTATTATGATTATGAGTTTGGTGAGTTGCCGTATCGCAGTATCAAGTTTGAGAATGTGACTTTGCCAGAAAAACAGATGTACAAAACTGCAACTACAAACTTCACCACCTATGATGGTCCAACTCGCGTGACTGAGTGGAAGAATTTTCCTAATCACGGCGAGAACGATATGGCAACCACCTTGACCTATGAGTATCCATGTGACTATAAAGATAACAACATGGAGAGATACTATCCCGTCAAAGATATGGAAGGCAAGAACGCTGAGGTCTATGGAAAGTATCTTGCCAAGACTGTACTGGACAACAAAAACGTATCATTCATTGGTCGATGCGGGACTTATCAGTATCTGGACATGCATCAGGTTATTAACCAATCACTAGCTGGGGTCAAGAAGTTCCTAAGTGATTGATTTTATTAAAGTTTTTTAGACTTTACTTTATACTCAGATTCAGGCAGAATGAAGTCTGAATTTTGGAGAAAGAGATATGTCCCAATACGCCATTAAAACCTGCTACGACTGTGGCATCAAGAAACCTGCGAACGAAATGGAGCGTGTAACCGAGTCATATAACTCTGGTCAATCTAACACGACTGCCACCGCTGGTAATCTTGCTTGGGCGGCAATGGGTGACAAGCGAGGGCAGAACGCTGTCGGGCGAGCATTCAAGGCGAATAATCGGCGCAAGTACACTCGCAACCGCAACGTGTGGAAGTGCCTCGACTGCTCTGGTCACAACCAAAAAGTCGCTGAGAGAAAAGCATATGCCAAACTGAGAAAAGAAGGCAAAGTCATGAATGACAATCTCCTCTTTGGTGGTATTATATTGTCTGGTCTCTGGTTTCTGGCATTCCTTTTCTTGTGGGTTGTTGCGGAGATTGTTTTAAAATTCGACATCAATGACATTTTCATGTGGATTAGCGCTGTCGGATCCATTTCTTCTTTCATGTACTTCACTAACAAACATCAGGAAAACGAAAAAGCGATCAAGGACGAGATAAGTTATTGATTTATAAAGAGAAAAAAAGTTCTTTACATTTTGCACAGATTCAGGCATAATGGTTCATAGGTTGAGTATTAATCTTAACCGTAAAAAAATAGGAACGGTGTAATCCGTGTCCGTCCTTTTAACTTAAATAGGTATACAAGATGAAAACTGTTACTTTAGACAACCACACCTTAAAACTTGTTGAGCGTGTGAATCAAATTGCTTTCGCCATCGAATCCAAAGGTGGTGAAGGTGCCCGTAATTCTGCTATCTTTGCTCTTTGGAAATTGGGTTATACCCAAAAACAGTTAGCAGAAGAGTTTGACCTTTCCTTGGGTCGCGTTGGTAGTATCTGCAAAAAAGTAGCAGCATACAGCAAGGGAGGGTTTTAATATGTGCGCGATCTACGAAGTAGAAACTAGAACCGTCCTAGACATCATCAACGATACCAATGCGGGGTTTATCAACCCCGATCCCATTGGTCAGCGTCCCCCTGTTTCCAGCGGCAATAAAAAGAGTCAAAGTATCATTGACTCGATCCTTCGAGGATATTCCGTTGGTGCAATCACTGTTCGTAACATCGAAAACAACAAGGAACTTCAAAAGATTTATCCTGGTGTTCGTTGGTTGGTAATTGATGGCGGTCACCGTATCCGTGCGTTCAGAGATTTCTTAAAAGGGTTCTTCCCAGTCGATAACAAGATCTTCCGTTCTTTAACTGAAGAAGAACGTGATGTGTTTTGTAACACTCAATTGACGTTCTATGTGTATGACTGTACCAATGTTCAAGCGACTGAGATTTTCCGTCGATTGAATACGGTTACACCTGTTAACACGATTGAGATGATCATGGCAAACGACGTTTCTAATGTCGCCAAAGAGATTCGCAGTCGAGTCAAGTCTTATTCTGAATATGGGCATAACCCCATACACGACATCTTTGCTATAAAAGCAAACAACAAAGGAACTCAGAAGGCAGCACATTGGTCTACTGACATTAATCCTCGCCGCAAGTGGGACGAGTTTGTTGCTGTTGTAATGTTGAAAGCATTAGGCAACGGTAACGTCAACGCTGGTCTAGAGGAAATCGCATCTTTCATAGAAGAAGATCGAGAACTTTCACCCAACGTTCTAAAAACCACGGACCAGTTTTTGACTGATGCCTTGAAGATCGCCAAGGCAAAGAACATGAAGTTGAACACAGCATTGTTTGGTTCACTGCACTGTGTCTGGTTCGGGTTACTCGAACGAAACAACTTTAAGATCAGCAATTACTCTAAGTTCGCAAACGAGTTCTTCCGAGTCAACTCTATGTTTAAGGGTAAGAATCCAAATAAATATGACAGCGAAGTTATCACCTTCAAGACTGGTCCTCGGGGAACTTTGAAGGAAGATACTGATACTGTTAAGAAGTTTGCTCGAATGGCAACTGAGTATCCTTCTAACCCTGCTGCTCAGCATCAGGTCGCTGAAATGTTTTTGAATGAAATGAATCTAAAAGATTGCATCACTGTAATCGACAAGGTTCGAACCATGGACAAGTCAACAAAGTTTGACATGTTGGCATCACAAGGGTTCGTCTGCTTTTTAGACGGTGAACCACTTGATATTGAAGATGCTATCTACGGTCATGATTTCGCCCATGCCAAGGGTGGTAAGACTGACTTTCTGAATGGGAAGATAATTCGTAAGTCCCATAATGATGATATGGGAACATTATCTTTCGATGAATATATGATGGTGCTTGAAATGCGCAAGCAAAAGGAGACAGTGTAATGGCAAATCATGTAAGTCAATATCTCAGTATTAAGAGTGAGTTGAACGAAAAGGGTCGTGAGGTTTGGAATGAAATCCTTGGTCGGTTGGACAGGGACGAAACTGCTAATGATCACGAGAAACATCTTGGTTTTATTTTCTTTGATTCTTACGATGAGATGGATCGCTCGGGTATGTGCGATCTCGTTGGGGCGAAGTGGGCATACTGTACAGACCGCGATGAGAGCGGTCTATCAATGTACTCTGCTTGGTCGCCTTGTATTGAGTTCTGCACTTATCTTGCTGAACAGATCGGACATGTCGACGCAGGAGTACAACTTGCTTTGACCTATGAAGACGAGTTTAACAATTTTGTTGGCGCAGCAGTCTTTGATGCAGGCGGTCTTGAAGATCAAGCAGAACTTGAAAGCGATGAGTTGATTGATATGATCCTTGAAGATGATGAAGAACTTCGCGCACACTTTGACCCTGAAGAACGTGAGTTTGACGAGGAAGGGCAGGAGATGCTTTGGGAAGTTCAGTGGGATTTTATCGCTAACTGGCAGCACAATGCAGTGGAAGCAATGCTTTCATGACACCTCAAGAAATTTTTGAGTACAAAATGCGGTGGCAACCAGGAACTGCTTGCCACTTGCATTCTGACCTTTTCTTTGAGGGGAGAGACTGGTGTAAAGAAAATCTCCCCAAGAAGGGATGGCATCTGCAAACCCATACTGATATCTACTGGCATACATTTTACTTTGAGCACGCTGTACATGCCGAGCAACTCGCCGCTGTTTACCCTGAATACTCGCGAGTTGAATACTTCGACTCCTAAGTTATTGATTTTATTAAAGTTTTTTAGACTTTACTTTGTACCCATATTCAGGCATAATGAAGTCTGAATTGAGGAATTACCTATGGATCAAGCAGCAAAGTCAACTACCGCCAAACTCCTAGCGACCGAGAACATTACGGTCGTACAGGATAACGTGCGGACTGCTATGTTTGACGTCAAGAATCGTGTACTCACTCTGCCTATGTGGGCAGACGTGGCGTCTTATACCGAGGACCATCTTATTGGTCACGAGGTGGGTCACGCTCTGTACACTCCCCTTGAAGGTTGGCATGACGCTGTATGCTCCAAGGGTGCTGGTTACAAGTCATTCCTCAACGTGGTTGAGGATGCTCGGATCGAGAAGTTGATCCAGCGCAAGTATCCTGGTCTGCGTGCTCCTTTCATTAAGTCTTATCGCAAACTGCTCGCCGATGGTTTCTTCGGTGCTGACATCGACGCCATCAATAAGATGGGTCTGATTGACCGCATCAACACTTACTTCAAGTGCGGTATGTCCGCTGGTGTCCAGTTCTCTGCTGACGAACGTCAGTGGTTGCCTCGCATCGAGAACGCTGAGTCTTGGGAAGACGTTGTTGCTATCACCGATGATCTATTCGGTTTCTGTAAAGAAGAACTCGAGAAGCAGCGTGCGGAAGAACAGGAGCGCAAAGAGCAACTCGCCATGGAAGAACCAGAAGAAGATGATTCCGATGATATAGCGTCATTGGACTGGGGCGAAGGCGACGACGATACCGACGACGATACTGAGTCAACCGAGACATCCAGCATTGACTCTGAGCAATCAGAGGAAGGGGAAGTTGAAAGCAACTCTGCTTCGGATGCGTATGATGATCTGTTCAACGAGGAAGAAGAAGAATCTTGGGACGGTGAGGAAGAAACAACTGCCTCTAATGGTGCAGGCGGTCCTACCACCGATCCTATTTCTAACACCGATCAATCTTTGCGTGATGCGATCAACAATGAAATCTACACTTCGCATAATGGTAAGGTCACCAACTTCCGAGTCCATGACTATACTCGCAACTGGAATGACTTTGTTATGCCCAACAAGGAATTGGTCACCGAGATCCTTACTGGCGACCGTATTTCAGACAAGATAAATGGTCAACAGCGCGATGACTGGTTTCTTGAAAGAATCAAGGAAGAAACTGCCATCCGTCTCGAGCAGATCGAAACTTTTGGCACTGCTCTCTATAACGAGTGGGCGCGAGTCAACAAGAAAGCGATCAACAATATGGTCAAAGAGTTTGAGATGAAGAAGTCCGCTGGTGAACATCGCCGTGCTATGACTTCCAAGACTGGTGTTATCGACACGGTCAAGATGAACAACTACAAGTTCTCTGACGATATCTTCAAGAAAGTCACGGTCGTGCCCGAAGGCAAGAACCATGGTTTCATTATGTACCTTGATATGTCAGGTTCTATGCATGACGTCATGTACGAGACTATCGAACAGACTCTGCTTCTGACTCACTTCTGTCGTCAGATCAACGTGCCCTTCCGAGTGTATGGTTTCACCAACTCATTATGCTACGGTGCATTATCTCGTCCCGAAGTCGGTGACAAAGTATTGTATGTTGGTGAAGGTCGCCTGCTTGAGTTATTCAGCAGCGAGCAAAGTAAGTCAAACATGCTTTTGATTGCCAAAACTATGCTCGGCATGTTCATGCGCAATCTTAACAGGAAACGATTCCTAGAACTTGCTAATCGTATCGGATTAGTTGACGGTCGTTCTGTATATTCCCACGCTCGTCGATTCCAAGAAGTCCATGCTCTGCGTCTTGGCGGTACACCCATGGACGAGGCGATCGCTATCGGTACACCCTTGGCGATTGCTTTCCGCAAGCAATACCAACTCGACGTGCTCAATACCTTCTTCTTGACTGATGGTTGTTCGCACGAGATGAGTTGTAATGGTAATGGTTACAGTCCTGTTCGCAGTGGTCTGTATGGTGGTGGATATGTGACTATCACCTGCCCTATCACCAACCGAACGTTCCGTGGTAACAAGAAGTATGACTATCGCAATGTACAGGCGACCGACATGCTTCTCGCTATGTACAAGAACGCAACTGGTAGCAACGTGATCGGATACCGCATCTCTGATAACAGTCGCCGTTCCATGGAGTCTGACTTTGGTCAGATGGTTGGATTCAAAAACTGGTCAGAGATGGACGATAACTGGAAACAGTACAGCAAGGAAGGATTCATCACCATGAATGCTGTTGGATATGACGAGTGCTACCTGATCCGCAAGTCATCCCTCATGATTGTAGACACCAAGATCGACGACGATCTACGAGGTGCCACGAAGGGTAAACTCCGCACTGCCTTCAAAAAGTCAATGGTTGGCAGCAAGAAATCCCGCAAGATGCTCAATGACTTGGTAGCGAAGGTTGCCTAAGTCATTGATTTTCCTACAGTATTTGCGACTTGCTTTTGTACCCCAGTTTCAGTATAATGGTTGTATTGGTTGAGTAAATAGAGAGATATTTGTTATGAGTAAGTCACAAGAGTTTTTGGATATTTGTCTGCGCGAACTGGGCGATGCGCCCCAACAAGTCAGCAACAAGACGTTTGAGGAAATTGCCGAGCGATATGACGTCGCGCTGTCATCTACCGCCAAGGTGATGAATAAGAATACTCGGGTCAAGCGTGGTCTGTATCAGTTTCCCCCTGTGTCCGTTGCTCCTGCTCCCGTTGTGGTTGCTCCCGCACCTACTCCTCCTGCTTCGTTGATCGTGGACAGCGATGGGTTCGAGCACAACCTGATTCCTGCCAAGGATGACTTGTTCGTGCCCTTCGGCAACTTCCGCACCGTGCGTGACGTTATTAAGTCGAAGCAGTTTTATCCTATCTTTATCACTGGTCTGTCTGGTAATGGCAAGACTTACATGGTCGAGCAAGCATGTGCCGCGACCAAACGCGAAGTCATTCGCGTCAACTTCACCGTCGAGACTGATGAGGACGACCTGATCGGTGGTTTCCGTTTGGTCAACGGTGATACCAAATTCTTCAAAGGACCAGTTATCAAGGCAATGGAGAAGGGTGCCGTCCTGCTCTGCGACGAGATCGACTTGGCGAACCCTGCCAAAGTCATGTGTCTTCAGTCCATCCTTGAAGGCAAGGGTTACTTCATCAAGAAGACTGGTGAGTATATCACTCCTGCTCATGGGTTCACCGTGGTTGCTACCGCGAACACGAAGGGGAAGGGATCTGACGATGGTCGCTTCATCGGTACTAACATTCTCAACGAGGCATTCCTTGAGCGTTATCCGATTACCTGTGAGCAGGAGTATCCTTTACCTGCTATCGAGCGCAAGATTCTCGATAAAGTTGCTGACTCTGTTGGTGTCAGTGACGACGACTATCTTCAGAAACTTGTTGACTGGGCAGATATCATTCGCAAGACTTTCATGGATGGTGGCGTTGACGAGATCATCTCGACTCGCCGACTGGTTCACATCATCAAAGCATTCGCGATCTTCGGTGACCGCATGACTGCGATCGAAATGTGCACCAATCGTTTCGACGAGGAAACGAAACTTGCTTTCCGCGACCTATATACTAAACTCGATGATAAAATCGAGACCGACGAAAATAATTCGTCGGAAGACCTTGACATTTGAGATTAGATAGGTATAATATTAGTTATGTCATTTAGTAGAAGAAATTATCCCAAAGATACTTGGACTCTCCGACGTCGTAATCAACTTCCACCTATTATGGAAGATGAGCGCGAAGAGTCTGGGTGGAAACCATATAATTTCACTATCACATATCCTGACGTGCGGAGTTTGATCCTCACGATTGGTACGCTCGGTGAAGATTTAGTTGGATTAGAACTTGGACTGTATAGAGCAGAATCATTCTGCACAGTTTTACAGTGCTGTCCTAATGTCAAAAAACTGTACGGTGTTGATAGTTGGCAAACATATGAAGATTATGTCGGCACTAATGGTAGTCGCCCAGGAAAAGTTACTAATCCTCAAGAGATGGCACTTGCTCGAGGCATGTCATATCATTTCCTGTATTATAGCGGGGAAGATCATCGGGGCGAAATTTTAGAAATGGATGCCAAAGAAGCATTGCTTGAATTTGAAGATGAAAGTTTAGATTTCATTTTTCTAGATGCTTATTTGTCTGAGCAACAGTGCGAGCAAGAGTTACGAGACTGGTATCCGAAAGTTAAAACTGGTGGATTGTTTTCTGGACATGATTGGGACGATGCTGGTATTCGCACCTGTGTAAAAAAATTCCACAAGAATCTAACCAATCCTCGTTCTTTGGTAGCATATGATAGCACTTGGGCGTTTATTAAATGAGTGTTGAAGAACTAATGCCTTTCTTGCATAATATTGCCAAGGAAGCAAAGAAAGGGTATTACGAAGAAGATCAAAATTGGATTGACGGATACGTGACTGCCATAGATGATATATTGTGGCGTATAGAATCAGATGAAGGAGATGATGATGCAACTCAATGAAAATACTCTAAAGGTTCTCCAGAACTTTGCGAGTCTAAACCCAAACTTTATTGCTAGAGAAGAGAACGTGTTTAACAGTATCTCTGCTGCTAAAACTATTTTGGGAGAAGCAACCGTAGATCAAACCTTTCCAAGAAGGTTCGGTTTGTATGATCTTGGAGAGTTCCTTTCAGTAATCAGTATTTTGCCGGATCATAATCTTGAGTTTCATGACAAGTATGTTGTGATTTCGGATAACACTGGATTGAATAGTTGTAAGTATTTCTATGCTTCTGAAGAGATTCTTTCTTTCACTGATAAGACGATATCTATTCCAGATGAAGTTGCTACTTGCTCTATAAATTGGGCAACTATTCAAAAATTGCATCGGGCAGCATCTGCTCTTGGTCATGATAAAGTAGACTTTCTTCCAAATGAAAATGGGTTTATGTTGTCTGTCGTCGATCACAATGATCCTACTTCAAACTCTTTTGATGTTATAGTACCAGGAACTTGTGAATCTAATGACTTTAGGTTTACCTTCCAGATTGCTAATTTTAAAATGATGGAAGGTGACTATGAAGTTAAGATTTCTAGCAAAATGATTTCTGAGTGGAAAAAGACCACTGACGAAATTAAATACACTATCGCTTTAGATAAATCATCAACTTATGGAGGTTGAACAAATGGGTGAAGCAAAACAGAAAGCAGAAGCAGCAGCAGCATCAGCAGCAGCTGCAAAAACTATGACAATTGATCAAGTGCGTCCTATCTATGATGCATCTTTCCGTGCCTCGCGCACTACCATCTCTGTCATTGACGCTATGTCTCAACGTGGTGCTATCAAGGGCGAAGAGATGTCGGCGATCGGTCAACTGCGCGACCAATGCGTTCAAATCGCTCAAATGTGTGAGCAATTTCACAGTGAGAACGACTAATCTCGCGGTATGAACATATTGGTTGTCAGAAATAATTTAGAATTCTGTCTGAGATCATAGTGATCGATGACGGAGTAAACGCGCAATGATGCGCATTGTAAACTTGAAAACTCTAGAGGAGTTATATTATGTCTAAGAAGGCACGCGTGCTTGAAGCACTCCAAACTGGCGAGCAATTCACTGCTAAGCAGATCGCTGCTCGTTTCAACGTCAAGAATCCTCGCGAAGTAGTTCGTTCGCTGCGAGCAGATGGTTTCGCCATCTACGCAAACGAGCGTACCAACAGCAAGGGTCAAACCAAGTCGTTCTATCGTCTGGGTACTCCTACTCGTGCGATGGTCGCCGCTGGTTACGCAGCGTTGGGTGCGAGTGCATAATAGGACGGGTGTTGCTTCGGCAACACCTACCCTTCTCGGGGATTAGCACAGTCTGGTAGTGCGTCCGCTTTGGGAGCGGAAGGTCGTTGGTTCGAGTCCAGCATCCCCGACCAAATACTATGCGAAAGTGGTGGAGAATATGGGCGCAGTCCCTCGGAGAAAAAGTCGGCGAGACCAATCGTCAAGCAGACTCCGTCGCTGTCATTCGCACAATCTGGTGGGTTACTCATATGGCAACCTGCTGGTTCATTATCTTAAATGCTATTGCTAACCATGGTTGGGGTTTGATCGGACTGTGATTACATCATACTATCCGTTAAAGTATGGTATCGGATACTGGGTAATAGATGACCTAGACAGTATCTTTGATTTTGATTCGTTAATGAAAGAGATTGATGATTGTGAATTTTTAGACAATCGTGCTAATGTGTTTAATCCTTTCAGGAACAAATTTATTGATTCCTTGAATGGATCCTTGTTAATACAAGATTTCATTCGCAAATTTCATAAAGAACATATCTCACCCGATACCAATCCTTCTTTCGATGAGTTCAGCTGTTGGACTAATCATTATACCAAGAAGCGCGATAAGATGTTTAGTGAAATCGGATTACTACCACACATAGATCACTTGGACGATTTTAAACAAAATAGCATAGCATGTAATCTTTGGATTACAGAAGATGTAGAAGGAAGTGGTACAAATCTATACAAGTACCATGGGGAAATGAGAGATGGTATGTACGATTTCTCCTATGATAGGAACCATCCTCTATTCGATGCTTACAAGAAGTTGCGAGCATTGCCGCCCAAAACAGAATATATAAATTATGATTGGGAACTTTGGGGATTCGAGTTACTTGGTATGGCGCCATCAAAATATAAGACGATGACAATATACAAAAGTCTGGTTCCTCACAATGCATACATTCCATATGAAGTGCAAATAAGAAACAGTTGTTCTTTCTTTTACGAAACCGATGCTTGATAATCTAACTGAAAAGTTTTTTCCTGGTAGAAAGAGAAAGAAAAAGGATATCCCAATCAAGGACTACCATATTCCTCGTCGCGACGAATATGGTCAATGGTGGTATGGTTACGAGAGGGTGCGATTGGTAAGGCACCCAGAATGGTCAAAAGATTTTTATGAGTATAAGCAAAGAGGAACTGATTCGCTGGGGTAAAATTACCTTGATCACCCCGATAGCATTGCTTTGGGATAGCACTTTTTGGTGCATCACTAAACTCTACAAAGGTGCTAGTTGGGTTGATCTGGTAATAGGTGAGAAAGTTGATAAGTTTGTCAATGAGTAATAAAAAGGGGAGCGTTGCGCTCCCCCTGTTACCTAATTATCTAGGATTACAAAAGCCACAGCAAGAGCAGCATTACGCCACCCCCGATAGCAAGTGAAGGGAGGTGAAGTTTACCAACAACTGGTAGATGCATTTCCATACTGTTTCTCCTTTTGTTAAGACCGGATGGTCGATATTATTTAGTCCCGAGACGACTCTAAACTCGCTCTGGTCGGTACGCACCGTCACCTGAGTAAGTGGGAAAACTGCTCGCTTCAAGGAATTATATGACCGTCGCATTGATTGTACCATACTATGAAGATCCTGATAGACTTGAAGGGATTTTATATAATGATTGTACATTCAAATATTTTGATCGAGTTATAATCGTTGACGACGCTTCCCCCAACCATCCAGCAAAACCAATTGTGGATGAACACCTTGAAGAATGTTGCTGCAACAAAAAGAAACTCTCACTGTATCGAATAAAAATTGACTATGGGTTCAATGCTCATGGTGCTAGAAATCTTGGTGCTTGCATCGCTAGTAATTGTGAATGGTTACTTTTTATGGATGTTGACCAAGAACTAACTGTTGAATTTTGTGAATCTTTATTAGAAGAAATGCAAAATTGTAATCAGCGAGAGTTCGTACTTTGCAATTTGTTTGGAGAGGACCCAGGAAATATCTTCGCCTGTCGCCGAAGTCAATTTTTTGAAGCAGGTGGATATGATGAAGAACTTCGAGGATATCATATGGGTGATAAAATTTTTAGAGAAAGACTTGATTTTTTACATAAACCCAAACTTATGACTACAAAATTGCCAACCAATCGTATGGGCAGAAAGGTATTGGTGGATGATAATGTTACTGGCACCATCTATCCCAACGACCAAACAGTAATTCAAAGAGGACAGCATCACATAGAACCAATAATAACAATGATTAATGAAAGAAACAAGGATCCTAAGTCCTGGAAAAATATACCGAAAATTTCGTTTGACTGGGAACGAGAAATTTAGTATAATTGTTTAATGATATATTATGGAGAGTTTTTATGATTGAGTCACTCTGGGTAGAAAAATACAGACCAAAGACTGTTGAGGAATGTATCCTCCCCAAACATTTGAAAGATCAGTTTAGGGATATAGTCGCCACTGGTGAAATTCCTAACATGTTATTTTCTGGTACTGCTGGTCTAGGCAAGACGACTGTTGCTCGCGCCATTTGTAACGAACTTGATCTTGACTATATTCTGATCAACGCGTCTGAGTCGGGTAACATTGACACCCTTCGTGGCAAAATCAAACAGTTCGCTTCTTCAGTATCTTT